>CENZ01204221.1_pt1 | contig 13429 bp, 13 predicted proteins | sample 361341 | NCBI WGS metagenome assembly CENZ01 (sample SAMEA2619782, study PRJEB7988) | marine metagenome | biome: marine biome (ENVO:00000447); feature: deep chlorophyll maximum layer (ENVO:xxxxxxxx); material: "saline water (ENVO:00002010), including plankton (ENVO:xxxxxxxx)" | depth 50 m
GACCAGGACCACGACCACGACCACGACCACGACCACGACCACGAAGGGAAACCTCTGCGGCCTCATCGTGGCGACCCTGTTCCTGCCTCTCCTACCACTGGCGATTTCAGCAGCAGAGCCCGCGGAAGAACGCCCCACTGCCACCACGGCATCCCAGCGCACATCCGCAATGGACGCTGGCCGGGATGCGGACGTGGACATTATTGCCGCAGAAGATCGTGTCATCTATGAGTACCGCGTCAATGGTGTGATCACCGCCATCAAGGTGGTACCGAAAAATGGACGTCCCTATTACATGGTCCCCATCGACGGTTCCCCCCACTATGAGATCAGCCCTGACGCGAAGTTGTATCCTAAATGGATCCTGTTGGAGTGGTAATGGCAGCATTCACAACTTTTTCAGATGAAGCGCTGGCGCGTTTTCTTGTGATGTTCGAGCTTTATGAAGACATCAAGGCGACCCCGATTGAGACCGGCATCGAGAATTCCAACTACCACATCCATGTTGATGGCAGGCGCTTCGTTCTCACGATTACCGAGACACTCAACTTCGACGAGGTCGCCTTTTTCAACGAGATTTTTGGTGCGCTGGCAAACAGCGACGTACCGGCACCCTCACCGCTGCGCACCCTCGACGGAATGTCCAGCACCATATTCTGTGGTAAACCGACCTGGCTGTTCACTCATCTGTCAGGGGAGCACCCGGAAGCGCCAGACGCGGAGGCCTGCCGTCAGATTGGCTACGCGCTGGCGACCATACACACGATGCTCAAAGACAACCGTTACCATCGTGACAGTCCCTACGATCTCGCCTGGTCCGAAGCAACATTCACAAGAGTCAGGGCTATGCTCTCCGACGATGATGCAACCCATCTCGCCAGCGCAATCGACATCCAACGAGCGCTGAGCGACGGGAACGAGTTGCCCCGAGGAACCATTCACGGCGACCTGTTTCGAGACAATGCGTTATTCGATGACGGCCGGCTCACAGGCGTGCTTGATTTCTACCACGCCTGTGAAGACTTCCTTATCATGGACCTGGCGATCGCCATCAATGACTGGTGCCCTCACAGTGCCGAACTCCAGGGACATCTGTTGTCGGGCTACAGCGACATTCGATCTCTCACGGATGAAGAGCGCGATCTATTGCCGCCCACGCGAAAGGTCGCCGCAATGCGATTCGCACTGACCCGACTGACAAGCGGAGAATCAGGACAGCCCTTGAAAGATCCAACCGAATTTCTTCGGTTACTCGCAGGCCTCGAATAACAGACTCGCACGAGCGCCAAGAATCACTATGAATAGAGGTAGAACAGCCCAAACCATTGCTGATCATCAGTCCAGAACCGGTGCTTGGCGAAACCCGCGTCCGATGCCATCTGGGTAAATTCATCCGATGAGTATTTGAATGAGTTCTCCGTGTGAATCTTCTCGCCAGCCTCAAGGGAAATCACCGCTCCTCCCAGCATAACCTCCTGTGCCGTTTCGCTGACCAGGAACATTTCGATACAGCCTTTGTCGATGTTGTAGCCGGCCTCATGTCGGAAATTCTCGAGTTCAAAGTTTCCGGTCATTTCAGCATTCAGATGGGTCAGGATGTTCAGGTTGAACCGTTCCGTAACTCCCGCCCTATCATTGTACGCACTGTTTAAGACCGCATGATCTTTTTTAAGATCAACGCCAATCAGTAAACTGCCATCAACGCCCACATGGCGTCGGACCTGTCTTAAAAACCGAACTGCCTGGTCAGGATCAAAATTGCCGATGCTGGATCCCGGAAAAAAACCTACGCGGCGTCCGCTCGCGTCAAACGGTAGATCAAATTCCTGACTGTAGTCGATACACGTCGCCTTGACGTTCAGCCAATCATAATCTTGCGTGAGCCTCTCGACCGACTGTGCAAGATAATCTCTTGAGATATCGATGGGTGCATACAGCGATGGCCGAAGGCTCTCCAGCAACACCCTGATCTTTTCACTGCTGCCACTGCCGTATTCGATCAGAGCAACGCCGGTGCCAATGGTATCGACCAGATCGCGGTTCAAGTTCTTCAGCAACCCGATCTCTGTACGCGCCGGATAATACTCAGGTTGGCGTGTAATCTCCGTGAACAAAGCGGAGCCGGTCTCGTCATAAAAATACTTCGGGGCAATCTGCTTGTTGGATTGCTTGAGACCTGCGAGCACCTCCGCGCTAACGTCAATCTCTGGTGTCGGCAAGTCGTAAAACTTCAATGTCGGTACCGTCATAGTTCTCTCCAACAACGACAGATTCTCAAACGTCACGGACCAGCCGGATTCCGCTGAACTGCCAGCGATCCCTGGGATAGAAAAAATTGCGGTATGTCGCCCGGATATGGTCACGTGGCGTCGCGCAGGAACCTCCCCTCAGCACCCACTGGCTCGACATAAACTTGCCGTTGTATTCGCCCAACGACCCATCGAAGGTGCGAAAGCCGGGATAGGGGTCGTAGCTGCTTCGGGTCCATTCCCAAACATCACCAAACATCTGACTGATCTGGCCAACGGTCTGCCCCCGTCGACGCCCAGGGTGAAAAGTCTGGTCTTCCACAAATTCACCATTGTGGTTTGCCAGATCACTGGCGACTTCCCACTCCGCTTCCGTGGGAAGCCGGCACCCGGCCCAATGTGCATACGCCTCCGCTTCGTAGCCACTCACATGGCAAACGGGCGCATCTGGTTGCAATGGCTCAAGACCAGAAAGGGTATATTCCATCCACCCATTGTCGGTCTTCACCCAATAGAGCGGTGCGTTGACACCGGTTTCACGCCAGAGCGCCCAGGCGTCAGACAACCACAGCGTCGATTGCTCGTAGCCTCCGGCCTCCACAAAGGCGAGATACTCGGCATTGGTCACCAAACAATCCGACATCTCGAAGTCTCTGGTAAACACCTTGTGTCGCGGATATTCATTGTCAAACGCGAAACCCCGCTCTTCGCCTCTCCGGCCAATTTCATGTAACCCACCAGGTATGCGCACATAGCTCGCGTCATCCGGAATCGAAGGAGATCCCGTCGTTCGTTCAATGTAAGCGGGATAGAGCGGATTGTGACCTAGGTTATACTTGATATCGGTCAGCAGTAATTCCTGATGCTGCTGTTCGTGGTTCAATCCCAGGTCCACCTTGAACCCGACGTCCTGATCAACCTCTCCGCTCAAAAGTTCGGCCATAGCTTCATCAACATGATCCCGATACTTCAGCACATCGGCCACAGTTGGTCGTGACAACAACCCGCGTTCCGCACGCGGATGCTGGCGGCCGACCCCGTTGTAATAGGAATTGAACAGCACCTCAAACTGGGGATGAAACACCCGGTAACCCGGGACAAACGGTTTCAGCAGAAAGGTCTCAAAAAACCAGGTGACATGGGCGAGATGCCATTTTGGTGGGCTCGCCTCGAGCACCGGTTGAATCACATAATCTTCAACCGCTAGAGGGTCACATAACGTACGGCTCTGCTGTCTTACTCTGGCATAGTCCTCGCACAGTGAGGCCGTCGCCACTTCGTCTGGACGGACTGGCACGACGCCTCCTTACTTCTGTGTATCCAACGACCAGCCCACCCTAGCCACGCATCAGGTAACCCATGAGCGTGGCAATATTGAGCTCAGCATGGGGCGCCTTGATGAATCCAACGTACTGACCTTCCGGGTTGATCACCGCGATACTGGCCGAATGATCGACCAGATAACCCTCAGGATCCGGTCCAGGCACCTTGCCAAATGCGACGTTGAGTTGCGACGCCAATGCGACGATCTGATCAAACTCGCCAGTAAGCCCACGGAAGGCGGGATCAAAACTGCCCACATAGGCATCTATGGAAGCGGTCGTGTCCCGTTCGGGATCCACACTGACAAGGATCACCGCAGGTGGTTCAGGGATTTTCGTCACTGCTCTCGCCAGTACGCCCATGGTTGTCGGACAGATATCCGGGCAATAGGTAAACCCGAAAAATACAAGGGTCCAGCGTCCCTGGAATATCTTCTCGTCAACCGAAGTACCCTCGTTATCCAAAAGTTCGAAAGTGGAAACAGCTCGATACTCAGGGTGATGAAAAAAACCCAGCTCCCTCAGGCGATCATCACCGGGCAGCCCGGGATTCAGAAAATTATGTAGAAAGAGTCCCAGAATGATGCAGATGAACGCAACGAGCCATAACAACGTACTGCGCACGCCGCGCTCACGTTGACTGCGGAGCGCGTGGCCTTCAGACATAGTTCACCGGCAACAGGTAATGATCGACCACAAGCCCGATAAACAGAAGCATCAGATAGACGATGGAATACCGGAACGTCTGGATCGGGGCCCGATCGCGATCCTGCAGCATGCGCACGCAGTGGTAAATAAACACCCCACCGAGAACGAGTGCTACGGCCAGGTAGAGAATATTGTTCATACCAATCAGAAACGGCATGACGGAGACGAGAATCAATATGACGGTATAAAGCAGAATGTGCAGCTTGGTGTATTGCTCGCCATGCGTGACAGGCAACATCGGTATCGCGACTTCGCGATATTCATCCACCCGATCAATGGCCAGTGCCCAGAAATGGGGTGGCGTCCACGCAAAAATGATCAGCACCAGCAGCAATGCGCCACCGTCGATACTCCCGGTTACCGCTGTCCAGCCGAAGAGCGGGGGAGCCGCGCCAAACAACCCACCGATCACAATGTTTTGCGGAGTCGCGCGCTTCAGATAGAGTGTATAGATCAGCCCGTATCCCACCCACGATGCAAAGTTCAGCATCGCCGTCAGAGGGTTGATCAACCACGCCAGAATCACAAGGCCCACAACGCCTGTCACTGCAACAAACACAGCCCCCTGCGTGCCCGTCACTCTGCCTTGTGCGACGGGCCGGTTTCTCGTACGTGCCATGACCGCGTCGACCCGAGCGTCCATCAGATGATTCATCGCTGCCGCCGATGCGGCCACCAGCGCAATGCCAAGATTCCCGAACACGAGTATGTGCCAGGGAACCATACCGGGAGTGGCCAGAAGCATACCCACCAGCGCACATAACAACATCAGCAGGACAACGCGCGGTTTACAGAGCGTCAGATAATCCTGCCATCCAGGCATGGTTGCGGTCATGGAATGGTTCAACACACTATCCGGGGGTCCGGCGACTTATCGGCGCCCATGGTAACGTATTCACCAAAGCCGCACATCTTCACCTGTCGAACTTTGTCGCTTGCGCCAACAGGAATTACCCCACCCTGGACAGTTTCATCAAATGCTTCAGGTCTTTCAGCATATCCTGGCCTGAATTTTCCGGTCCGAAGCGAAGCATGATGTTTCCCATCGGGTCCATGAGATAGACCCAGTCACCTTCCGACGTCAGCCCCAGATCGACAAGGTCTTGCGCCAACCATTCGACGGTGAGATCCGGGTGTTCGGTGTCTATCAGCGCGCTGAACGTCTCATCAATCGCATCTGTCGTTGGGACCAGTAACTGGTGAACCCTTCGAGCATCCTTCCCCAAAGCAATTGTCACCTGACGCATCAGGTAGAGACGACCCTCACAGGCTTGATCGCACTGTGCGTCGGCGATGTAGATCAGACTCCAGTACCCCGCGTGGTGATGTTCACTAAACCGAAGGGGCGGTTGGACGAGTTCTCCCCGATTCGTCGTGGATCCGGACAGCGAATCAGGAAAGTGAAAGAAAAACAGATACGCCAGCAGCACAGGCACAAAAGCAATCCCAAAAATAGCCAACATCGTTCGTTGACCCCTACGTTCAGTCGTCTCCAATTTCTTGTCCGTATCACTCACCGTCAGTCCTCAAGAACGTGTATTTGCGTCATGGTGGCGCCTGCGACTCATCGGCAGCGGGGGAACGTCGCAGCTGCTGCCAGGTAAACACCACCCACATCACAACAATCGCCAACGACATCAGGAACCATTGAACCGCGTAACCTCGATGCAGCTCGGGCGCCATCACGGTCACCGGCCAGTTTCGTGGCAAGGCCATCGGATCGGTTTCTGCAAGACGGATCACGGTCGGGTGGAGCGAGACCGAGAGTAGCAAACCAACCTGTTCCGGATCCGGTGTTTGTACAAGCGGTATACCGTGAGCCATCGTCTCATGACCCAGCCAATGCACCTGGCCACCGCCTGGAACCCACGGCATGCCGACGATTGACCGTGTCGAATGATAGGCTGTCCGATCTTGGGGCACCTCTACTGCATCAAGCCGATGTGGACCGGAGCGTACGTAGCCACGATTAACCAGTGTCCAGCCGTTGATCGTTTCATCCCAGAACAACTGCAACACTTCGAACCCGGCTCGACCATCCAGTATCCGATTGTCGAGCAAGACCACTCGACGATCCCAGTACCCACGCAGCACAACGCGACGTTGTAACATCTGAGCGTCGGCTGTCGTTAACGCGCCAAGACTGACCGGCGCACTCGCGAGTGACGATGCATTTGCCGCTATCAGCGCGACTTTCTCCTGTTCTCGATCCAACTGCCAGAACCCCAGGCGAACGAAAACGCAGAAAAACACCAAAGTGAACAGTGTCAGACGCCAGTTTATCATTCGCGATATTGTTTTCACCAAAGCGCGGTCCGATTCACAATCCCGGCGCGCGTCAGAACTGGCCAGCAATGGCGATCCATGGCAGCATGGCGCCTCCACGAACGGGTCCTACAATGATTTTCGAAATCGCCATCGTCATTTTGTTTCTGGCCAACGTCGCAGTGCTCGGGCGAGCACTGTATACCTTACTGCTGGATCAGGGTAGGGGAAGCAAACGAACTGCCAACCTACTGCTCTTGCGCGTCGGTCTTGCGATCGCTCTGATCGCAACCATCATGTTCGGTGTCGTTACTGGCCAGCTGGGCGTCAGTACACCCTGGTCACCCTGATCGCACTTATCACTTTCTCAGGGAACAAACGTTTGACTAGAACCCGGTCGGTCCACCACCAAGCAGATAGACAAAGATAAACAGGCCAACCCAGACCACGTCCACAAAGTGCCAATACCAAGAAGCGGCTTCAAAACCGAAACAGTCATCGGCTTCAAAATGGCCCTTTAGCGCTCTGCCGAGCATGACAATCAACATGAACGTACCCAAGGTCACATGCGCGCCGTGAAAACCAGTGAGCATGAAGAACGTCGTGCCATAGATACCTGAAGCCAATGTCAGGCCGAGATCCGCATACGCGTGATAATACTCATAGCCCTGAACAACCAGGAAGATCAGGCCCAGCGCAATAGTCGCTGCAAGCCAGTTGATCAGTTTCTTCCGATTACCTTCCTTGATCGCGTGGTGGGCGATCGTCACCGTGAAGCTCGATGTGATCAACAGCGCGGTATTGAGCAGTGGCAGCTGCAACGATGGGATGACTTCCGCCGGACCGACAAACTTGTCTGTTTCCGGATTACTCATCATCGGCCACTCCGGTGTGAACCCAGGCCACAACAGTTCCGAAGGCCCGCGATCTCCTTCCCCACCAAGCCATCCAACGACCCAGAAACGGACATAGAATAGCGCGCCAAAAAATGCCATGAAGAACATGACCTCAGAGAAGATAAACCAGCCCATCGCCCAGACATAGGAGCGGTTCATCTGATCGCTATAGAGCTTCTGATGGTTTTCTTCGATGACGGTTCCAAACCAGTAGAACAATGTGAACCCAAGGACCAGGCCACCGACCAGCAAAACCCACATTCCCGCGGAGTGTTCCGTCCCGGCGGACATGTCATTCAGAATGTTGCCAATTCCAAAGACCGTCAGGAATATACCCAACGAAGCAAATATCGGCAATTTGCTGTTATGGGGCACATAGTAGGCTTCGTAACTCTGTTCCGACATGGTGAACTCCGACTCGGTTCAGTTCTCTTGTTTCAATTCAATCCGTTCAATCGCACCTGCGCGACATCAACCTGTTCAGTCACATCAAACAGGGTATACGCCAGCGTCAGGGTCGTGACATCCTCCGGAACGTCACGATCCACCACAAAGTGCAGCGGCATATCGATCGATTCACCATTGGCCAGTTGCTGTTGCTCAAAGCAGAAGCATTCGGTCTTGTGGAGGTAACGAGATGCATAATAGGGAGTGACACTGGGTACCGCCTGCGCTGTCATCAACCGCGCAGTGGGGTTACGGGCAAAGAAATCCGTCCGGTAACTGGCGCCAGGATGGACCGTCATCGTACGCACCGTCGGACGGAACTCCCAGGACATTCCCGCATTGTTGTTGGCAATAAATTGCACCTTGATCTCACGAGAGGTATCAATCGCATCGTCACGTGCAACAACCTGGTCACCGGTTTTTCCATTCAGACCAGTGATATCACAGATCACGTCATACAGCGGCACCATTGCAAAGCCGAAACCGAACATGCCCAGTGCAACTGCAGCCAGCTTCAATGCGAACGATGTTGTATTCGTGTTTTCCATTGGGTCAGTACGTTGATCGCAGAATCAGCCGTGCGCTTCCTGCAGATTCTTGGGTGGCGTCGAAAACGAGTGATACGGCGCCGGTGACGGCAATGTCCACTCAAGACCATGAGCACCTTCCCAAACCTGATCCGTGGCTTTCTTGCCGCCCCGAATCGTCTGCAAAATGATGAACAGAAACAGTATCTGGCTGAATCCAAACAGGAACGCGCCACAACTCGAGATCATGTTGTAGTCCGCAAACTGCAGCGCGTAGTCCGGAATGCGACGCGGCATACCGGCAAGACCGGTGAAGTGCTGCGGGAAGAACGTGATATTGACACCGACAAACGACAACCAGAAGTGTGTTTTACCGAGCGCCTCGTTGTACATATTACCGGTCCACTTTGGTAGCCAGTAGTAGACGGCTGCCATGATCGAGAACACCGCACCTGGAACCAGCACATAGTGGAAGTGTGCAACAACGAAGTAAGTGTCGTGGTACTGGAAGTCCGCAGGGACGATCGCCAGCATCAGTCCTGACAAACCGCCGATGGTAAACAGGATCACAAAAGCGACTGAAAACAGCATGGGGGTCTCAAAGGTCATAGAGCCCTTCCACATGGTCGCCACCCAGTTAAATACTTTTACACCCGTGGGGATCGCAATCAGCATCGTTGCGTACATGAAGTACAATTCACCCGTAATGGGAATACCCGCCGTGAACATATGATGCGCCCAGACGATAAACGACAGAAACGCAATAGCTGAGGTGGCATAAACCATTGATGCGTATCCAAACAGTCGTTTGCGCGCGAAAGTCGGAATAATGGCTGACACAATTCCGAACGCCGGCAGGATCATAATGTAGACCTCTGGATGCCCGAAGAACCAGAACACATGCTGGAACAGCACCGGATCTCCGCCACCACCTGCATCAAAGAAAGCGGTAGCAAAGTGGATATCCATCAGCATCATGGTCACGACACCTGCGAGTACCGGCATAACAGCCAGCAGCAGGTACGCGGTGATCAGCCAGGTCCAGACGAACAGGGGCATCTGCATCAACTTCAAACCAGGTGCCCGCATGTTCAGGATCGTCACAATGATGTTGATCGAGCCCATGATCGATGAGGCGCCCATCAGGTGGACGCCAAATATGAAGAACGTCACCGTAGGAGGCGCATACTCCGTCGATAGGGGCGCATAGAACGTCCAGCCGAAATTCGGTGCTCCGCCCTCCATAAAGAACGTGGCGAGCAACATTGAGAAAGCAAACGGCAGAATCCAGAAGCTGAAGTTGTTCATTCGCGGCAGCGCCATATCGGGCGCGCCAACCATCATGGGGACCAGCCAGTTGGCGAGTCCGACAAACGCGGGCATCACAGCACCAAAGACCATGATCAGTCCGTGCATAGTCGTCATCTGAATGAAGAACTCGGGTTCTACAATCTGGAGCCCAGGTTGAAATAGCTCTGCCCGAATCACCAGTGCAAAGACGCCACCGGTCAGGAACATGATGAAGCTGAACCAGAGGTACAGCGTGCCGATGTCCTTGTGATTAGTGGTCAGTACCCACCGCATCAACCCTTTGTCAGGACCGTGATGGTGGTCCTCATGATGATCGTGTTCGATAACTGCGCTCATGAGCTTCTCCCTATTGACCAGTTAGCATACTGTTGATGTCTTTGGGCTGGACACTGTCGCCCAGATTGTTACCCCAAGCATTACGTTCATAGGTCGTCACCGCGGCGATTTCGGAGGGGCTCAGCTGCGATGCAAACGCCTGCATCGCCGTCCCCGGTTTACCATTAAGGATAATATCAATGTGCGCATCTATATCACCGACTGCGATACCTTGACCGACTAGTGACGGGAAGGCCGGTGGCAATCCCTGACCATTGACCTGGTGGCATGCTGCGCAGGCGCGGAGATAAACCTCTTCGCCCGTCGTCATCAGCTCGTCCATTGTCCATGTCTTGCCAGTCTCATTCCATGCCTGCTGTGCTGCCTGCTTCTGATCCGCAAGCCATGCATCATATTCCGGTCGTTCAACAGCATGAACGACAACGGGCATGAAACCATGGTCCTTACCACAGAGCTCTGCACATTGCCCTCGGTATATACCAGGCTCCTCAGCAATAGCCCAGGACTCGTGGATGAACCCGGGAACGGCATCCTTTTTTACTGCAAAGTCAGGGACCCACCAGGCGTGAATAACGTCCTCAGCGGTGATAAGAAAACGAATTCGCGTATCCGTGGGAATCACAAGAGGATTGTCGACATCCAACAGATAGTGTTCCCGCTTGGCTGCGCGATTATAGATTTCATCCGGCGGCGTCAGCAGATTGGACATGAACTTCACCTGTGTCGCAGGGTTGGGATCATCGTCAATATAGGTGTATTGCCATTTCCACTGATAACCGCGCACTTCGATATCGATTTCTGCGTCACCCGCGTCATACATGGCATTCAGCGTGGTTGTCGCCGGGATCGCCATCGCCACCAATATGAAAATAGGAATGACTGTCCAGAGAATCTCCAGTTGATGATTGTCCTGGAAATCTGCTGGCTCGTGCCCCAGAGATTTCCGGTGCATCAGCATCGAGATGATCATGACGCCAAACACCACCACCCCAATGAGACAACAAATGATAAAAATCAACATATGCAGGTCATATACTTCTCGGCTGATCTGGGTCACCCCTTCACGCAGATTGATATCGTCCCAGCCTGCAAACGCGGCACTACTGATTGTGATCAGTGCGAACGAGATGAGCCATTTGAGCTGCATCAATTTCATCATATTCGGACACTCCAACTGTCTCACCTGCCGTGCATTACCCTGCACATTTCTGGCATCTGCCTTGTCGCCCCGTTGCCGGTGCTGATTCCCTGCTATATTTTTATCGGCCTGTTTAGAAGCTACTTTCTTCGATCCAACTGTAGGATCGTTGATCGCGTTTTCAAGCCTTTGTCATCGGGCAATTAACATCTCACCATACCTCAGCCCCACACCCACACTGGCGGACAGTGCAGCAGGTCGTCAAAATCGCTCAAAGAGATTCACAGCGGTCGCAGACCGGGCTGGTAAAAGCGCCGCAATTATAGGCGCCGAGTGATTGTTTCTCAACCGCGCAAAACCGCATTATGGCTGCCATTGCGCCGTATTAGTGACGTTTTGGCGGTGGATCTTCCGGGATGACGATCCGAACCGGGTCACCATCGCCGTGAAGAGGTGGTTCAAGTCGTTCACTGAACCGGCATCGTGTGCAGGCACGCACACGGGACTCGCCGCCGGCATCGCTTACAACATCAACAAATAACGTATCCTGCAGACCGCAGGACGGGCAGACAGCACCTGCTATGAATCGTCGCCCTCGCTTTATGGAAGTCAACGTAACCCATCCCGGATCCGCCCGATGACGACGGCTGTTTCCGGTGACTGGCCTGTCCATAGATAGAAGGCCACTGCCGCTTGCTCGACCAGCATCCCAAGACCATCCGCACAAACCCGGGCACCCGCCTCACTGGCCCAGGCGTTGAAGGCCGTGGTACCGACGCCATAGACCATGTCATAGGCATGGGTGCCTGACGAGATGACTCTCCCTGGCAGGTCGGGCACGGCACCCGAGAGCCCTGCGGAGGTCGCATTGATCACGAGGTCATAGGCGTCCTCAAGTGCATCGGAGTCAAGCGCCGCAACAACGGACGATTGTTCTACTTGACTAGATACCAGATCCGTCGCACGAGGTAACGTGCGGTTGGTGATGTGCACACAGGCAGGTTGGGCCGACAGCAACGAAGGCAATACACCTCGGGCTGCACCCCCGGCACCAAGCAGCAGAATGCGCCGATCCCGCAGCAGCCAACCCAGATTAGCGACCAGATCTCGCAGCAAGCCTTCACCATCGGTGTTATCGCCGTGCAGTTTGCCGTCATCGATGACGACGGTATTCACCGCGCCTGTATCCTGAGCGACCTCACTCAATGTATCGCATCTTGCGACGACCAACTCCTTGAAAGGTACAGTACAGTTGAAGCCACGTACACCCGATAAGACCAGGTCCGAGACGGTGTCCTCAAAACGTTCCGGGCGGATTTTTCGGTAATCAATCGACACACCACACTGATCAGCAAAAGACTGGTGGATTTCCGGTGACCGGCTGTGTTCTACCGGGTCGCCCAGTACCGCTAAACGGATCACCCGCGAATCTCCCGCCCGGTTCTCAGTTCAATGATCCGGGAAGGTTTGCCCATTCCCGCAGTCTGTCCCTCAACGTAGACAACCGAGGACCCGAAATACGCTTCGGCCTCAGACGACGTGCGTGCTGGCTCCAGACCACTTGGGTTCGCCGACGTCGATACGATCGGACCGCCAACAGCGTCGCAAAGGGCTTGAATGGTTGGATGCATCGAGACACGAATTGCTACGGATTCATGTTGACCACGAATCCAATTCGGTGCGATTTCTGTATCAGGAATCAATAGGGTAACTGGTCCAGGCCAGTGATCCACGAGCCTCTCCCGTTCCTTGATGGTCAACTGACCCAGATACGGCTCTACCTGAGAGATCTCACCCGCTACCAGTATCAGTCCCGCTTCGACAGGCCTGTCTTTCAAAGTCAGAATCCGCCGAACCGCTTCTTCGTTTGCGGGCAGGCCGCCCAATCCCCATACCCCTTCTGTGGGATAGGCGATAACGCCCCCGGCACGCAGGTGGACGACAACACTCGCCATTTCATCCGCGCAGCTCGTCGTGTCTGGACGCACCATCTGACCAGTCAGCAAACTTGCAGAGAGCTATTGACGCATTGCGTTACCCAACACGTTGCGCCATGCGTCGCCCAATTCGGCACTCTGCTCGCGAATTTTCTCGGCATCATTATCCCCTCGATCCTGCCGCGATCGATTTCTCAGAATCCGCGACGACGTCCGTCACCGGCACATCAGAATACGAGCCCCTCAAAATCGCAACACAAGGGGCCAGCAGTGCTCTCCATTCCTGTTCAGTT
>CENZ01184368.1_pt1 | contig 13428 bp, 19 predicted proteins | sample 361341 | NCBI WGS metagenome assembly CENZ01 (sample SAMEA2619782, study PRJEB7988) | marine metagenome | biome: marine biome (ENVO:00000447); feature: deep chlorophyll maximum layer (ENVO:xxxxxxxx); material: "saline water (ENVO:00002010), including plankton (ENVO:xxxxxxxx)" | depth 50 m
CCAGCAGCTGGTTTAAGTCAATTACCTGTAGGTCAGCCTCCTTTAGAATCAAAGAAAGGTAAAAAGTAAATGGAACACGCAAAAGCTAAAAAAGCAAAAGGAAAAGCAGAAAAAGCTTTAACTCAAATGATGATGGAAGCAGAAATGATAAAAGCTGGTGAGCCTGATTTACAACCTGCAGATGGATATGTAACTCCAATGCATAGAATAGGTGTTGTTCCTTCATCAACTTATTCTTTAGCTAATATGTTAGATGGTTATACAGCTCGTGCTGACGAAAATTTCATAGCTTAGACAAAACTTATATAATCTCGTTTATTAAGGGTAAGTATAATTGTACTTAATGGAATTTACTTTCCAGTTTCAAAGAACACAATTCCGTGTTCGCTATCAGCAAACCTAGCTGACTTCTAAAAATGTTTATAGATAACGATTTTCCGAAGCTGCTTGGTGCCGAGTTATACAGACCTCATCCAGCGTATATCGTTGAAATGGCTTCCGAGCCTGTGGTAGTGCATGACTTCACTAAGCAGCCAGGGCAGACCGTTCAACTCGATAGATACAGATTTTTTGGAAATCCAGGTACAAAAACTTCTCGTGAACGTACTCAGGACCAAACAATCGGAACTGCTAACAGCAGATCTATCGTGAAGGACAAGGTACTTGTATCTCTTAGAGAGTATACAGGTCCAGCTGACCCTAATAATACAACTCTTCCTAGCACATTCAAAATTGCTAGAGAAACTCTAATGACAGCTCAGCGTTTGCTGCTTGATACTGGGAACCTTAATATGTTCCATCAATCAATTGGTTCACTGACTTTATTAGATGACTACAGAAGATGGAGAGACAGAGTATTCATTGATGAGCTATTCAAATCTGAATCTCGTGGTCAATCTTCTGATACACAAGGTGGTTACTACTACCCTAACGGCAAAGCAAAAGCTGCTGGTGGAGCCAGTCTTAATGCTTATACAGCTACAGAATATGCTTCTGAGCGTTTTAAGTTCAATGTTAAGACTGACTTACTTGAAGTCGTTAAAAGTCTAAGAAAGCGTCATGTACCAGTCTTCGCAGATGGTTACTATCGCTGTATTGCAGATCCTTCATTCATGAAAGATCTAAGAGCCGATCAAGGCTTCCGTGAAGTAGCAAGATATCCAGGAATGGGACAAGGTTCACCTTTAATGGGTGCTGGTGCTCCTAACCAAGCAATCTATGCTGGTGGACAGTATGGACAAGCTCAGTTCGTAGCAGGCGAGCCTGTTATGCCTTCTGGATTCGTGTTTGAAGGAGTAAGATTCTTTGAATCTACAAACTTCCCATCTAAGACAATTTCGGTCGATATTGGAGATGGAAACGGTGCATCTACTAGAACAACTCCAGCAGGATTGTTCTTTGGTCCACAAGCAATTGGTGTTGGTATCGGTGGTCCTAACGCTCAAGTTTTAATTAATAATAATGATGATTTCTCCAGATTTATCATTCTTATTTGGCAGCTATATGCTGGTTTTGCAAACTTGAATAAGGACTTCATTACCACATCCTTCACAATCACAGAATAAGGAGGATTAACTAATGGCAACTTACAAGAGTGACGCAGGTGCAATCCTTACACCTGGTAATCAGATCAACAAGTTATCCGCATTTAACCATGAGGGTGTTCTTGGTTGGCCTGGAATTGAACTCTTCGAACAAATTGGTTTTGTAAAAGTTTCTAACTTAGAAGCTGACAAAGCTAGTTTCAAGAGTTTTAGTATCACTGTACCTTCTCCAGATAGAAGAGTCAGTGACAGAGTGAGAGATGATCGCACAAGTTTAGTAGTCAAAGCATCTGCAGGTAGACCTGCATATGTTTATGGAGCTTCTATAGCGATTGCACAGGATACACCTTCAGGTGGTCTTCCTAGCTTCCCAGCATCTCCAATAACAGCAGACCTTGGTGGTACAACTACTGAGCTTCTACTTCTTGGTCCAGACAACAGTGGTTCACCTCTTGGTGTTCCTTCAACACAGTTGAATGGTCTAGCAGCAGCTTCTAGTTCTATAACTGCAGCAAGTTCATTATTTGCTCAAGGTTCAGAAGACACTACTACTGGTGATTTTCCAGCATGGACAAGCGTAACTAGCACAATTGCAGCAGGTGACGCAGCTAACTCCATGATGTACAAAGTAACAGCAGACACAACTTTTAAAGTTTATAATGTCAACGCTATTACTGGTACTTCTGTTAACGGTGACGGTGTATTTATCTCAGCTGATGATTCAACTGCAGGTAGAGCAGCTTACATCGTTTGTAGAGTTAACTACTTACGTCCAGCAAAAGCTGTAACTTGGGACGATGTTTCTTCCTTCGTGGACTTTGCTTCACAAGTAGGCGGAACAGATTCATAATCTATATTTTTTATAGTTTAGTGAAAATGGCGAGTCTTTACGGCTCGCTTTTTCATTGTCAAGCAAAATTTATTGAGTTAAGCTATTTAAAGAAGGAATTTTTTTAATTATGTTGTATCAACACAAGATTACTGGGGGAATAGTAGAAAAGGTATCTCAACATGGAGAAGGTGTTTCAATGGTCATTAATGCTAATGACGAAGCTGAATATGTTAATGACGATGATTTAATACCTTGTGTAGGAGCTACTTCTGAAAAGATTAAAACAGAAGAAAGACTAAAGGCAGATTTAAAATCTACTGGAGATAAGGAAGCAAAAGTTAGTAATAAAGAAACCTTTCCTTATGACACGAGATTAAATATAAATACTGCAGGTGCTAGACAGATTGCAGATAGATTACCTGGGGTTGGTTTAAAAACTGCAAGAGATATAAAGGATTTACAAACTACACTTTCAGGAGAAAGATTTACGAAATTAGAACAATTGAGAGGAATAAAGCGTATAGATTGGGATGAGATATTTAAAGAGAACTTAGTAAGAGTAGACTAGTAACAGGTAAATTTTACTTGTTTGAATGAAGCTCGATACCTTTATACAGTCAAAAGTACGTTGGCATTTGGGTTATAACTTAACTTCAATACCTGCTGGTGACCAAGCTCGCTTAGAAGAAGCAATTAACAATGTTCAAGACTCTTTTTGGGTTAGTAAGATTGTTGAGCAGTTAGGTCGTTGTGATGAAGCTGAAAAGCGAACAGACATGACTGGAAGTATCAATAATAATACTGTTCCAAGAAACAGAATAGAAAGTATTGCTGGTGATGTTGATAGAACAGTTGCAACTTCAGATTTTCGTGAAACTTTAAAAACTTGGACAGAAATTTATATTTATGAAACTGATAGATTAGCAATGCATTTATATGTTCCTAATTATAGGAACCCAGCACAAGCTAGATATAGATTTAACAGAGAAGGTGCAGAATTTATACAAGCATTACCTGGACCAGCTGACGTAGCTGTCGGAACTAGACTTCTTTTAGAAGTTAGCCATAGGTAATAACATTTCCCCCTGTTATTCTTAAGAAAACGAATGTAGATTAAAAATGGGATTAGGTTATTTTCAAGACACGATATTTTTAAATGAGTCAACCCTGACTGCACCTGCGTCTGGGACAGTTTTACAAGTAAGTCAGAATAATTTCTTTGCTACGAAAGATTATACTTTGATAGTCACTGTAGCTAATAAAAATACTAATGTAATTGTTCGATTAGATGGTAGTATTGATGGAACAAACTATGCTCCAATAATTGCAGAGCAAACAATAACTGTAAATGGTTCTTATTCATATAGTGTTTCTGGAAGACCAGTAAAATTTGTGAAGGCTGTTTGGGTAAGTGAAGCAGGTGGTACAGATGCGACAGTAACATTTAGCGTAGCTGCGTTATAAATGGTTTTACCTTCTACAAAACTTGGATATACTTTAGGTATTAAAAGAGATAGGGATATTATCAGTCCAAGAGAAAGACAAAAAGCTAGTCCTTTCAAAGGAAGAAGACGTACTAGAATGGCAGGAGAAAAACGAGTAGATTTATATTCTGTTCGTCCTGATGAAGCACCTTTTTCTTATACAAAAGGTACTAATCTACCTAAACGGTTCACTCAAACTTTAGACATTCCAATAGAAAAGGAGGAAGAAAACTAAATGGCTGACAAAAAAAGTAAAATGCCACCACAGTTGTTAGAGTATTTTAAAAATAAGAATAAAAAGAAAGATGACGGAAAAGAAATGTCTGATAAAGAAAAACGTAAAGAAGCTTTAGAGAAATCTAAAATGGCTAAAAATAAAAAAGAAGATAAGAAAGATAAGTAAAAAAGCCTTCCTATATAATTAAAATAAGTCTATGAATAAATAACGTGGCAAGTAGTAGTTCAAACAAACAACCGTTAATGGTTGACCGCCCAGCGACAACATCAACACTATGTACAGTTGCTTCTGGACAATCATTTTTAACAAGTTTAATTCCAACAGCGGTTGGTAATGCAACAAAAGTATTTGATGTTGACTCTGCATTAACAGATACTTCTATTAGTGGTGCATATATTGATGAAATTTGGTTTACTTATACAAAAAGAGTTATAGAAAAAATAGATGCAGTGACGGCTCCAACATTAACTTACTCAGCTACTGGAGCTGTATGTACTGTTACTGCAGCAGGTGGACATAATTTAGAGATAGGACAAAAAGTATTTTTAGATTTTAAAACTTACAGTGCAGGTGCTTTTCCAACCGACGACACGTTTACTGTTCAGGATACGGCAAACTTTACAGCAACAACATTTGATGTCACCGTACCTGCTATTGGTGGTGGTGCAACTATTACTGGTAATGTAGATGCTTCTCTTCCTATAGACTTTTGTGTTTATCTTGTAAATACAGGAACAATTACGAATATTAATCAGTTTTTTCCTTTATTTGTTCAGAGTATTCCTCAAGTAGCAGAGAATCAAATATTAAGTACAACATTGACTGAAAAACTTCCTTTAATTAATCATCCTGTAGTTCAATCAGGAGCTGCAAACTTTGCTGGTGCTAATAATGAGATAGCTCCAAAACAAAGAGGTTTGATGCTTAAAAGAGGACAAGCTTTATATGTAGCTGCTAGTGGAGCAACTGCTTTAACTAATGGATTCTTTTGTAATCTTCAGGGTGGGTTCTACTAAGTAAGATGTCATTCGGATTTAAAAAATTCGAAGATAAATCTAATTTCGAATTAAAAAATAACTTTAAAAATTTTGAGAATATTCCAAAAAAACCTAGTGTCTATCCAAGAGGTTCTGATGGGTATTCATTAGAGAGTGAAGTAAAATTTTATAATCAAGATTCTTTATGGACTAGATGGAGAAGAGGATATGAATTATATACATTTACACAACAGATATTAGGATCTACATCGAAAGAAAGAGATAGAAGAGGAGACTATAGATTATTTTTTACTTTTCAACAATTTCCTGGAGTTTTTATTCCTGCCAGAATATTTACTTTCCCATCAACTAATCAAGAATTAGGAGAACATATTTGTGGAATGCGTGATACAGATGGGTTTAGTTTTTACGATTTTGGATTACCAATATTAGATGTTAGATATTTAGCTCCTTCTGTAACTGCTACTTATTCTCAGAATGGTACAACATTAGTAGTTACTAAAACTGATCATGGTCTATATCCTGGGGATAATGTTTACTTAGATATATCTACTGGAGCTGCGACAGATGAGACTCTAACAATAGTAAGTAAGACACAGAATACTTTTACCCTCACAGCTACTAATGCTGCAGTTACATCAGGGAATGTTACTTATCATAATTCAACAGCATTTAATGATACTCGTTGGAGATTTGTACGAGTAAAACTTAGATCTTTACCTACTGAAGTTGCATTTTTAGAAGGTGAGAGAATGGCAGATCGAATTGTAGAAAGAGATACTGGGATTGCTTCTACATATACAAGAGTAGGTTCTGAAGTTACTGTGACGTGTGGTTCTGTTCATGGACTATCAACTGATAATAAAGTCTTTGTTGATGTAAGTACAGGAACTTTAGCTTCTGGTAGATATACAATCGAAGTTATAAACACCACAAAATTTAAATTCACAACAATTCCAAATGCAAATACTTCAGGGAATTTAACTTTAAGTAGGCTACTTAGAGGATTTAGATACGATGATTATGTTGGATATACAGTTACAGGATCTGATGCAACTACTAATGAAATTATCTTTCAAAAAGCTGATAGCTATGGGGCAAAAACTGTAGATACTATCGCTAAAACAACAGTACCAGCTCATAGAGGATTTGCTGTAGGTAGATTTTTAACAACAGAATTAAGATGGAATTGTTCTTGTCAGGACTTTTCTAGAAGAGATAATTATAATTTATTTAGTCAAAACAATCATGAAAAATTTCCTGTAACAGCTCTTAGAGATACAAAGCCAGGTAATGTTCTACAAAATGATGGTAGTGTATCTGAAAGCCGAGATGAGCCAGGTGTTTTCAGAGATTTAGGTTACGTCACAATAAACAATTTTTATGAATTACCTGAGTATGAAGATGAAAAAGAATTTTCTTTCCAAAATCTTCTATATTATCAACTTCGTTGGTGCAAGCATATTTACGCTGCTATGTGGTCAATATTGCACGATGAAGGTAATGAGCCACTGAAGTTAGCTGCAAAATATACACAAAATGGAATAAATATTACTGTTGATTTTGAAGAACATAATTTAAATAAAAACGATAAAATTCAATTAAATTTCACAAGTGGTAATGCAATATCAGGAGAATATACTATTAGTGACGTACCAACTCCTAATAGTTTTGTAGTTATATATCCTTTCGATCAAACCACTGGTGGTTATGTAACTGTAGAAAATTTAAAAAAACATGAATATGTTGGAGCATGGTTGTTAGAACCAAATGATAGACCTTTAGGAAAAGGTTATGAAAATTGGGAAAAGAGATGGGCTAAAGAAAAAAGAAAAATGCAAGAAGCTGTAGAAGTTTTTGCTTTATATAATCGATCAACAAAATGGGAAGGTAACAAAAATATTATTGGTGATTTTAATTTACCTCAAGATGTTGCTAACTTTGATCCTTCTGTCATTGCTATGACTTTGACTGATAGTTTAAAAAGAGATGCAAAAGGTTCTTTAGATAGAGATGGTAAATCATTGAATACCACAAACAGAATGATTGCAATGGTGAATAAATTATTTAACAAAGCTCCTACTGTTTTAGATGATATAAAGTTTGGAATAGTAAATAAACCATTAATTGAATTTACGAATGCTTTTGAATCAGGTTTATTGAAAGCTGGAGAATATACAAATGGTGAGTTATTAGATGCAACGGTTAATACAAGTAACCTAGATGCAGGAGCATATAACCCAGAGACAGCTCAAGATACAGTAGTAGATGCAGGATTATATATTAACGTCTAATTATGGCAGTACAAATTCAGACTCGTAGATCAAGTACAGCAAATGATAGACCCTTTCCAATAAGATTAGGATCTGGAGAGTTAGCTTTAAATAATAACAGTACAAGTCCAGGTTTATTTTTTGCAGATAATACAGCTTCACCAAATACAGGATTAATTAAAGTAGGTCCCGTTCATATAGGAAGCACAGCTCCTAATACTGGAGCAGCTGGGTTTACTTCTTCAAGTAAAGGAGAAACTTGGCTAGATACAGTAAGTACTCAGATATTTAAAATTTATGATGGAGCAGCCTTTCAGACTGTAAAAGCAGTAGCATCTGTCTCTGCTGGACAACCAGCCAATCCTATTAATGGACAATTACATTGGGACACAGCTGCAGGTGGTGCTGGAGCATTAAAAATATATTTATCTTCTAGTGCTAGTTGGGTAGATGTTTAATTATTTACTTAGTAAATGATCTAAAATCCTATCTAATTTACTATGAACTCCTTGCATTTCTCTTAAAAAATCTTCTTTTAACACATAATCGTGTAAAACTTCATTTTTTAATTTATCTAAATTTCTTTCAACATTTTCGAATCTTCTATCTAATTTTTTACTAAAATTTCCCAAAGCCCTAGTTATACCAGCAAAGGCTCCAATACTACCAGAAATGATTGCTGCGATAACTTGAGGTTCCATACCTTAATTATAATGGTAGGCACAGTTTAAAATAGATAATTATATGCAAATATTATGGCTACAGGTTACGAACCAAATATAGAAGGTGCTATAGCTGTCCTTAGAGATTTGATGATAGCAAATAGTTTTACGATGACTCGTCAACCTTATGAACCTAATTATAGAGGTTTAGTTGATGCTGTAATTGATTTAAAAGAAGGTTTCCCAACATTTGCTCCCTTACAGGTTGGCTTTGATGCTACTGCATTTGAAGATGTCAGTGAGAATGATGCTTTATATATGAGAACTAGTGATGGTCAAGTAGGTAAAGCTAGTGCATCAAATGGGCTTCAAGAGAATGCTCAAGTAGTTGGATTTGCCAACGCAGATGCTAGTGCTAATGCAACAGTCAAAGTTATTGTTATTGGAATTAAGAGTATGAGTAGTTTAGATGCAGGAGATTTATATTTTCTTTCTCCGTCTACAGCAGGAGAGATTACTTTAACTGCACCTTCTTCTGCTGGTCAGGCTGTTGTGAGAGTCGGAGAAGCATCTACGACAACACAGTTTGCAATTCGAATCGAACCACCTATTAAATTAAGCTAATGTCTAGTGTAGAAAATTACATTCCATATTCAGCTAATGCTGAAGGTTTTACACAGGCTTTAATTGATTTAAAATCTACAATGCCTAGTCAGACAGTATTTAAAGTTACTGGTTATGAGACAACATGTTTTGAGGACGTAGTTCAAGGACAAGTTTTATACTCAAGAGCCAGTGATGGTCAAGTAGGAAAAGCAATAGCTAGTGATACTTTAGATAAAGCTACAGTGGCAGGTGTTGCAGAGACATCTAAATCTGCTGGGCAATCTCTCAAAGTTATTGTTGCTGGAATAGTAGCTACATCTGGTTTAGATTTAGGTGATCAATATTATTTATCAGCTGCTTCTGCAGGAGCGATTGTTAAAACTCCTCCATCTTCTGCAGGTCAGTATATCTCAAGAATAGGAGAGGCTGGTAGTACAGGTCAATTAATAATTAGGATTGAACCTCCAATACTTTTAAGCTGACAGTTTGGTCATCGTAAAATATAAACAAATAAGTTCTTTTGGCTAAGAACTTGATCGAGATATTAAATGGCAACTAGGAAGGCATTAGTACTTGTTTCTGGTCTTTTTCAGGAGTTAAATTCTTCTTCTGATAAATTAGATTTTGCTGGAAATAGTACTTCCGATTTAAGTGAGGGTACAAATCAATATTTTACGAATGCAAGATCTAGAGGTGCAGTAAGTGTAGCGTCTGGAAATGGTTTAACTTATAACTCATCTACTGGAGTTCTTGGAACCAGTGCGATACCTAATTCTCAACTAGCAAATGATGATGTAACTATTGGTAGCACTGCAGTTGCACTTGGAGCTACAGCTTCAACAATTGCTGGATTAACTTCTTTAGCATCAACTACATTAATATCTGGAGTTGCTGATGCTGCAAACTCAATAAAAATTGCTAGTGGAAATATTGTTTTTGAAGGATCTAACGCAAATGATTTTGAAACTACTTTAACTGCAACTGATACAACTGGGTCTGATAAAACAATTACTTTTCCAGATGCCACAGGAACAGTTGCATTGACAAGCGATATTGTTTATCCAGTAACTTTAACTAATTCAGTAACCCTTACAAATAAAACTTTAACTTTTGGAAATAATACAATATCAGGAACCTTTGCTCAGTTCAACACTGCTGTTACTGATGCAACTCTTGTTTCTACAACAGGTTCTGAAACTTTAACAAATAAATCTGTAAATCTTGCAAATAATACTTTAACTGGAACATTTGCTCAATTTAATACTGCTGTTTCAAACGCCACATTAGTCTCTACAACAGGAACAGAAACTTTAACAAATAAGAGTCTTACTGCTCCAACTCTTACAGGATCTTCGTCTAGTGCTGGTAGCATAATTTTTAAAGAAGATACTGATAATGGAACAAATTCTGCAACTCTTGTAGGACCTGCAGCAACTGCAGATGTGACATTAACTCTACCAGCTGAGACAGGAACAGTCCTTACTACAGCATCTTCAATTGCTAATAGTAATCTTGCAAATAGCTCATTAACTATTGGTAGTACTGGTGTTGCTCTTGGAGGTAGTGCAACCTCATTTACTGGATTAGCATCTATAACTTCTACTGCAGTTGTCACAAATGACAGTGGATTCAGAATTAGAAATAATTCAGATAATACAAAAATTGGAGCTTTTAGTTCAGCATCTATTACAGGTGGTCAAACACGAACATTAACCTTTCCCGATGCTGATGGAACTATAGCAACTCAAGCTTACGTAAATACTCAAATTACTGCTGAAGATTTAGATATTGAAGCTGACTCTGGAACTATTGCTATTGATTTAAATTCAGAAGTTTTAGATATTGAAGGAGGTACAAATATCACAACTGCTGCAACAGGTAACAAAGTTACAATTAATATGCCCACCGCTTTTGCAACGGAGGACTTTGCTACTGCAATAGCAGTGGCTTTAGGATAGTATTATGGCAACCCAAGTTCAATTTAGAAGAGGAACAACAGCTGAGCACACTGGTTTTAAAGGTGCTGATGGTGAAGTTACAGTAGATACTTCATTAAGGACTGTTGTTATACATGATGCGATTACAAATGGAGGATTCCCATTATTAAGATCAGATGGATCTAATGCTGCTTTAGCTTTAGGATCGGTATCTAATTGCAGTTTAAAATTTCAAGGCGATGCAAATACAGGTCTTATTAGTCCTTCAGCAGATAATATATCTTTAGTTACTGGAGGAGTTAGCCGTCTTACAATAGATTCTAATGGAGCAGTTTCAATTCCAGGTAATTTAACCGTCACAGGTGCATTAACTGTAAATGGACAATTTGATTCCTCCGATCAACTCGCACTAATAATCGCTCTCGGCTGATATGGCAAATACCTTCAAAAGTGACACGAAATCGAGCGTTGTAACAGATGCTGTTAGTAGCACTAATACCAATATTGTTACCGCAAGTGGTAGTTCAACTTTGGTTTTATTAAGTATTTTAATTTCAAATAAAACAGGAGCCAGTGCTCAGGCTGATGTTTTTCTAGTGACAGGAAATGATGATGCTTATCTTTTACGAAATGCTCCAGTACCTGCAGGATCTTCTTTGGAAGTTATAAGTGGATCAAAAATAATTATGCAAGCAAATGATATTTTAAGAGTTAGAGCAGGTACAGCTACAGCTCTAGATGTGACTGTCAGTTATCTTGATCAAACTTAAGGAGGTATAACACATGGCTCTTAATCAAGTTGGATTAGAAAGACTTAATACAGCAACTACCAAGAAGATTGGTACAAATAAAAATATAATAATTAATGGAGCTATGCAAGTGGCTCAACGTGGTACGTCTCAAGCGTCAATTACTACGTCAGGTTTTCATACAGTAGATAGATTCGCTACTAGTCTTTCTGGTCTTGGCACTTGGACACAAACACAAGATACAACTGTACCTACAGCTAAAGGATTTACTAAATCCTTAAAAATGGATGTAACGACAGCAGATAGCTCACCAGCAGTTGGTGATTTCTGTGCAATTCAATATAAAATAGAAGCACAAGACTTACAATTATTGAAATATGGTACGAGTAGTGCAGAAACAGTTACTTTAAAATTTCATGTTCGTAGTCCAAAGACAGGCACTCACATTGTACATATATATCAAAATGATGGTACAAGACATATTTCAAAAGCATACACTATCAGTTCAGCAGACACATATCAAGAAGTTACTATTAATATCGAGGGAGATACAGGTGGAACAATAAATAATGATAATGGTATTGGATTACAGGTAGAATTCTTTTTAGGTGCTGGAACAAATTTTACAAGTGGTACATTAGCAACATCATGGGCTGGATACACTCAAGCAAATTCAGCAGTAGGACAAGTAAATTGTGCTGACAATACAGCAAATAATTTTTTTATAACAGGAGTTCAATTAGAAGTAGGTAGTGTGGCAACAGATTTCGAGCATAGGTCAATTGGTCAAGAAATTTCTTTATGTCAAAGGTATTTCTGTAAAAACTCTGGAGGTTCAGACGCATATGTATTTCCAGCCAAAGGAAATGGTAGTAGTTCAGTTGATGTAGGAATACCATTATGTGTTCCTATGAGGGCTTCACCTTCAGTCACCTGTTCTGCCAGTAGATTTTTTAGATCAACCACCGCAGCTTATTCAGCCTCATCAACTAATCCTTCCATAGCTCAATATCAAGCAGATGTAGAGTCTTTTCTGTTAGCTGTCGCTGTAGGAGGACAAGGAGGTGTCACAAATAATGAGACTGGAGCTTGGACTCCACATAACAGTGCCCTTCTTTTAGATGCTGAACTTTAATTAACTATGGCTAAATACAAAATCAGAAAACATAATAGAGTTGATGGAGATGGAAACCCTGATACTGCAAATAGTTATGAAGATATATTTGATCAAGAAACGAATTGGGCTATTCCAAAAGATGAATCAAATAGAATGTATCAAGAGTATCTTGCGTGGGTAGCAGAGGGTAACACACCCGACCCTGCTGATACAGAAACATTAACTTGGGATAGTATCAGAGCTACAAGAGATCAGATATTAATAGATACAGATTGGACAATGACAACAGGTGCTTCTGTTGATCAGGCTCAGTGGGCTGCATATAGACAAAACATAAGAGATATTCCTCAAACTTATTCAGGTAAAACTCCTGATGAAGTTGTCTGGCCGACACAACCATCAACTGCTGGTCCTAATACTTAAAATTAGCCTCTGTAAAATAGAAGAAGCAATAAAAGATTTCAGTAAGCATGCCGTATATAGGTAATAATCTCAGATCGAATAATGCGTATAAAACGATAGATGATATATCGAGTTCTTTTAATGGAAGTACTACATCATTTTCTCTTTTAGTAGGTGGATCTGCTCCTGTACCATTTCCAAAATATGAGACACAATTAATAATTTCTGTCGGTGGTGTTGTTCAGGAACCTGATTCTTCAGGAACAACAGGATTTAGTTTATCGGGAACAAATATAGTTTTCAGTTCTGCTCCAGCTTCAGGTGAAGATTTCTTTGGAGTAATACTTGCAGCTGCAGATTATTTAAATGCTGGTGGAACATTCCCCGATGGTACAAATTCCGTTCCAAGTATCACGTTCTCCGATGATACCGACACAGGATTTTTTAGAGTAAGTTCTGGATTAGTAGCTCTTTCAGCTAACGGAACAAAAAGTTTTCAATTTCCATCAGGATTAGGAAGTGCCAATCAGCTCTTAAAAACGGATGGAGCAGGAACTATCTCATATACAGATGCACCATCTGGAGC
>CENZ01015158.1_pt1 | contig 13385 bp, 17 predicted proteins | sample 361341 | NCBI WGS metagenome assembly CENZ01 (sample SAMEA2619782, study PRJEB7988) | marine metagenome | biome: marine biome (ENVO:00000447); feature: deep chlorophyll maximum layer (ENVO:xxxxxxxx); material: "saline water (ENVO:00002010), including plankton (ENVO:xxxxxxxx)" | depth 50 m
TTCTGGGGATCCCGCCATGCCATCGTGGAAGACCCGGATGGCAATCATGTCGGCATCATGAGTCCGCGGGACGATCAGTTTCGGTCTGCGCCACCCACGGCCTGAAACAACCGCGTATAAAGGGCACCAGATCGGTCTTTGGTTCGGTCATCCATATAACATACACTGAATGCGCGCCGTGGACTCAACCCTGCATTAAGTCCTGAACGGTGCAAGACCCCGTTGTGCAGAAGATAAACATCACCCGCTCTCACCTCCAACGCCTCAATGTTTTCGCTCGCTGACCACTCACGGCACTGTTTATCCGTCAGGAACGCACTGGCATGTTCCGGGTTCAGCACGCCAAGTTGGTGGCTACCAGGGATAATCTCGATACAACCACTATCGAGTGTCGCGTCATCCAGCGCTGTCCAGATTGTGACCAAGGGATCACGATCCAATGCGCGCCATCGATCCTGATGCCAGGGCAATTGTGTGCCCCCGTGGGCAGGCTTGTTCATGAACATCGCACGAAAGCACGCGATCGGTGTGTCTCCGTAGACCGCCTGGCAGATTCCGCGAAACAGGTCCTGCTCAAGGTATTGCCTGAAAACCGGAACGAGTTCCAGATTTTGGATCTTTCGGTAGTTGAGTGTCGCTTCCTTGAAGCCACGGGTCTGTCGACCCAATTCGCCGTAGTTGCCACTGCTTGAGTCCAATTGCATCAGCAGCCTGTCGTACGGAACGTCCGCCGTGCCCAGCATGATATTGTCGATCGCCTGACGCAGTTGTGAAAGTGATTCGGGCGACAGTGACCCCAAGGACACAACCCCTCGGTCGTGAAACTGCGTCCAGTCATCCCTGGTGAGATCTTGCTTCAATTGATGTCTTCTACAGACAAGTCTGGATCCATCATAGCGATCAAAAGGTGCTCACGTCAGCATGGTAGAGTTTGTGATTCGTACGAAACGGAAATAATCCCACACAATGATCGTCAGCTTTCCCTGGTATGACCTGCCCGAAGTCCAGTGGGCCAATGATCATCTCTTCCGTGCAACCGGCCTCCCTGGCGAACTGAATCGTACGTTGACGCCATCAGAGACGTGGCACCGCCCGGATCTTCTGCTGTCCCAGGCCTGTGGCCTGGATCTATTTTTGACCGACGCGCCCATCAGTCCCATCGCAGTGCCCGTCTTTGACCTGGATTGCCCTCCTGGCTACTACTACAGCTACATCGTGGGTGATCCAACCGGCGACGTCGCGGCTGTCAATTCAAGGACTTCCCGTTCGGGTCTGTCTGCCTTGTTTGAGATCTGCTCTCCCACAAACGTTCACATCACCGGTTCACATGTTGCAAGCCTCTCGGCACTTCGTGCAGGCACTGCAGCCGTCGCTGCAATAGATGCGGTGACCTGGCACATCCTGGAACGAAGCGCCCCAGAACATCTGGATGGCATCCGGATCGCCGTCCAATCACCTGCCATGACAGCACCGCCGTTTGTCTGTCGTCGGGGTAGTTCTACATCAGACATCATAGATTCGCTCAGTTCAGCATTTGCTGAACCCTCGGTCGCGCACACGGCATTGGGAATACGCGCTATCAAGCCGGTCACACTGTCGGATTACGACCCAGTGCTGGAGGAATATCTGCGGATCGCGCAGTGCCTGCCCGCGAATTGTGCGCCCCCCGCCACAGCCACCCACACATGATCTCCGACGCTTGTCATCCGGGAATGACGATCGCAAGGTGTCACCAGGCACATTCGAAGCGAGAGAGAAGTATGCGACGATTGTTTCCCATTGCATGGATCTGCATGCTCACGGGCTGTGTATCGAACATGCCCTTCACTGCGGATCTTGATGATCAGATCATCAATCAGCGTGACACGGGGATACACAAAAGATCCTTTCACTGTCGCCGGAAATGATCATCGCGCTGGAGACTCGGATCAGACCCCATTGGACTGATCAGAAAAAACTCACACAGCTCAAACAGTACCTCTTCGATCAAACCGAACCGGGCGTCGGCTACGATGCCAGCCACACTAAATCTGCCATCGCCCCTATCATTCCTGCTCGGGAAACTGCCTCTCCATCGCCACGCTTTTCGCTGCGGCCGCGCGGCATGTTGGCCTGGCTACCAATTTCAAGGTCGTCTCTCTGACGCCAACCTGGGATCACTAGGGTGTAACAATGATTCGTTATGAGCACTTCGTTGCGCACGGCACGTTTGAAAACGGACACACCTAAGTTGTTGATTTTCTCCCGTCAGCTTCCTGTGATGGCGACATCACAGAGAACATTTCCGACGGACAAGCGCTCGCACACTACTAGAACAATCTGGGTGCGGAACATGTCGTCAAAGACAACCTCGAGGACGCCATTCACTCACTCCAGCAAGCTCTTGGTGTTGACCCGGATTTTGCAGACGCATGGAACAATATCGGTACTGCCTACAAAAACAGAGGTGTCAACGACCTTGCCGCCTACAGCTATCACCGTGCCTTACATGCAGACCCACGCCACCATTCAACCATCAGCAATCTGGCACTGTTCTACAGGGAATCAGGTCTTCCGGATACGGCCAATCACTTTGAAAAGCGAGCTGAACGCTATAGAAAGAAAAACCCCTATGCCCACTACTTTCGTGCGCAGACCGCGATCAGGAAAGGACAAACCGACAAGGCCCGACAACACTTGCAGCGCGCTATCAAAAGGAAGACGCATGAACCTGTCTTCTATGCACTTCTAAGGGAAATCCAGCCATCGCTCGGAAGTCCGGAAATGAGTGCGGTGCTAACGACTGCGCTCGGTGGCAAGGGTGTGACCAAAGCACCGATCAGTACAACGATTGAACCGCCCACACGCAGTCAACGCTGATGGCAACGCCACATCCAGCTTGATGCGCTTCCAGGAATGGCCATCCCGGTCTGTGCCAATCGGAGGTGTTCGTGAGCAAGGCGCATGGCACAGGATCAAGATATCTTATGCCATCCTCGTACCAGGCAATAACACGAGTATCAGCCAAGACCCGCGCCGACAGCCAAGGACGATTCTTGTTTCGGCTTTGGTCAGGTCACAGGATCCAGACGCATGATGTCGTGTTCAGGTGGAAATCACATCATCAACCGGACCACGAACCCCAGGGGCACACGCGCCGAAACCATGTCGAACTCCTCCCCTTCCATCACAACTGCCGTGTACGATCCTTCGTCACCCTCGATCTCTACCATGACAGACGGGTTCACCACTGCGCGGTGATACCAGCCCCTTGGCCAATGATGCGCTGACACATAGATGCGAACGTCAATCTCAAGGCTTGCCAGACGTCGCGACGTCTGACTCACCATCAGCATCCGTCGTCGTAATGACGAGCATCGGGATGCCGGTACTTTCAAGCCTGGGTTGGTAATGGCCGAGGAAGATGGCCTCAAATAAGACGACAAACAGGATCCCAAGGCTCCAACCGATAATTTTCATTGCCGACATGTACCTATCCTCCTATCCTCCCTCAGAGGTTCCCTTCCAGCTTGCCCTATAGCGATTCCTGCGGAGACCCGGCGCAACCAACGGTTTTACTGGGCCCCTTAGCCCCTATAGCCACAAGCATTGCCCCATCCCCGTCATAACCATCGTGTGGGCGACTGACCGCGGTTCTGAAATGACAATGACAACCACTAGTCTTCCTGCGGAAGGTTGCGCGCAATTTCGGACCAGGCAACACTGCCATCGCGATCCTGGTCGGCGGTGTTGAAAGCCCGATCGTATGCACCAAAACGTTTGATCATCGCTGCCCGCCCAATCTCACTTTCGGCGTTGGCATCGATCAGAGCCTTGAATTCGGTTGGGTTCAGGCTGCCATTGCCGTCGGAATCAGCAGCCTTGAAATTGGCTTTGATGATTGCCTCAGGGTCGCGTTCCTCTGCAACGGCGCCGCTCGCCGTGACCAGCGCTATCGCCAAAACGACGGGCTGAACAAGTTGCTTCGCCAACCTAACGGATTGATGCTTCATGTTAGATATTCCTCTGTGAGTTTTTTATTCCGATGCATTACGCCTTCGCCAGCGGTCTCTTCCAGCAGGCCTACATTTCATACGCATTTCAAACCTGGCCAGTGCTCATATAACGCGAGGATCACGAGGCGTCCCCCAGAGGACTGTAGCCACTCTGACATTACCTTACCTGAAGTAGTGACAGTATCGTTTCACTGCTTTCCCCAGACACAACGACACCAGATGGACACTGGCCAATGGCAACCTTCAAGTTCAATGGCATCAACCACCTTGCTCTGGTTTGCGCGGATATGCACGTCACCGTCGATTTCTACGCCAACGTGTTAGGTATGAAACTCACCAAAACGATCAACTTACCCAATCGCCAGGGCAAACACTTCTTCTTCGATACAGGTAGCGGAGATGCCCTTGCATTCTTCTGGTTTCCCGATGGACCTCTGTCCGTCGATACTGAAGAATTCGCACGCACCACCGCGACACCTAGCACCATGAACCACTCGCCTTCGATGTTTCTCCCGAAAGCATTGATGACTACCGCGAGCAGCTGGTGGGCAATGGCATCCGAGTCAGTGAAGTGGTCAACCATGCCGATACCGAATCTAGGGTCGCAGAGACTAACGACGATACCGTGTTTGTTCGCTCGCTGTATTTCCGTGATCCTGACGGCACTCAGCTTTAGTTTGCGGCCTGGACGCGCTCATTGAACGAGGATTGCGCTAGGCCGGTGACGCACTCTAGGGCGAGAGTGAACGTCAGGCCGCGAAACACGCCAGGTGGTAATCGGCATCGCCGAACTGGCCATCGATAACGATCAGGCGTTTGAAGTAGTGGCCAACCCGCAGTTCTTCGGTCATACCCATACCACCATGTAGTTGCACGGCGTTCTCGCCAATAAACGTACCCGCTTTACCGACCAGGTGCTTCAACCCATGCACGGCTCGTTGCGCCGCCGGGGTGTCGCCCTGGGCCGCTTCCATCGTGGCCCGGAAAAGCATCGATTTGCATTGTTCATATTCCATGAACATCTCCACCAGCCGGTGCTGCACCACCTGGAAGTCCGCAAGCGGGTGATCGAACTGCTCACGTTCCTGGGTATAGGCGACCGTATCCTTGTAAAGGATTTCCATCGCACCAACCGCCTCAGCACACAGCGCCAGTACACCGTCGTTGGCGGCGCCTCGCAACGCAGAAAACCCATTCCCGGCTTCACCCAGCAGTGCATCGCCAGTGACCCGAACACCGGTGAACGAGATTTCCGAAGCTCTCAAGCCATCAACAGTGGGGAAATTACTGCGCGTAACACCCTCAGCATCCGCATCGATGATGAACAGTGAGATGCCATCCTCATCGATCTGTCCGCCGCCAGTGCGGGCCGACACGATGATGTGCGTCGCGGTTTCTGCATTCGTCACCATCGATTTCTGGCCATTCAGCACGAAACCATCACCCTCTGCTCGCGCGGTCGTCGTCACATCATGCAGATCGAAACGTGCCTGCTCTTCCGCCCAGGCGAGCGTCAGCTGGCTTCTGCCATCAATCACGCCAGGCAGCAATGCCGCCTTCTGCGCCCTGCTGGCCGCCCGCTTGATCACACCGCCACCCAGCACGATGGATGCATAGAAGGGTTCAAGCACAAGACCGCGACCGAACTGCTCCATGATGACCATGGCGTCGATCTGGTTACCACCGAATCCGCCGTCCGGTTCATCGAACGGCATGGCAAACCAACCCAGTTCCGCCATGCTGGACCAGTAGTCCTCGCTGAAACCCGTTTTTCCGGACACCAGCTTGGTGCGCCGGTCCAGGTCATAGTTGTCCTCGACAAATCGCGTGACCACGTCCTGCAGCAGTTGCTGCTCATCACTGAGATCAAAGTTCATGCTTGCGCCCTATTTCGATGTCTTGATTCCAAGTACGTTCTTGGCGATGACGTCTTTCTGCACTTCGCTGGCGCCGCCGTAGATCGTGTATGCCCGGGAGGACAGGTACCCGCTCATACCACTACGGGCAAAATTCGGCCCGGCCGAACCGCCCCAGGCAGCGGAGTACATGCCGCCCGCCTCTACTGTGAGTTTCTGAATACGCTGCTGTATCTCAGTGCCTTTGAGTTTCAGGATTGAGGACTCGGGCCCCGGCGCACCACCAGTGGAGGCGGCAGCTAAAGAGCGCAGCTCAGTGAACTCGGTGGCCATGAGATCGATCTCCAACTCGGCCACCTTCGCCCGGAAACCGGGCTCGTCCATCAAAGTGCCGTTACCGCGTCGCAAAGTGCGCGCTCGTTCCTTCAATTGCTCGAGTGCAATAATCGAACGAGAAATCCCCGCCAGGCCCGTGCGCTCATGCTGTAACAGACCTTTTGCATAGGTCCACGCCTTGCCTTCCTCACCAATCCGGTTTTCTACAGGTACCTTGACGTCCGTAATGAAGACGCTGTTCACCGTGTGCGAACCACCCAGGGTGATAATCGGTTTGACTTCGACGCCTTTTTGCTTCATCGGGAACAGCAGGAACGTAATCCCTTCCTGTTTCTTGCCGGTGTCCCCGGTCCGTGTCAGGCAGAAGATCCAGTCGGCCATATGCGCCATAGTGGTCCAGATCTTTTGACCGTTGACGACATAGTGTGTCCCGTCCTCAGACAGCACCGCCCGTGTTTTGAGATTCGCCAGATCCGAGCCCGCGCCCGGTTCTGAATACCCCTGGCACCAGTTGACCTTGCGCGCACGGATGTCGGGCAGGAAACGCTCCTGCTGTTCCTTGTTGCCGTGCGCCATCAGCACCGGCGCCAACATACCCGGTCCGAACGGCAGATCCATGGGCAAATTGGCCGTGGCGGTCTCCTGCTCCCAGATATAGTGTTGAGTGGGTGACCAACCAGGCCCACCGAACTCCTTCGGCCACTTCGGCACATCCCAGCCACCCTTATCTGCGGCTTTCTTGAACCATTCGAAGCGCCACTTCATATAGTTGCTGCCGTCGAACGCGCTCTCCTTCAGGAAGGTCCTTACCTCGTCCCTGAATTCCAGGTCTTCTGCTGATAGTTCAATGTCCATGGTCTCTCCTGACGACGGGGTTGTGGACTGTCCAGGACGTCAGTCTATTGTGCCGGAACGCACTTGGCGACCACCTGGCTCCAGAGGTCACTATATAATGTCATTACACGCCATGAGCAAAGATGAAGCATCTTACGCGCCAGCCATCAATAACTGTCGCGTTAATGATACAGATACCCCGGTAACCATCGAGTGAGGTTCATCAGGATGATCGCACCCAATTTCAAAAGCCGTGACACCGATACCAGGCACACCAGGACGACACATGGCGTGGGGCAGCGCTGGGGCCATGCGCTCAGCACGATCCTCCTGACCTTGACCACCTCATGCTCCTTCGCCGTGCCTGACGCTCTGGTCGATGAACTGCACACGACTCTTGCCACCGGTATGGCCGACGCGATCAACGCGGGACTCATTGCAGGGGGTTCAGCCATCGTCGTCACAAAAAACAAAGTACTGCTGCGAGAAGGATACGGCCACGCCGAGCTTGCCACTGGCGCCACGTTCGCCCCGGACAATGCAGTCGTACTCGCATCTGTGACCAAGCCGATCGTTGCGACCGCAGCGGCACGGGCCGTCAGCCTGGGTCTCATTTCGTTTGATGACCGGGTCGATACGTATTTGCCGGCATTCAAATCGGTTTCGCTGAGCTCTGGCGGCAAGCCGTTGCCCGCACCGACCATTGCCCAGCTGCTTTCACACACCGGCGGCATCCTTGGCAACACGGGACGCAACGCGTGGCTGGAAGCCCTCAGGGAACGCAACCAGAAGAACGGCGAACCACCACCCCATGTCATCAATGCGATGGTGGTCGACGCACTATCGGAGGGATATGTCTACGCACCGGGTTCGGAATTCCGTTATTCGGGACTCGGTTTCAACATCGTGGCCCTGATCCTGCAACAGGTCATAGAAACCGACGATTACGAGACCGCCCTGGATGTCCTGCTGTTCGATCCGCTGGCACGCAAGACCCTGACCTTCAGACCGGATGCCAAACTCGTCGCGGGTATGCCCATGCGCTACAACCTTCGCGACAACACGCTACACCCGGCAGGCCGGATCAATCCGAGGCCGCGCTTTGGCTACATCAACGCAGGTGGCAACCTGGTAGGCACGCCAGACGATCTGGCAACGATTGTTCAACTTCACCTGAATCGAGGTCGGTACAACGGCAAGACGATCATCGAGTCAGAGCACCTGGATGCCATGTATAAACATCAGCCCAACGCGCACGACCGCGGCCTCTGTTTCCGCGTCGGCGTGGTCGGAGATGATGGTCGAGGCGCGTACCTGCGACACGGCGGCGCTTCAGGGACCCAGCTCTGGTTTGATCTTGATACGGGTATCGGAGGCGCTATTCTGACCCAGACACCGGCAAGGCAGACCCGGGGATTAGCCCTCCGTCTGCAAATGGACCTTCTCAACGTCACTCGTAAGGCCATGGGATTTGAACCCGTGACTCGGGCGAAAGGGAATGCAGCAACGAACTGAACGCTCAGATCTGTGCTGGAAAATCCGCTGTGGCAATAGGGAGACCAATTAATGGATACTGTTTGCTGATTCGTCGCCAGACCCGGGAAGGAATATGAGTGCATTCGACCTGACAGATCGTGTTGCCATCGTCACTGGTGGCGGTGGCACTGAACACGGCGTCGGCAGCGCCATTGCGATCGCACTCGCTGACGCGGGTGCCTCGATCGTTGTCGCCGGCCGCGACACAGGCCATCTCGAACCAGTCTCAACGGCCTTGCAGCAGAAAGGGGCGCGCTCCCTCGCCGTCCCGTGTGATGTGACAGACCCGGATCAGTGCGCCAATTTGATCGCAACGACGACCAAAGAGTTCGGTCGCCTGGATATCCTGGTCAACAACGCGGCGAGCACTCAAAAGGGTGACCCCCTGGAACTGACACCCGAACAATGGCGCGAGAGTATCGACGTCAATCTGAACGGGGTCTTCTTCTGTTGTCAGGCGGCCGCACGGCACATGGTCGCAAAGGGTAGCGGTCATATCGTGAACATCGCCTCGTCATCCGGTATCAAAGGTGATGAGTTCATGGCGCCCTATGCCGCGGCCAAGGCAGCGGTCATCAACCTCACCCGAACCCTTGCGATCAGCTGGGCCGTTCACAACATCAACGTCAACTGCGTCGCCCCGGGCAGCGTGAAGGCACCAAAAGATCAGGATGGTCCTTTGCTGCAACAACCCGGCGCGCCTGGTGACATCGCAGATGCGGTTCTGTTCTTCGCCTCCGATGGTTCCTCCGGTATGACCGGGGAGACATTACCGGTGCGCGGAGCCGAATGGGCTTCCGCCTACAGCTAGGCCAACAACCAGAGAAAGCAGACATGTCGAGATTTGATCTGAGCGGAAAGGTGGCCATCGTCACAGGTGGTGGCAGCGGTATCGGCAAAGCCATCAGTCTGGCCTATGCAAAGGCAGGAGCGGATGTGGTGGTGGCTGCACGCGGTGCGGAAAGGCTGGAAACAGCGGCTGAAGAGATCCGTGCGTTGGGTCAGCGTGCCCTGGCCGTTCCCACAGACGTGACCGAACCGGAGCAGGTCGATGCACTCATCGCCCGAACGACTGAGGAACTAGGGCAGGTCGACATCATGGTCGCCAATTCCGGGGGCGGCGGTTCTCCCAAACTCCTGGAGATCAAGCTGGCAGACTGGGAAAACCAGATGCGCCTGAACCTCAGCAGCGCTTTCCTCTGCAACATGGCTGCCGGTAAAGCGATGATTACCCAGGGAACGGGTGGACGCATTATCAATATCTCGTCAACTGCCGGTATCAACCTGAATCCTGGTCTGCCCGCCTATGCCGCCGCCAAGGCCGGGATGATCAGTTTCACCAAGAGCCTCGCCTTGTCATGGGCTGGTGAAAGCATCAATGTGAATTGTATTGCACCCGGGTTTACCGCGACCGCCGGCATCCGCAAGGCAGGCCACGTCCCACCGGAAACGCGCAAGGATGGCACGAAGGTGCCACGCCTGCTGATGCCGAACGAACCCGAGGACATGGCCAATGTAGCGGTGTTCCTCGCATCCCCTGCCTCATCCCATGTAACTGGCGAGGTGATGGTGGTGCGCGCGATGTTGCATATGGAGCGGAGCGACGACGTGCTCAGGGATCGTGCCGCACTGACACGATAGAGAGCCGCGGATCGAACTCAGGACCCGTTACATCTCGATCCCACACAACTGAACAAACTCAGCCTTCTGCTGATCCGTCATGTCCGCAAAGAAGGGCACTCTCAGGTCCGTCACTGGGAGATCAGCAAACTCGGGCGAATCCATCTGCAACGTCGCGGCGACATTGTGCAGGCCATTGCCCTCCTCTGATCCATCACCCAGTGACATGCCCACCTCGCGCGGCCAGGGCCCAGCAGGATCGATCATGATGTTGGGTTCACCTTCCTTGTTAATGTCCAGTCCGAACGGATTTGAACGGCCCACGTAGTCCTCAATCGCCGCAAATAGTGTCGCCTCTTCTTCATTCCGCTGCTGTTGTCCTGCACGACCATACTTTGCAGCAGACTGATTGCAGATCGCAGCCCAGGGCACCTTGCCGTGAAAGCCGGGAATCGATAGCGATTCCTCTGTGACGCCATCACCACCGGTCACCTTGCCGTCTTTGACAATAAGCCAGTAACCCGCGGACGTACGACCACTCTCCATCAACCGCGCAGGGGGATGTGTGTAGTGTTCCGTAAACGCCCACGTGATCGATGAAGGCAGGTCTACCGCCTCCAATATCCTGATGGCACCTTCGACACAGGCCTCGCCCCATGCTTTGGAACCAAATTCGCCGACGGGTTTGAGAGTTGACATATCGATGACTGGCATTGACGATCTCCGGCTGTTGTCAGCTTTTATGGGGCGCCCATTGTCTACCATCGATCAGTCAGGTAACAGCGTTCCTGCGTACGAAATCTATGCGTTGCGATATGCCGTGCATGATGAGCGTCAGGCAAGTCAGAATTTCATCGCTCATGACATCCACGACGGTCCCATGCCGCTGGATTTCTTTGTCTGGGCGATTGTCGGCAAGAACCGCACGATTGTTGTGGATACGGGTTTCGGCGAGACGGAAGCCGCGCAGCGCGGTCGACGTCTCTTGCGCACGCCACAGGCCGCGCTCGAAAGCATCAACATCGACAGTCGCTGGATCGAGGATGTGATTATCACGCATCTTCACTACGACCATGCGGGCACTACCGAGGACTTCCCCAACGCAACTTTTCATCTGCAGGATCTGGAAATGCAATATGCCACTGGTCGACACATGCGCCACGGGGTGATGCGTGCGGCGTTCTCTGTCGAGGACGTTGTCCGATTTGTCCATCACGTCTATGACGACCGTGTCACGTTTCATGACGGTGATGCAGAAATCGCACCCGGGATCAGCGTGCACTTTGTCGGTGGTCATACCATGGGGCTTCAGTGTGTGCGCGTGCACACTGCACGAGGGTGGGTCGTCCTGGCCTCAGACGCCAGCCACTACTACGACAATATGAATAAGGCGTCACCCTTCCCCATCGTCTACGACGTCGGTCAGATGCTGGAGGGCTACGATGTCTTGCGCAGGTGGGCGGACTCCGACGATCACATCGTGCCAGGACACGATCCCCTCGTTCTTCAATACTATCCGCCAGCCAACGCGGAACTTGCCGGTGAAGTCGCGCGGCTGGATCTCCCACCCACCATCGAGAGGTGACAAATATGTCGCAGGAACAGATTGGATTTATCGGTGTGGGTGTCATGGGCGAGCCCATGTGTCGCAACATCGCACAGCACTCAGGTTGCACAGTGACTGCCTTTGATCTCAATGAGGAACCGCTTTCGCGTCTCGCGGCGATTGGTGTTGTTCGAGCCGATTCCATCGCCGCGGTGGTCGAGTCGGCATCCATCATCTTTCTGTCATTACCAGGTGGTCCCGAACTGTCACGTGTCTGTGAAAGTAACGATAGTCTTCTGGCGAATATGACGACCGGGCAGACGGTCGTCGATATGTCGACAGCACCCGTGAAACTGACACGCTCACTGGCGAAGCGTTTCCAGGCGCAGGGTGTCGACTACGCCGATGCGCCCATCGCACGCACTCGCCAGGCCGCCGAAGCAGGCACACTGAGTATCATGGTCGGCGCAAGCGATACCGTCTATGCACGGATCGAGCCTCTCCTGAATTGTTGTGCCAGTGATATCACGCACTGCGGCGACGTGGGTTGCGGACAGGTGTCCAAACTGATGAACAACATGGTCCTGTTTCAGAACGTGGTGGCCATCGCAGAGGCACTGAATGTCGCGCGGGGCGCCGGCCTCGCGGACGATGTGTTGTTTGATGTCCTGAGCAAGGGATCTGCCAACAGTTTCGCTCTGCAGAACCACGGTCACAACGCGATGTGGCCGGATGAGTTTCCGGAACGAGCGTTCCCGACCACCTATGCCCAGAAAGATCTTTCCTACGCACTGGAACTCGCGAAAGATTGTGGCCTTGATCTCAGCGGCGCGAAAAACGCGGGTGCCCTGCTCGAACGATCACGCGCGTCGGGTTTTGGCGATCTTTATTTCCCGGCACTCGCACGCATCATTGGTCTGTAGCTGAATCGACCGCGGTATTGATTCCAACAAAGGCGGTCTCCGGGAACTGCTCTGTTATCTGCATGACCGGTTCGCCTGATGCAAACACGAGATATGTGCGCGAAATAAGCCAGTTGTCGGTGCTACAATCAAGATAATTGCTGCGCTTCCCTGCGATGATCTTTTCTGTCCTCACGATCTCCCGAAAAGTCTCCAGCCGACTGTCAATCATCAGCATGCCAACGGGCCTTTGGCTAAACGTCAGTCCTTCACAGATCTCTGATGGAAGTCGTTCCGGGACAATCAGGGACTCCGCGAACAAGTAGGCCTGACCCGACGTTTCACCACAGAGCACAATCTGACGCCGCATCAAGCCAGATCCCGCCAGGAGATTGAGCAACGTCACGCCACGTTCGCTCACCTCTGTGGACTGCCCGAGTTTGCGGACCTTGATGGCCTCCCCCAGATAAGCAGACAGAATATCCGTGACTGTGCCATCCGTGGTTAGCAGGACGCGTTGAAACGGTTCGAGGGCGCTCCAGTCCAATGGCTGTGATGTTGTCATGATCGTATTTTATACATTCGAGGACCCGAAGCGGTTCCATTTCCATTCACTCATTGTGCTGCGACTCTGACCCCAATTTCAGCAATTTGACCAATGCTCTTAGAAGGACCTCGCCAACATCCAGTGTATCCGGTGATACCCTCGCCACGCGGTGCCACCAATTCCATAAAGTTGCCATCCGACAGTGAGAAGAAC
>CENZ01030926.1_pt1 | contig 13353 bp, 9 predicted proteins | sample 361341 | NCBI WGS metagenome assembly CENZ01 (sample SAMEA2619782, study PRJEB7988) | marine metagenome | biome: marine biome (ENVO:00000447); feature: deep chlorophyll maximum layer (ENVO:xxxxxxxx); material: "saline water (ENVO:00002010), including plankton (ENVO:xxxxxxxx)" | depth 50 m
GACTTGCTAGATAAAGAATCTCAAGAAAGCAATATCTCTGGAATGCTTAAAGAACGCTTTCCTTTATTAGATACACCACTTGCTTCACAAGAGCATGATGGTCCAATAATGAATACCCTTAAAAACGTAGCTGAAGGATTAGTACTTGGAGGGGTATTTGATACTGTCTTGACTGGTGTAGCTCGTAGCTTTCCTAAAGATCAAGTAGACAATCTTATAACTTCTAGAAAGAAAAGTGTTAAATCACAACAACTAGAAGAAGCTGCTACTCAGATGAAGGAACCCGGATTCAGAGCAAGTAAGAATCCTGACATAGCAGACAGGTCTCAAAAAGCTACTACTTCAATAGATACAGCTCAGAATATAAATAAATCTAGAAGAAAGAAAAAGACTGATTTTGGTTCTGAAGAAGGAAGTGTTGGTGCTTCATTATCTAACACTGAAGTCACAGCTCTTACTAAAGGAACAAAAGAAGCTAGAGGAGTTATTGAGAAAGTACTACGTAGATTTAGAAGTCAAGGTTATGTTGAGCAGATGAAAGAGACTGCTGCAAGACAAGGTAAAACTCTTGATGAAATGTATGCACAAGATCTTGATACTTATAAAGCTGTCTTTGAAGGTAGAAACACATCTGACATGACTCCTGAAGAGTTCTGGAAAGAAATTAGTAAGGAAAAGTTTGTACGTCAAAGTGGAAAGAAAAAACTTTATGAGTATGTCAGTAGTGAATATGCTGATGCTATAGATATGATTAATGCTTCTCTATTTAATGAGATTAGAGATGCAGGAGTTGCAGCTAGAGAATTAGCAGATATATACGACATTAAAGATATTGATGGTCCTGCTCAGAAGATGGTTGAAAAACTAATCGCTGGTTTAAGGATTAGAAAGATGGCTAGTGCAGACATATCTCAACAACTACGACAGTTCGGAAAGATGAGGGGTAAAACAGTTACTCCAAAACTTCAAGCTGAAATGATAGACAAACAAGTACAGGAAAGTATTGATGCTTTTCGTATGGCTTTAAATCTAACCACTGAAGAAGGTGGTGATGATGTATTTAAAGCTATGTTTGAAGGTATTTCTATGGCTAAAGATATTCATACCTTAGATGACCTTGACCAATTTATGAAAGTCAAGATGAGAGGTGGTGAATGGGCTGGAGATCCTAAAAAGACTGGTGCATTCCTTAGAGAAATGGGATCTATGTTTACTCATAGTATTTTGTCTGGACCTAAAACAGCAGTTCGAGCAATCATGGGTACATCTACTGCATCATTTTCACGCCCAATGGCTATGGCTATGGGAGGTTTATTAAGAGGTGATAGTGCAACTATGAGAGCTGGTTTAGCTTCTCTAAATGCAATGCGTGAAGCAATACCAGAATCATTTGAATTATTTAAAAGAAAACTTAGTTCTTATTGGTCTGGTGATATTTCAACAATGAAAACTAGATATGTTGAGAGGACTAAACAAGACGACCAATGGACTATGTATGGTCATTGGGCAGAGACTAGAGGTGATGCAACAGATAAAGCTTTATATAGAACTGCCAATATGGTTAGAGGTCTAAATGACAATAGTTTCTTAACCTACTCAACTAAAATTATGGCATCTACTGATGATGCTTTTGCATTAATAATTGGTAGAGCAAGAGCTAGAGAAAAAGCATTTCTTAAAGCAGCAGATAAATTACCTGATGGTAACTTCCAAAACTTAGATGCAAAGTTTTTTAAGGATATGGAAGATAATTTCAACAGAGAAATATTTGACTCTAATGGAAATATCACAGATGCTGCGGCTGAATTCAGCAGAAAAGAAGCAACACTTACTCAAGACTTAACAGGATTCTCTCAAAAACTAGCAGAAGCTTTTAATGAAGCACCTTGGGCTAGACCATTTTTCCTATTTGCTAGAACAGGTATTAATGGATTAGCACTGACTGCTAAACATACTCCCGGATTTAACTTCTTAGTAAAAGAATTTAATGAAATAGCTAGAGCTAAACCCGGATCTAATCTCCAATCACTACACAAATATGGAATACATAATGCACAAGATTTAATGACAGCTAAAGCCGTACAGAACGGAAGATTAGCTATTGGATCAGCAGCATTAAGTATGGCAAGTATGGCTTATCTTAGTGGTAACTTAAAAGGTAATGGACCAACAGATAGAACTCAAAGACAAGCATGGTTAGATTCAGGATGGAAACCAAGAACAATTAAGATTGGTGATGTTTGGGTTAACTATGATGCTTTTGAACCTTATAACCAGATACTTGCATTAGTAGGAGACATAGGAGATCACCAAGAATTGATGGGTGAAGAATGGGCTGAAGATAGATTATCTAAATTAGCAATGGCATTAGCTGGTACTGCTACAAGTAAATCTTACTTAGCAGGATTACAGTCATTTGTAGATTTATTTTCAGGTGCTCCCGGACAACAGCAAAGAATTGTAGCCTCATTGATGAACAACTCTATTCCTTTATCTAGTCTTAGAAATGAAATAGGTAAAGTTCTTACACCTTATACAAGAGAATTAGGTTCTGATATAGGTGACTCTATAAGAAACAGAAACTTAATTACTGAAAATATTGCAGCAGATCCACTACCAATTAAATATGACATTTTAACTGGAAGACCTATTAAAGATCACGATTTTATAACTCGTATGTTTAATGCAGTTTCTCCTGTGAATTTCAATATTGATTACACACCCGGTAGAGAGTTGATATTTAACAGTGGTTATGACATGAGAACTTCTACATACTCAGCTCCTGATGGAACAGATTTATCTGACAGTCCAAAAGTTAGGTCAATGTTTCAGAAGGCTATAGGGGATCAAAACTTAGAAGCTGTATTCGACAAGATGGCAGCAGAAGAGTCAATACAAATATCTATAGCTGAGATGAACTACTACAAAAAGAATGGTATGAGCGATGTTGAACCAAGATCATTCCCACACTACAAACGAATTGCAAAAGCGTTTGACCGAGCTAAAAAACGAGCTTGGGCAAGTATTAAAAAAGATAACGACGTACAAAAGTTGTTACTCGAAGAAAGAAATCAAAAGCTAAAAAACAGAAAAGCAAACAAAGGCACGATTGAAAAGATCATAGAGATGCCTAAATAAAAATCACTCGATAACAAATAAAAATTTGTAACGCAAATGACAACGCAAGATTTTAACGGTGGGAGTATTTCTTACACGTTTAACATCAATTACGTAGCCGAAACAGACATCAAAATTAAAATTGATAATGGATTTCCGCTTACATACAACAACAACCCATCTTCAGGAGAATATAAAGTAGTAGGCAATGTACTTACTCTTGGAGCTACCGCCGCAGCCGGTACAGGGAATGTTTATATATATAGAGAAACTGATATAGATCCAGCAGCAGTAACATATGTTTCCGGATCTTCTATCAGGGCTGACGACTTAAATAAAAATCAAAAACAAGTTTTATATAGATTAGAAGAACTTGTAGGAGATTCTGTTTCTACTACAACTACTGCTCCTTCAGCTCCTACATCTGGAGACTTATGGTGGAATCCTGAAGATGGTAATCTTTACATCTATTACACAGATGCAGATTCATCACAATGGGTAGCTGTCACGTTAAATGTGACTTCTGGCGGTTCTGGCGGTTCTGGCGGTTCTGGATCTGGATCTGGTGTCACAGATGGATATAAAGGAGATATTACTGTTAGTGGAGGTGGTGCAACATGGACAATAAATGCTAACGCTATAACTACAACTAAAATTGCAAATGATGCAGTAGATGGAACAAAACTAGCTGATACGGCAGTAACTGCTGGATCTTATACAAACGCAAATATTACTGTAGATGGACAAGGTAGAATAACAGGTGCTACTAATGGTTCTTCTGGAAGTGGTAGTTCTGGCGTAAGTTTAGTTACAGGTACTGCTCCTATAGTTTCATCAGGTGGATCGACTCCAGCTATTAGTATTTCAGCAGCTACAACATCTGCTGCTGGTTCAATGAGTTCAGCAGATAAAACAAAATTAGATGGAATAGACGTTGGAGCTAAAGATGATCAAACTGCGGCAGAAATAAGAACACTTGTAGAATCAGCTACAGACTCTAATGTATTTACTGACGCAGATCATACCACACTTAATAATTTAGTTAGTAATGCTACACATACAGGTGACGTAACAGGGTCAACTGCTTTAACTATTGCAAATAACGTAATTGATGAAGCAAAATTAAAAGTTAGTAATTCACCTACTAATGGTTATGTATTAACTGCTCAGTCTGGTAATACTGGTGGTTTAACATGGGCTGCTCAATCTAGTGGAGGAGGTACAACTAATTTTGTACCAACTTGGACTAACTCAGTTACTAGAACTATAAACACAAGATTAGAAGATTATGTAAATGCTGCGGATTTTGGATGTATAGGTAACGGAGTTTCTGACGAAACTACTAACCTTCAAAACGCAATAAATTATGTTGTACAAAATCCCGGAAAAGAACTAATAATAAATGCTGGAAGGTATCGTGTAACTTCTCAACTTAGTGCAACTTTAGACGCACAATTTGAACAATTATTTATTAGAGGTAATGGTAATGTAATTCTTATTTGGGAACCTGATTCATCTAATCAGGAACATCATATGTTAAATGTAGATATTAACATTAATCAATACGCTTCTAATGTATCTCCGGGTGCTCCAAGAGTAGCTATAAGAAATATAGAATTTGCTTATAAAGGAACTACTAACGGTATTGGTGCTGCAATACATTTAGATGGTGCTAATGTTGCAGGATTGCATACTCAAATGTGTGTAATAGAAAATTGTCAATTTGTGCCATTTCAGAATCTTGATAAATTTTTCCATGCAGGAGTAAAAGTTAGTGATTTACATGAAGTTTCATTCCAAAATTGTTCTTTCTATGCAGACAACAATCAAGCTGGTAATCAATTATGTACTGGTGTAATAATCGAAGGTTCTGGTGATGCTTCATCTCCGGGTCATTATCAATTTGGAGATTGCACATTTTTATATGGAAATGCCGGAATTAGAGTTGAACGATATACAGAAGGTTTATATATAAACAACTGTGGTTTTGTTGCTTGTGAAAACGGAATTGAATATTTTGCTATTCCTGCTACTGGTGCAAATGCTCTTGAACCCGGTTTACAAATTACTAATTCTCACTTTAATACAAACACCTTTATGGCAGATGGAGCAAATGCTAATTATGGTGTTCGTTGTAGAGGTGTAGTTGATATTCTTATAGCGAATAATTTGTTTTATTCAGGTAGCACTAATTATTTACCTACTCCTTCTTCTCCTTCATATAGAGGAAGTATTTATATTAATGAAGGGGGTAGATTTATTATTAAAGGTAATATCTTTGTAAATATTGATGGTGGTCATAACGTAACTAATTACAGTAATACAGCTATTACTATTGCTAATCAAACTAATGCTGCGTTAGCTGGTGATAAGATGGGTATGATAGAAGGAAATATTTTTAGATCTTTTAAAACTCTTGGTGGTGCTGTTTGGTTACAACAAAATACCGGTGGAGAAATTGTTGTATATGAAGAATTAAATATATTTAAAGATTGTACTAATAACATTGTTGACCAAACAACAGGATCTTTAAACACTACAAGTTTACCCGGTGGTAGCGGTGGCGGTGCTACAAATTTAACTAGCACAGCAAGCGGAACATCCTTATCAGTTAACTCATCTACTGGTACTAACGTTTCTTTACCGGCTGCTACTTCTTCAGCTTGGGGTGTAATGACAGATGACGATAAACGAAAACTAGACGATTTTGTTTCAGTAAAAGATTACGGTGCAGTAGGTGATGGTTCTACTAACGATGCAACAGCTTTTGCTAATGCGTTAGCTACTGAAAAAGCTGTACACGTTCCAGCAGGTACTTATGTTATAAATTCAACTTTAGATATAGATGATAAAAATGTCACCATGATTGGTGAAGGAGAAAGACTATCAATACTTAAATTTACTGGTGGTACAGACGGTTTAAATTGGACTTCTTCAGATGATAGTCATTCATTAATACTAGAAAAGTTACAGTTTCAAGCTTCTACAACCATGTCAGGTTCACCTGTAAATGCAAGCTTTGGCGTAAGTGTTGGAAGTATTAGACCCGGAGTTGCCCTAGAAAATATTGTAGCCGCACCTGTATCCAACGGGTATTGGGGACAAGGATTTAGATTTAATAACTGTAGAAATAGTAATCTTGTTGAATGTATTTTCAACGGTACATATGTCTATTCAAGTTATGGTTATAAATTTACAGGTCAATGTCTAGATTTTAAAGCTGAAAGATGTCAAGCAAACGATATAGGTTCTGGCACTGGTGCAGCATTTATTGTTGAAGGCACTTCTGAAGGGATAATGATAGGTCATGCTTTAGTAATTAATACATTAGTTGGAGTTGATCACGCTACTCCCGGTATGGAGCCATATCTTTCTGTTATAGGTTCCCATTTTAATACTAGACAATTTGGTATAAGACTAAGTAAATCAGAGCAATCTATTATTAGTAATAATTTATTTTATGCTTACACTACCGCCCCATACGAAGATTATGTAGGCGTTAACATAAATGCTAATGCTGATAATAGATACAACAGTATAACTGACAATATATTTCATGCAGCAGGAAGAGGTACTACTTCCGTATCAGAAATAGGTATTAGGATGCAGCATGGAGACTCTAATATTGCAAATAATAATTTATTTAAAGTTTTCGATACTGGAATTGAATTACAGACTGCCACAACTAACACACACATAAGTGACAATAGATATGCAGGTGTAACTGTTTCAGAGTTTTATGGAGATACTTCAATTGTTTCTCTAAAAGCAGAAGCTAACAGATACATAGTTGCTGGTAATGGAAATAAAGATATTCAATTAGAATTAATGTCCGGTACTGATGGATTTAGGTTATCTAGTTTCAGTGACGGTAGTGGTGGTGTAGAAAGTACCAATAATTCTGATATTAAATTTTTTACAAATGGTCAAAAACTACAGATATCATCTAATGGAAATATTGGCGCACCAAATGGATCGAATATTTTTGCTGCTTCTGACTCTAGATTAAAACAAAATGTTGTTGGTTTAGATAAAGGTTTGTCAACAATCAATTCTTTAAACCCTGTTTCATTTAATTGGAAAGAAGGTTTCTGCGATGAAGAAAAAGATACTTTATATGGTTTCTTAGCACAAGAAGTAGAAAATGTAGATCCTAATTTAACAGGTGAATTTGGAACAGTAAAATTTGGAGACACAACTATAGATGATACTAAGCGTGTAAATGAGAAATTTATAGTGCCAATTCTTGTAAAAGCAGTACAAGATCTATCAGCAAAAATTGAAGTCTTAGAAACAAAAATGACAACGATGGAGGATTCATAAAATGGCAGCATTTAACTTCCCTAATACTCCTAGTACTGGGGATATACATACTGAAAATAATACTTCTTATATTTGGGATGGAAGTAAATGGACAAAATCTGGTGGTTTAGAAGATGGTGATTATGGAGACATAGTTGTTAGTAGTTCTGGTGATTCTTTTAGTATTGATAGCGGTATAATTAATCAAATTCACATGGCTCCTGATTCAATTGGATCAGCCCAAATAATTAACGGTCAAGTTGGATCTGGTGAGTTAGCACAAAACGCTGTAACTACAAATGCAATTGCAAATGATGCAATAGACGGAACTAAAATAGGTGATGACGTAATCAATAGTGAACATTATGCTGCTGGTTCTATTGATACAGAGCATATAGCTGATGCTCAAGTTACAACTACTAAAATTGCTAATGAAAATGTTACGACAACTAAATTAGCTAATCTTGCAGCTACTACAGCTAAAGTAGCTGATAATGCGATTACAACAGCTAAAATTTTAGATGATGCAGTTACTGATGCTAAGTTAGCTAACTCTATTAACACAGCTATTGCAACAAACACATCTAAAGTATCTAACGCAACTCATACGGGAGATGTAACTGGATCGACTTCTTTAACAATAGCTAATGATGCAGTTACTACATCTAAGATAGTTAATGATGCAGTTACAGCAGCCAAGATAGTAGATGGTGCTGTTACTTCTGCTAAATTTGGTGATGGTGCTATAACTACAGCTAAGCTTGCAGCAGACGCAGTAGACGGAACTAAAATAGCAGATGATGCTATTGCAAACGAACATATTGCAGCTAATGCTGTTACTAATGCAGAAATAACTACAGGTACATTAGATGGTAGATATTACACAGAAACTGAACTAGATGCTGGACAATTAGATAATAGATACTACACAGAAACTGAACTAGATGCTGGACAATTAGATAATAGGTATTACACAGAAACAGAGTCAGATGCTCGATACTTTAATATATCTTCTGGAGACACTATTAAAGATGGTGACGCATTTCCAGACAACGATACAAGTATTGCTACAACCGCAGCTATCAACGACAGAATCATTGACTTAGTTGATGACGTAGGCGGCTTTGTACCTATAGCAAGTGAAACCGCTTTTCCTACAGCTAACCCTGATGTAAACAATGGAGCCGGTACTCTTGTATCTATTAAGTCTATTGGAAGTACACGTACACCAAGCGGCGGTACAGTTACCATTTCAAATGGTTCTGGGTCTAATACTGTATTAATTACAGGCTGCGGAACTACAGTTCTTTCAGCAGGCTTTGGTGTAATCGTAGAGACTACATCTACCTTACATACATACGCATTTCATAGACTTGTACCAAAAGCAACAGAGGTTACAACTGTAGCTGGAAATATAACTAATATAAATGCCGTTAATAGTAATTCATCTAATATTAACTCTGCTGTAAGTAACGAGTCTAATATTAATGCTGCTGTAAGTAACGCAACAAATATTAATGCTGCTGTAAGTAACGCAAGTAATATAACTGCTGTTGCTGGTAATGAAACAAATATCAATGATGTTCAAAGTAACGCAAGTAATATTAATACAGTTGCTGGAATTAGTAGTAATATAACTACGGTTGCTGGTATTAACGCAAACGTTACTGCTGTTGCTGGTAACTCATCTAATATAAATGCCGTTAATAGTAACTCATCTAATATAAATGCCGTTAATAGTAATTCATCTAATATAAATGCGGTTGTTTCTAACGCGACAAACATCAATACAGTTGCTGGTAGTGACGCTAATGTAACTACAGTTGCTGGTTCTATAGGTAACGTAAATACAGTAGGCGGTGCTATATCTAACGTAAATTCTGTAGCTGGTTCTATATCTAACGTAAACACAGTTGCAACTAATTTAACTGATGTAAATAATTTCGGAGATACATATCAAATAGCTTCTAGTAACCCATCAACAAGAGCTGATAGTTCTAGTTTACAAGAAGGTGATTTATATTTTAATACTACTTCTAACGAACTTAAAGTTTATAATGGTGGTGCTTGGCAAGGTGGTGTAACAGCTAGTGGTAACTTTGCAGTTTCAACTGGTAATACATTTACTGGTAATAATGATCATAACGATAATGTAAAAGCTCGTTTTGGAACAAGTGATGACTTAGAAATATTTCATGATGGTACTGACTCCTTAATTAATGACGGTGGTACAGGTAGTTTAAAATTACAAACTGGCGGTAATACAAAGCTAGAAATTACTAGTACAGGAACTAGTGTTACAGGTAACATAGTTATATCAGGTAACGTAGATGGTCGTGATATTGCTGCTGACGGTACTAAATTAGATGGAATAGAAAGTGCAGCTACCGCAGATCAAACAAATGCGGAAATAAGAGCAGCAGTAGAAGCAGCTAGTGACAGTAATGTATTTACAGATGCTGACCATACAAAATTAAATGCAATAGAGAGTGGTGCGACTGCGGATCAGACTTCTACTGAAATAAAAACTCTTTTACAATCAGATAAATTAACTGTTAATGAAATAGCTGATGATGCGGTTACAGCAGATAAACTTGCAGATACTTCAGTAAGTGCTGGTAGCTATGGATCAGCTACAGCAATTCCTGCTATTACAGTAGACGCACAAGGGCGTGTTACAGCAGCAAGTACAAACGCAGTCAACACAACTACAAACCTCGCAACTACAACTGCAACAGGTTCTGTAACTGTAACAAGTAGCACAGGAAACAATGCAACCATAAGTGAAGCAACCGGTTCTGCTGCCGGTGTAATGTCAACAGCGCACCACGACAAACTTGATGGTATATCTGCAAATGCTACCAATTATGGAAGTAACGATGTACGTAGTCACATAAATTTAAATAGTACTACCTCTACTAATAAAGTACTTTCTTGGAACGGTTCTGATTTTCAATGGGATGCTAAAAGTTCTGGACCTACCGGACCGGCTGGACCGGCTGGACCGGCTGGACAGACTGGACCGTCTGGACCTACCGGACCGGCTGGAATTAATGGACCGAATGGACCGACTGGACCGTCTGGTCCGACTGGTCCGACTGGTCCGACTGGAGGACCGGGACCGACTGGAGCTACTGGTCCTGCTGGATCAGACGGAAACGATGGATCTAACGGAGGACCGGGACCGACTGGACCGACTGGACCGACTGGATCGACTGGACCGACTGGATCGACTGGATCGACTGGAGCTCAAGGTGTAGCCGGTGTAGCCGGTGTGCCCGGTGTACCCGGACCTCCCGGACCTTGGGCTTTGCAGAATATCAGTCTTATTGCACACTTAGGATCTTACGTTCATTTCAGTACTTCAGGTGGAGCCAAAGGTATTTACTACACTATCTCTGATGAATCAATAAAAGAAAACATAGCTAATACTACTTATAATGCAACTTCAGTAATTAAAAATCTAAGATTTGTAGATTTTGATTGGACAGAAGACAGTGGTTTTGATAATACAACAAGAGAAACTTGCGGTATTATTGCACAAGAAATCGAAGTATTAGATGATAGTTTTACCTTTAAGCCTAAAGATCCAATAACTGAAGAAGAAGGGATATCACATATTGTTCCTTTAAAGTTTATGACTGTATCTGCTAAAGCTATACAAGAGTTAATTACAAAAGTAGAAACTTTAGAGACAAAAGTAGCTGTATTAGAGGCTGGCTAAATGGAACTACCCACCTTACTCTTACCTGATGCTTATAACTTTCCAAACTTTGAGTTTGAATTACCTAAAGGAGAAATACCACAGTACACTCCTTTAGTAGTTCCACCTAGTGATTTAAGAGCACCAGAAGGAGTTAAATCACAAGTTGTAGATAAGTCTAAAAATGAAGCTAATACTAATCAAACGGCTGGTATAAAACAAATAGATATACCCATCATTGATGTCCGAATGCCTGTCCCTGAAAGTGCAATATTAATTACGGCTGGAACTACAGCAGTAATTTCTGTAGCTGCCACTCTTACTGCTACAGCAGTTTTTAAATGGTTAGTTACAGCTATGAAGCCAATATTAAAAACAACATGGAAGAAAATAAGTCAGAAGAAAAAAAAGGTTTACTAAAAAAATTAAAAGAGAATATAGATGACCATGAAGAACAAATGGCAGTCCTCGGCGCAGCAGTGCGTCTTGGAGTAGTTATTTGGAGTGGATTTATTATTACATTAAGTTATGTCGAGCTGCCTATGGTTAAAAAGTCAGCTACAGCAGGCGATATCACTTTCGTCGCTTCGATTTTTACAGGTGCGCTGGCAACTTTCGGGCTGTCTACAGGTAACGGTAAAAAGAACGGAAACGGCAACACATCAACAACAACAAAAACAAAATGAAGAAATGGATTCTTCTCTTAGCTCTGTTGTCACCCACAGTTGCAAGAGCAAACTCAATAACCCCCAACTTTACTCAGGGGAGTATGAACAGTACGACAACAACTACCCAAACAGTAAAAGAAGTCAAAAAGACACAAACCTTTGGATCAGCAGTAAAAAGTTGGTCTGGAAGCAATGTCGAACCTTCTTCAAACATTACAGCAGCAGATACAACATTTTCCGTCAAAGACGTAACAAAACCTTGGTCAATGGAAACAGTAACAAGAGCGGCTGGTTTAGTAGAACAGATAGACGCAACAACAGATTGGACTATAAATACTACTATTACATCCTTGTCAGTCTTCTCACAATAAGTCCTGTTTTAGCAACTGAACCAGAAGTTAATAACACGTCAAATCCGGTTGCAGCCGCAACGGGAAATGTGACCAATCAGGCGGTACAGTTCCAGAACAATGGAACTTCGTCAAGACAAAACTACGGCAGTGGAATCGCATGTAATGGGTCAACTATGACCTTTTCACCCTTTTACATGGGAAACCATGTCAACCCATATTCTGAAAAAGAAGGTCTTGATGGACTACACCCGTCTAGTTATCAGTTAAATGAGAACTGGGGTTTTCAAGTTAACTTTATGGTTCCTCTTGATAAACGTGGCTTAGAGCAATGCAGACGCATCGCGGCAAGACAAGAAGAAAAGATGAGGTTAGATCATGAGCTGGTACGTGCTCTCAAATGTGCCGAACTACAACAAAAGGGTTTCACCCTAAGACCGGGAACTCGTGTCGCACACATGTGTTCAGACGTAGTTCCTATTCAATCATTATTACCAAAAAAAAATGTTAACAATACTAAAACCAATAGTTTTAAGCTTTTTAAAAACTGACAAATTTAAGGTATTTGTAATTCAACTTTTAGAAAAATTAGTAGAACAAACAGATAATGACTTAGATGACAAAGCAGTACAGATCGTTAAAAAAGGTTTAGACATTACATAATGGCACACAAAGGAAAAGGCTCCTGTAAGGGAGGTAAAGGCAAGAAGGGGTACAGATGAAAAAGAAAGCAACCGAAGACCAATTTAACGAGTTGCATAACCTAGTTACTAAAGAATTTCTTGGTCGTATAAAAGGCGGCGAAGCAACTACACAGGACTTGAAAGCAGCTTGTGATTGGCTTAAAGCTAATGACATTAGCGGTGTTGCTTATGACGGAAATCCTCTTTCAAAACTAGCAAAGGTTATGCCAACTGTTGATCCAGAATTAGTACAGGCAAAGCTATATGGCAAGTACTAGCTCTTACTACAAATCCAACCCTGCCGCTAAGCAAAGAAGACTTAAGCAGCAAAAAACATACAACAAAACAAAGAAGGGATTAGCTCTACGTGTTAATGCAAATCGACTTAATAGACAACTTGGAACCTATGGCAATGGTGACGGCAAAGATGCTGCTCACTACAAAGGAAGTACTACGAAAGGAAGACTCCAATCTCCATCAACCAATAGAAAAAGCCGACTCAAAATACGTAAATGACCCCTCTACTACCT
>CENZ01047646.1_pt1 | contig 13350 bp, 11 predicted proteins | sample 361341 | NCBI WGS metagenome assembly CENZ01 (sample SAMEA2619782, study PRJEB7988) | marine metagenome | biome: marine biome (ENVO:00000447); feature: deep chlorophyll maximum layer (ENVO:xxxxxxxx); material: "saline water (ENVO:00002010), including plankton (ENVO:xxxxxxxx)" | depth 50 m
AAAAACCTCCCGCTCTCAAGCCCTTAACTTAGCTAAAAGAACTTCCAGCTCATCCAAGTCTGAGTATGACAAAACGATCTTTCCTGATCCTCTCTTTGTATTAGTAATCTTAACAGGCAAACCAAGGTGTTGAGCCAGACCCTCTTGTAAGTTAACCGTATCTTGGTCAGGAGTTTGACGACTCTGTCGGTTTTTTGCCTTACCACCAACACGAACATTGACCGCTCCTACCAAGCTCTCTACCTCTCGAACCGTTAAATTTAATGCCACGATTCGTTTTGCTAGGTCAGCTTGACGCGCTGCGTCTAAAACTAACAAAGAGCGAGCGTGACCCATCTCTAATCTTTGTTCGCGCAGCATTTGCTGGACAGAGGGCGCTAATGACAATAAACGTTGAAGATTTGTCACCGTGCTCCTTGATTTCCCAAGGATGCGAGCCACCGCCTCATGGGTGATTTCAAACTCTTCGATAAGCCTCTTAATGCCAATGGCCTCATCAATCGCGTTAAGGTCCTCTCTTTGAATGTTCTCTATCAATGCCATCGCCATGGCGGATTTATCATCTGCGTTTTTTACTACTACCGGAACAGCGTTCAGGCCCGCTTTCTGAGCGGCCCGCCACCTTCGTTCTCCGGCTATAATCTCGTGCTGTCCGCTTGATAAGGCTCTTACGACGAGCGGCTGGATAATCCCTTGAGAACGGATAGACTCACTCAGCTCAGCTATTGCGTTTTCGTCCATTCTCGTACGCGGTTGAAATTTTCCCGGTTGCAACCCGTCTATAGGTAAGGTTACTACAAGCTCCTTGCTATCACTATTAGCTGGTTTTCCGCTAGAAAAAAGAGCATCTAAGCCCTTTCCCAATCCTTTTGCTCTAACCATAGTATCTAAACGCCTTTGATAGTTAGGTAAATCTAGTTAAAAATTCTGTAGAAAGCGATCGATAAGCGATCGCCCCCTTTGACATCTTGTCATACACCAACACAGGAAGGCCATAACTTGGCGCCTCTGCAACCCGAACGTTCCTCGGTATTACAGTTTTAAACAGCTTGTCACCGAAGTGCGTATCAAGCTGATCGGAAACTTGCTGGGACAAAGAGCTGCGCCCGTCAAACATTGTTCTGACCAAGCCACCAATCTCAAGATCGGGGTTCAAATATGACTTAATACGTTTAATTGTGTCCACAAGATCAGTCAAGCCCTCTAGAGCGTAGTACTCACATTGCATCGGTATAATCACGTAGTTGGCTGCAGTTAAGCCGTTTATAGTGAGTAAGCTAAGAGCAGGTGGACAGTCAATAAAAACGAAATCATAGTCATCAGTTACTGACTCTAAAGCTCTTTTGAGTATGGTTTCACGACCATTGACTCCGACCAATTCTACTTCAGCACCTGCTAAGTGTTGATTCGCCGTCAGTACGTCGTAACCCGAGGTGGGGCTAATAACTCTGACGGCCCTGATGATTGCGGATTCAGTCAGAACATCATAAACGCCCGCGTCTGCCTCAGACTTGTCAATACCGCTCCCCGTGGTTGCGTTACCTTGAGGGTCTAAATCAATGAGGAGCACTCGCTTTCCTTCAGCAGCCACGCCCGTTCCAAGATTAATTGCGGTAGTCGTTTTTGCGACACCTCCTTTTTGATTTGCGATGGCAATAATACAAGTCACTTCATCTACCTTTTTTACATTAAAAGATCCGGGGCGAGCTCCACGATATGACGTTCAGCGTCAAGCTGGGGTACCCGAATTTGCTTGACTTGCCTTACTCTTCCTTCAGGGATTTCCGCTAATTCTGCCGCAGGGTATTTACCTTTCATTGCGATTAACACTCCATCCGAATTACAAAACTTAGATGCGATTCGAAGAAAAATTTTTAACTCGCTAAAAGCTCTAGAAACAATAACATTAAATCGTTTTGCGACCTCATAACTCTCGATTCTTGACGTCTCGACTTTGACATTTTTAAGCTCGAGTTCGATAGTGACTTGCTTTAAAAAGGTCGTTTTTTTAGCACTGCGATCCAAAAGAAACACCTCTCTCTCTGGTTGTGCAATAGCAATAGGCAGCCCGGGAAAACCACCTCCCGTCCCAATGTCAAGCAACGAGCCGCTCGGGAGATGCCCTATAATAGAACAAGAATCATACAAGTGAGTACTTACCCACTTAGCTTTTGGAGTAACTGATGTAATGTTATAAACTTGGTTCCACCTATCTAATAAAACCAAATATTGACGAAATATCGCTATCTGATGATTTGTTACCTCTACGCCCATTTGTTGCAGCATGACCCGAGAAAGCTCGCTAAAATTTTGCGTCATTAACTAGCCACTCTTACCTGATCACCGTGTTCACCTAAAGACTGATTTGATCTTTTTAGATAGACCGACAAAATGCCAACAGCGGCTGGCGTGATGCCTGAGATTCGGCTTGCATGGCCCAAAGTAACCGGGCGATTAGAGGTTAACTTCTGCTTAACCTCCGAAGAGAGGCCCGGCACATTTTCATAGTCGAAGTCCTTGGGAATCTTAATTCCTTCAAGACTGGCCATCTTCGTCACCTCCTCTTTTTGGCGACTGATGTAACCTTGATATTTGGATTGAATTTCCACTTGTTCGGCCACAACATGATCTTCAACGCCTGGCCCGACACCGTTCAAACTCATTAAAGCACCATAATTCACTTCCGGACGCTTTAAAAGCTGAATTACAGAGTATTCATGATCCAAGGATTTGCCAAAGACTTGTTTTATTTTGTCTTGGTCATCGCAGCTTGGACCAATAAACAATTTAGTAAGGCGCTCGGTTTCAACCTCAATAGAGCGCCGCTTCTGTTCAAAAATCTCCCATCGACGATCGTCAACAAGACCTAGATCCCGACCCGCCGGCGTTAACCTGAGGTCCGCATTATCTTCTCTAAGACTTAATCGATATTCCGCTCGACTTGTAAACATCCGATAAGGTTCTGTCACCCCTCGAGTAATTAAATCGTCAACTAATACGCCCAAATACGCCTCATCACGCCTTGGATACCACCCAGCCTTACCTGCGACTTTCCGCGACGCATTCAATCCAGCCAACAGCCCTTGCGCTGCCGCTTCCTCATATCCTGTCGTACCGTTAATCTGTCCGGCGAAGAATAAGTGTTCTAAAGCTTTTGTCTCTAAAGTCGGCTTGAGGGCTCGGGGATCAAAATAATCATATTCAATAGCATATCCTGGCCTTAAGATATAAGCTTCCTCAAGACCCTTGATCGACTTGACTATCTCGCTTTGAACGTCGAATGGAAGGCTTGTGGAAATCCCGTTCGGATAATATTCGTTGGTGTTCAAGCCCTCCGGCTCAAGGAAAATTTGATGATGACCACGGTCAGAAAAGCGGACTACCTTATCCTCTATCGACGGACAATAACGCGGCCCAACCCCCTCTATCAATCCTGTATATAGCGGCGATCGATCTAAGCCCGAGCGAATAAGATCATGCGTTTCTTCGTTAGTGTGTGTAATCCAACAGGGCACCTGCCGCGGATGCTGATCCTGCGACCCCACAAAAGAAAAAACTGGTCGCTCGACATCACCGTCTTGCCTCTCCAGGACAGAAAAATCAATAGTGCGACCGTCAATTCGCGGTGGCGTACCGGTCTTGAGACGCCCTACTGGCAGTTGTAACTCACGCAATCGAGCCGCTAACGCATTAGCAGGTGCGTCACCAGCTCTCCCGGCCTCATGATTTTTTAATCCTACATGAATTTTTCCGGCCAAAAATGTCCCTGCCGTTAAAACCACCGCCTTGGCGTTGATAGTCAGCCCTATATCTGTTATCACCCCCGTGACCGAATTCCCAGAAACAAGCACATCTACTGCCGCACCTTGGAATATATCTAACCGGTTCTGGGACTCAAGCTTCTCCCTTATTGCCTGCCGATATAAAGAGCGATCTGCTTGCGCGCGCGTCGCTCGAACGGCCGGCCCCTTGCTTGAATTAAGGCGACGAAAATGTATTCCAGCCTCGTCAGCCGCAGACGCCATTGCGCCGCCTAATGCATCAATCTCTTTTACCAAATGGCCTTTGCCGATGCCTCCGATTGATGGATTACACGACATTTGCCCCAGCGTTTCTATGCTATGCGTGAGCAATAGCGTCTGAGACCCCGAGCGCGCCGAGGCTAACGCAGCCTCAGTGCCTGAATGGCCGCCACCAATAACCACTACATCATAGTTTTTTGAAAACAACATAATTTTATAACGCTACTTAACGACACCCATTACACACTAAGCCTGTTAGGCCCGCCATATGTTTCACGTGAAACATGTTAAAAGTTCTTATTTTCCAACACAAAAATTAGAAAATATTTCTCCTAGTAAGTCATCCGCCACGAATTCCCCTGTGATTTCGGATATTGCATTTTGTGCCACCCTTAGCTCTTCCGCGCAAAGCTCAATTGTACCGATATTTATTAAAGCGGCGGTGACATGTGCCGCCGCTCGATCCAGCGCGTTAAGGTGTCGTTCCCGCGCCATAAACGGCATTTCCTCGCTTAACCTAACCCCGGCCTTCTCAAGAAGACATTCCTTTAGTATTTCTATGCCCGCTCCAGTCTTTGCTGATAGGTTGACGGCTGGAATCCCTCCGCGCTCATTGAGGCTCGCCGACTGACCTTTTAGATCAATTTTATTGAACACTACAATGCTTTTGTTTTCCGCAAAATGGGGCATCGACGCTCTTGCTCCCAAATCGCTACCAGCCTCTCGTATATCAACTATAACATCTGCATCTTTTAAATGATCTAGAGTTCGTTGAATGCCCATGCTCTCAATTGGGTCATCTGACCGCCTTAGGCCGGCCGTATCAATAATAAGCATAGGCATCCCGCCAACTATGATTTGGCGCTCTATGGAGTCTCTTGTTGTCCCAGCATATTGAGTCACGATTGATGTTTCCTCTTCTGACAATCTATTCATCAAGGTTGACTTGCCGACGTTGGGCTCCCCTGCTAAGACAACTTTTGCGCCCTCTCTAAGAAGGTTGCCCTGGGTCGCCTGTTCTCTAAGCTGCACCAGGCTTAGGTGCACTCCATTGAGTCGATCCTTGACAGACTCGTCTTTTAAAAAGTCGATCTCCTCCTCAGAAAAGTCAATGGCAGCCTCCACAAAAACGCGTGCCTCAATTAATTCGGTTTTTATTTGCTCTGTTCGAGTGGAAAATTCGCCGCTCAATGAGCGATGCGCGCTTAAAACGGCCGCCTCAGAAGATGCACCGATCAAATCGGCCACACTTTCAGCCTGAGCTAAATCAAGTTTACTATTGAGATACGCCCGTTTTGTAAATTCTCCGGGCTCGGCGAGTCTCGCTCCCGCATCAATGCATGCACGCAAAATCAGACGAAGTACGCCTGGGCCACCATGGCCTTGAAGCTCAAGGACGTCCTCCCCAGTGTAAGAATTAGGCCCCTGAAAATAAACCGCTAAACCGGAGTCTAAAGCCTCTCCGGCTCCATTAACAAAGGTGCGTATTACCGCGGTTCGCTTTGGTGGCAATCCATCGATAATGTGCTTGGCGATTATTCTGGTTTTTTTACCGGAAACCCTAACGACTCCTATACCGCCCGTGCCGGGTGGTGTCGCTATGGCCGCAATAGTCTCATTGTTTAACATTATTGGGCTTTTTACCCTCGATAGCCCGCGTAATTGTCCATTGCTGCGCTATAGACAACACGTTGTTTACAAGCCAATACAAAACTAAACCTGAGGCGAAGAAAAAGAAGAAAACGCTGAATACTACCGGCATAACCTTCATTACTTTGGCCTGTATTGGGTCTGGCGGGGTTGGGCTAAGCCAAGACTGGGCCACCATGCTTAACGCCATGAGGATCGGCAAAACATAATAAGGATCTTTAGCGGAAAGATCCGTTATCCAAAAGATAAACGGGGCGTCTCTCAATTCGACGCTTGCGAGCAAAACCCAATAAAGAGCGATAAAGAAGGGTATTTGAATCAATATCGGCAAACACCCGCCCAAAGGATTGATTTTTTCTTTCTTATACAAATCCATCATCGCCTGTTGAAATTTTTGTTTATCATCACCGTATGTTTCTTTTAGCGTTTTCAAACGCGGTGCCATAACCCGCATTTTCGCCATTGATTTATAGCCCGCTGCTGACAATGGGAAAAATACCAACTTAATTATTACGGTAAGAACTACTATTGCCCATCCCCAATTGCCAACTATGCCCTGAATGGCGGACAGTAACCAAAACAGAGGCGATGCTATGATAGTTAACCAGCCGTAGTCCACGACTAAATCTAACCCTGGCGCCAATTTTTTAAGCACGTTTTGCTCTTGCGGTCCGGCATATAGGCGCGCGCCCAACGTTCCCTCCCTATTCGCTGATATCTCTGTACCGCCCTCAACGTACCCCATGGCATACAAATTATTGCCGAGTGATTTCATAAAATTCTCTCGAGTTTTCCCCTCTTCAGGAAGCCACGCGGCAACGAAATAATGTTGCACAAATCCAACCCAACCATCATTTACAATTTTCGGATAATTCACTTTGGCTCGGTCCATATCTTTGAAGGCAACTTTTTTAAATTTGGACTCCTCAGAATAAACCGCCCCACCAGTATAAGTTGGTTGTAATTTGGTATCTCCATCTGCGTCGCCACCATCCCTCAACAACTGAAAATATGCATTGGGAGTAATTGGCATATTGGTTTTATTTGTTATTTTATAATCCACATCTAACGCATATGATCCTCTATAAAACGTGTATATTTTTTCTACGAAAGCATTTTCGGTATCCGATGACAGCACTACGCTGATTGAATCCTCCCCCGTACGAAGCAAGTACTCACTATCTTTAGATATAAATTGTGTATTATGGTTTGGCAGCCCCTCTCCTATTAATCCCGACTCAGCAATGTAGGTTCTGCCCGCTTCAATTTCAAAAAACCTTAGCGCGTCACTCTTACTGTCTTTGCTGTGATGCTGGGTTAATATTAGCTCTTTTATGCCACCACCCAAAAGATCAATCTTTGCCGAAAATACATCAGTGCTTACCTGAACATAATCACCTAGTGTTGGAGCAGCCTTGTTTAATGCTTCCTCGCTCCGTTTATTAGATTGATCATTAATAGTAGCTTCAGGCACAGTCGAAATGCCTTGCTGGAGGTCTGTTGTGGGTAGCGACTCTGGCACTAACGATTGATCTTTTTTCAGCCAAGCATCGCCTAAAAGAATAATAGACCCGACAAAAATTACTGTGGCGATAATGCGTGCACTATCCATTGTGTATTTCCTTTTTTTCTTGGGATATAGGCGGTACGGGGTCAACCCCCCCCGGATGAAATGGATGACATTTACAAAGCCTTTTTACGCCTAGACGCAGTCCTTTACCGGGGCCATAACACGATATGCTCTCCTTAAAATATTCTGAACACGTAGGATAAAAACGACACCTCGCACCGAGCAATGGAGAAACCATATACTGATAATATTTAATTAATGTTAAAAGCAAGCGCTTCATTTTATTTGCTTTAGCCAAAGCTGCTCAAGCTCGCGCTTAATGACAACCAAGTCCGACTTGATAATTTTCCGGGTAGCTCTTATAACAACATCTTTGGACTTCATCGCGGACTTGGATGTTCGAAAAAGCTCTTTTACTTGTCGTCGAACACGATTTCTGACGACCGCTAAAGGAATGTTTTTCTTAGATAACGACACTCCAATTCTACTAATGGGTAAATTGTTCTCCCTCGATAGTAAAATAAAATGACCGCTTCTATGCCTTGAAGGAAAGCGTCCCGAATAATTTGCGCCTCCGCATAAACGAGACTCCGAGGGTAGCTTATTTACAATCACACGCTTAAGCGTGCCCTCCCCTTGGCTCGACGCGCGTTAATTACCGAGCGACCACCGCGGGTCTTCATTCTCACTAAAAACCCATGTGTCCTTTGTCGCCGCGTTTTGGACGGCTGATATGTACGTTTCATCCAAGTACTCCAAGTAACTTACAATCAAAAAAGCCTGCCATTACAACGTTTTTTCTACAAATTGTCAAATTGACCATTTTCAAATAGGCTGTGGATAACCTCTAACAGATCGGATACAATCTAGTACAAATAACAAACAAAATAACAGACGCGTTATTCCGTTAATAAGCTCACAGACCCGACCTGCAATCAGGTAGGGTAATTATCTAATAATTCCGTATACTTTAATGACTTCTTTTTGGGATGGCTGCCTCGACTACTTTAAAACTGTACTTTCCTCGCAGCAGTACAAGACTTGGGTTCAACCTCTAGACGGCAACATAATAAACGATGAAATCGTTATTGTTGCCCCTAATCGCTTTTTGCTGGTTTGGGCCAGAGATAACTACTCGAAAGACTTTAAACGGTTGTGCACAGAAGCAACAGGTTCTAATCTGCCAATCCGGTTTTCGTTAAAAACGGCTCCGCACACTGAAAAAACATCTAACCATTCTAAATCTTCTTATGGAGAAAGCGATAAATCACAACCTATTAAAAATCATATCAAACATAGCAATCGTCTACCGCAACTAAACATTGGTTTTACTTTTGATAATTTTGTTATTGGCCGGGGCAACCAATTAGCTAGAGCTGCAGCCCTTCAAGTCTGTGACAATCCTGCCACAGCTTATAACCCTCTTTTTATATATGGCGGGGTGGGCTTAGGAAAAACTCACTTGGTTCAAGCAATTGGTAATGTAATAGCCGAAAAAACCCCTGACGCTAAAATTCTTTATATTCATGCCGAAAAATATGTATCCGATGTTGTCAGCGCTTATCAGCACAAATCATTTGAAAACTTCAAACGTTTTTACCACTCTTTGGATCTTTTATTGATAGACGATATTCAGTTTTTTGCTAAAAAAGCCAGAACCCAAGAAGAATTTTTCTATCTATTCAATGCTCTAACACAATCAAAAAAACAGGTTGTAATGACTTGTGACACGTTTCCAAAAGAAATATCGGGCATGGAAGACCGACTCGTGTCTCGATTTGGATCTGGTTTGACGGTAGCCATAGAGCCGCCTGAACTCGAGCTCCGAGTCGCAATATTACTGAAAAAAGCAGAAATAGATTCTATACCGCTGAGCGAAGATGTCGCATTTTTCGTCGCTACGCACATACAATCCAATGTCCGAGAACTAGAAGGTGCACTTAAACGAATATCAGCGTATGCAAATTTCACTAAAGAACTGATTTCCGTTTCGCTAGCGAAAGAAGCCTTAAAAGATTTGCTAGCCAGCAATTCTAAATTAATCACAATTGATTCGATTCAAAAATGTGTTGCGGATTATTATAAGCTTAAAGTATCTGATATGTTCTCTAAAAAACGGATACGGTCTGTGGCTAGGCCGCGACAAATGGCTATGGCATTGTCGAAAGAATTGACGAGCTATAGTCTGCCTGATATTGGTGACGCCTATGGTGGTCGAGATCACACTACCGTGCTTCATGCTTGCCGAAAAATTGCTGAACTTAGAACATCGGACTCAAACATTGCTCGGGATTTTAATGCTCTTATACAGATTCTCCGAAGTTAACTATTTATAACTCTGTGGATAACTAGTTTAATTTATCTTAATAAAGTCAATATGTAGATAATACGAAATATTTATTCACAAAATATCCCTATACTAAACGTAAATTAACCATAGAGTTTAAGCGACTAAAAACTTATTGACTTCAACGGTTTGAATTAGTTGTATACATTTAAATCGCTATCTATCACTATTACTAAGGTTTAATATGAAACTATTAAATATCGATAAAGATTTACTATTAAAACCATTACAAATGGTTGCTGGCATTGTAGAAAGACGTCATACCTTACCTATCTTATCGAATGTTTTTTTAAAAGCTAATAACAACGATCTGGAAGTCATAGCCACTGATTTAGAAATACAAATAGCAACCAATACCCCATTGGAAAAGTCTTATAAAAGTGAGACGTTAACTATTTCTGCACGAAAAACGCTCGATATTTTACGGGCACTACCCGATAATACAAAAATTAGTTTAGAAGCTTCTGAGAATAGAGCGACATTAAAAAGTGGGAAAAGTAAATTTCATTTACAAACGTTACCGTCAGGAGATTTTCCCCTTATAGCAGCTAAAGATAACGCGCACTTAGACACCGTAATCATCGAGCAAAAAGTACTTAAAAACATGCTTCAAAAAGTACAATTTTCAATGGCACAGCAAGACATTCGTTATTATTTGAATGGTCTCTTATTGGTACTAGATGGAGACACGATGAGATTAATAGCTACAGACGGGCATAGGCTATCCCACTCAGCAACTAAATTAGAAACTTCCGTGGGCAATAGAGAAACCATCTTACCTCGAAAAACAGTACTAGAATTGTTGAAATTATTAGATAGTGATCAATCTACTGTCAAATTAGAGATTACCGACACACAGATAACCGTAAGGTTTGGCAACGTCACATTGGTATCAAAACTAGTAGATGGCAAGTTCCCAGATTACAAACGAGTAATACCCACAGATTTGAATAATGAATTAATTATAGGCAGGGAAAGTTTACAAGGTGCATTACAACGCGCCTCGATATTATCTAATGAAAAGTTTAAAGGGGTACGCTGGGTATTAACGAAAAATTTATTAAAAATCATTTGTTCTAATAGCGAACAAGAAGAAGCGGAAGAAGAGCTAGAAGTAAGCTACCAAGGCGAGCCCCTTGATATAGGATTTAACGTCAATTACTTATTAGATTGCTTGGGTAACGTAGGAACACAAGATATTAATTGCGCATTAGGTGACTCTAACAGCAGCATGTTAATGACAATAAAAGAAGACAGTACATTTCAGTACGTAGTCATGCCAATGAGAATTTGAGGAAAAAAATGGAAGAACATGAAGAATATTCTGCAGGCAGCATCAAAGTTCTCAAAGGGTTAGAAGCCGTCCGTAAAAGACCAGGGATGTACATTGGCGATACAAGTGACGGGACTGGATTGCACCACATGGTGTTTGAGGTAGTAGACAACTCCATTGATGAGGCACTAGCCGGTCACTGTGACACGATTAACATCACCATATATGATGATGGCGGAATTTCGATTTCAGACAACGGTCGAGGAATACCAACTGATATTCATCCAGAGGATGAAGAAGGGCGGTCCACGCCTGAAATTGTAATGACCGTGCTTCACGCAGGAGGTAAGTTCGATAGTAATTCTTATAAGATTTCAGGCGGCCTTCATGGTGTGGGTGTTTCAGTGGTTAATGCCCTGTCATCAAAATTACAATTGAAGATATACAGAGACGGGTTCGAGCACGAAATGACTTTTTCCGATGGGGCGCCGGATAGCTCTTTAAAAAACATCGGGGAAACCAACAAAACAGGAACAGAAATTTCTTTTTGGGCGAGCCAAGAAGTATTCGGCGTTATAGAATTTCATTACGAAATTTTAGCTAAAAGGCTACGAGAATTATCGTTTTTGAATAATGGCGTTCGGATTGAATTAACTGATAAAAAAACAGGCCGATCAGAAACGTTTAGCTATGAGGGCGGCGTGAGCGGATTTGTAGAATATATAAACAAGAATAAAACAGTTTTGCATAAGAATATTTTTCATACAAGCTTTGAGGCAGACGGAATAACCGCAGAAGCATCGATCCAATGGAACGATTCATATCAGGAACAAGTTTTATGCTATACGAACAATATTCCTCAACGAGATGGAGGGACACACTTAGCGGCTTTACGTACCTCTATGACTCGAACATTAAATCAGTATATCCAAGCTAACGATCTAGCGAAAAAAGCAAAGGTTGAAACTACAGGTGAGGATATGCGAGAAGGCATAACTTGTGTTCTATCAGTTAAGGTGCCAGATCCGAAGTTCTCATCACAAACCAAAGATAAACTGGTCTCCCCGGAGTGTAAGCCCGTCGTAGAAAAAGCGGTTTCACAAGGGTTATCAGATTGGCTATTAGAAAATCCGGCAGATGCAAAAACAGTAGTCAGCAAGATAATAGATTCTGCGCGCGCGCGCGAGGCAGCCAGAAAAGCACGAGAGATGACGCGAAGAAAAGGCGTGCTTGATGGATTGGGATTGCCAGGCAAGTTGGCCGACTGTCAGGAAAAAGATCCAGCGCTATCAGAAATTTACTTGGTGGAGGGAGATTCCGCTGGGGGGTCAGCGAAGCAAGGTCGAGATAGAAAATTTCAGGCTATCTTGCCCTTGAAGGGAAAAATATTAAATGTAGAAAAAGCACGATTTGAAAAGCTAATTTCCTCTACAGAAATCACATCATTAATTACAGCCTTAGGTACGGGTATAGGCAAAGACGACTATGATCCAAGCAAGTTGCGGTATGACAGGATTATTATTATGACCGATGCTGATGTTGACGGCTCTCACATAAGAACGTTGTTACTCACGTTCTTTTATCGTCAAATGCCTGAGTTGGTGGAGGGTGGTCATATTTACATCGCGCAGCCTCCGCTGTTTAAAGTTAAGCTGGGAAGAGACGAACGATATTTAAAAGATGAGCAATCATTAAAGGACTATACGTTATCCGTCGCGTTAAAAGATGCTGAAGTTGTTGATAAAGATGGGAAGAGCATTTCTATTGAAGCGATAGAAGAAATCGCGCGAGCTTATATTGCAGCTGAAGCTATCGTTGATCGATTAAGTTATAGGTATGATCGGACGATACTAAATGCTGTTTTAAAAGGATTAGAAATTTATCTTAGCAATGCTGAACAGGCCAGAAAAACAATATCTACAATTTCTGAATCACTTGAAGGCCAGAAAGTGGAATTGATTAGCGATAAAACTAATGAGGATGATGCGCCTGTGTTTTCGATAAAGATTACACGTATGACTCATGGGAACGAATACGAAACATTAATAGACGATGCGTTTATATCCAGTGGTGAGTACAGACAATTAATAGGGGTGTCAAAATTAACCGAAGGATTATTTACCGATGGAACAATTGTGAGACGAAAGGATCGGGAACAAAAAGCAAAAAGTTTTAAAGAAGTCTTAGATTGGCTTTTAGATGATGCAAAACGAATTATAGGAGTTCAGCGTTATAAAGGTTTGGGAGAAATGAACCCCGATCAACTGTGGGAGACAACTATGGATCCTAAGGTTCGCATATTGTTGAAAGCCCGAGTAGAGGACGCAATAGCCGCTGATGGTATTTTTACTACGCTGATGGGCGACATGGTAGAGCCGCGAAGGGCTTTTATAGAGGCAAACGCCCTTCGTGCTAGAAATTTAGACGTATAAAAGTCTTTATTTTTTAGCTGGTTTTTTAGCTGGTTTTTTAGCTGGTTTTTTAGCTG
>CENZ01052420.1_pt1 | contig 13318 bp, 13 predicted proteins | sample 361341 | NCBI WGS metagenome assembly CENZ01 (sample SAMEA2619782, study PRJEB7988) | marine metagenome | biome: marine biome (ENVO:00000447); feature: deep chlorophyll maximum layer (ENVO:xxxxxxxx); material: "saline water (ENVO:00002010), including plankton (ENVO:xxxxxxxx)" | depth 50 m
TGTTAAGGTGTTATTAGATGCTGAAAGATTTGCATTGGCATTTAGACGAAAACCGCTAGAAATTGAATCTGGTGGATATTATCATCATGCTGGCATTTATGCCTATCGTAAAGATATTTTAGATAGGTTTACTAAACTAGATTTATCAATAAATGAAAAAAAATATAAACTCGAACAGTTGAGAGCTATAGATAACGGAATTTCAATAAAAGTTGTTTTGACAGATAAAATAAACAAAGGTATAGATACATTGGAAGATTTAAGAGGGTTGGATATATAGATATGGCGAAAGCAAAACCAGTTAAATATATTTTTGTTTTGGGAGGCGTTATATCTGGACTAGGCAAAGGAATTGCCGCTGCATCAATTGGTTATCTTTTAAAAAGTGCTGGATTAAAAGTGACTATTTTAAAATTAGATCCATATTTGAATGTTGACCCTGGAACAATGAATCCGTATCAGCATGGAGAAGTCTTCGTTTTAGATGATGGGTCTGAAACGGACTTAGATCTTGGGCATTATGAAAGATTTATTGATGAGGATATGGGTAAGATAAATAATACAACTACCGGGCAAGTATATAGTACCGTACTTGAAAGAGAGAGACGAGGAGATTATTTAGGTGCAACAATTCAAGTTATTCCGCACATTACCGATGAAATTATTTCAAGAATTAAGGCAATAAACAAACCCAAGAAATTTGATGTGGTTATTTGTGAAGTAGGTGGAACAGTCGGTGATATTGAAAGCTTACCGTTTATGGAGGCGATTCGACAGCTCTCCCTTGAGGTTGGGTATCACAACCATACTATGATGCATGTAACACTTGTTCCTTATATTCAAGCGAGCGAGGAATTAAAAACAAAACCAACACAGCACTCAGTAATGAAATTACGCGAGATAGGTCTGTCTCCAGATATGATCTTATGTCGAACGGATCACAAGCTTACAAAAGATGTTAGAAATAAGATTGGATTATTTGGTAATCTCAATCCAGAGCATGTTATTGAAGGTTCTGAGGTTAAAAGTATTTATGAAGTTCCACTGACCTTATACAATCAAAATGTATCAGAAATAATTATGGACCGATTACAGCTTTCAGGTAAAGCTGACGTGTCGTACCTAAAAACCTTTATTCAAAAGTTTAAAAAACCCAAACATAATGTTAATATTGCGATGTGTGGTAAGTATACTGAACTACCAGACGCTTATAAAAGCGTATTAGAATCTTTTGTTCATTCAGGCGTTGAAAATAATGCCCGTGTTAATGTTCATTGGGTAGCTACCGAAGAAATAAAAAATGATTCAGACGCCAAAAGTGCTTTTGATAATATGGATGGAATTTTACTTTTACCCGGATTTGGATCAAGAGGTTCTGAGGGGAAGATAATATCTTGTAAGTATGCGCGAGAAAATAACATCCCTTTTCTTGGAATTTGCCTAGGGCTACAATGTGCAGTAATTGAGTTTGCTCGAAATGTTTGTGGGTTGAAAGGTGCTAATAGTACCGAGTTTAATAAGAAAACACCTTACCCTGTTATAGACCTTATGGAGTCCCAAAAAGCAATTAAAGCAAAAGGTGGAACCATGAGGCTTGGGGCCTATAAATGTAATATAAAAAAAGGAACCAAGGCATTTTCAGCCTATCGAAAGAAAAGTGTTTCTGAACGCCACCGTCATCGCTGGGAAGTAAACAATAGATTTAGAGATAGATTAACTAAAAAAGGATTGGTTATTTCTGGAAAAAATTCTGACCTTAATCTTGTAGAGATTGTTGAGATTAAAGATCACCCATGGTATGTAGCCGGTCAATTTCACCCAGAACTTAAAAGTAGAGTAAGTAGAGCTCACCCTCTTTTTAGAGAGTTTATAAAAGCATCCGTAAAGCATTTAAATAAAAAGAAGAGTTAAAGATATGAATACTGTTTCTATTGGTAATGTAAGCTATGAGAATGGATCTTTTCCTCTAATCGCAGGACCCTGTGTTATTGAATCCAGAGATCATAGTCTTAGAATGGCAGAACAAATTCAAAAAATTACAAATGCATTGAATATTCCTTTAATTTTTAAAAGCTCTTTTGATAAAGCCAATAGATCATCAATTGGTTCTTTTCGTGGTCCAGATAATTTAGAAGTTGGTTTGTCTATCCTTGCAGATGTTAACACTGAGCTGGGAATTCCTGTGCTTACGGATGTCCATTTACCCGATCAGTGTAGTCTGGTTGCTGAGGTCTGCGATGTTCTTCAAATCCCAGCTTTTTTGTGTAGACAGACAGATCTTTTATTGGCTGCCGGGGAAACAGGAAAAGCGATCAATATTAAAAAAGGTCAATTCTTGGCTCCAGGAAAAATGAAGCATACCGCTGAAAAAATTGAATCTACGGGAAATAAGAATATTATTTTGACAGAAAGAGGAACCTCTTTCGGATATAGTCAAGTTTCTGATATGACATCTATACCTATTATGGGTCAAATAGGTTATCCTGTTGTTTTTGATGCAACTCACTCTGCTCAACTACCTGGAGATAAGAACGTAACGGGAGGTCAAAGAGAAATGATACCAACTTTAGCTAAAGCTGCTGTTGCAGCAGGATGCAGTGGAGTGTTTATGGAAGTGCATGACGATCCTAAAAATGCAAAATCTGATGCTTCAACGCAATGGCCCTTAAATAAACTTGAGAATATTCTTCAAACCTTACTTAAGGTTCATGAGGCAGTTAACTGATGGACTATAATATTAATTCTATAAAAATGATTATTTCTGATATTGATGGGGTCTGGACAGATGGTTGCGTTTATATAGGGAATGAAAATTATGAAATGAAAAAATTTAATGTAAACGATGGTGCCGGCGTTGCTCTTTTGAGGGTTTCAGGGATCATGCTTGCTCTCATATCAGGTCGAAAGTCCGTAGCTACAGAGCTTCGTGCGGCAGAACTAAAAATTGAGGATGTGTACAATGGAACCCTTAACAAAATAATTCCTTACGAAGAATTAAAATTAAAATATAATCTTAAAGATTCTGAAATTGCTTACGTTGGAGACGATTTAATAGATATTCCAGTTATGGAGAAAGTAGCAGTGCCAATTGCAACTCAAAATGCTGTAGATCTTTGTAAAAAAGCCTCTGTTCATACTACCAGTAAGTCAGGAGGTGATGGAGCATTTCGTGAGGCCGTAGAATGGATATTAACAGAACAAGGAAGATTGGAGCAGGTAATTTTAGAGTTAAAAAATAAAGTTTTAGATCTAAAGTGAATCGCTTAATAATTATATCTTTTCTCGTTACAGCTTGTAATAATACAGAAATAAACAAATTAGGGGAAACTCGTGAAGGCTTACCAGACGCCGAAAGCTGGAATGCAATTATAACTTTAACAAATGAAGGCTCAAAAAGAGCAATCATCAAGTCAGGTCATTTGGAAAAATATCAACAGCGCCAATATATACTTCTTGATCAAAATGTAGATGCTGACTTCTTCAATGAGGATGAGGTATATACAAGTAATCTAAAATCTGAAATAGCGGAAATTGATGAGTCTAAAGATTTTTTGATTGCCATGGGGAATGTTATTGTGGTGTCAGATAGCGGAGTCACTTTATTTACAGATACGCTTTCTTGGGATAATGTTGATGAGAAAGTTTTTACAGATGATAGTGTGGTTTTTATCACTGAGCAAAATGACACTTTGTACGGTATAGGTTTTAAATCCGATATTGAATTAAATAATTGGGAAATCATGCAACCTACAGGTGTTTTTAATGATGGATCAAATGAGCAATAACCATAAAAAACTCAGAGCAGAAAAGTTATGCAAAAGGTACGGTGACTTTTGGGCAGTTAGAGAAGTTGAGCTTGAGGTGAATAAGGGTGAAATTGTTGGACTACTTGGTCCAAATGGTGCTGGAAAAACAACTACCTTTTATATGATAACTGGAATGATTAAGCCCACAGAGGGATCAATTTTTTTAGACGAGATGGATATAACCAAAAAAGCCATGTATCAACGCAGTAGGTTTGGCATAGGCTATTTACCTCAAGATGAATCAATTTTTAGAAAATTAACCGTTGAAGATAATCTTCGACTAGTCCTTGAGATGAGCAGCTTTTCAAAAGAAGAGCAGAAGAATAAAATAGATCAACTATTAAGCGATTTATCTATTGAGCATATTAGAAATAGTAATGGTGGAAATTTGTCTGGAGGTGAGCGAAGAAGGGTTGAAATAGCAAGAACCTTAGCAATGGACCCTGATTTTATCCTACTAGATGAGCCATTTGCAGGAGTAGACCCCATTGCAGTCGAGGATATTCAATCTATAGTAAGTTCATTGAAACAAAAAAATATTGGTGTTCTAATTACCGATCACAATGTAAGAGAAACACTATCTATAACCGATAGATCGTATTTGCTTTTTGATGGTAAAATATTAAAATCAGGTACTTCAGAATTTCTTGCAAACGATGAAGAAGCGAGAAGGCTCTATCTTGGAGAAAGTTTTTCACTATAATGTCCGCGATTAAACAAAAGCAGTCTCTAAATCAATCTCTTTCTCCGCAACAAATCTTGCAAACATTAATACTGCAGTTAAATTCTAGCACACTTGAGGATAAAGTATTTGAAGAGCTTGAAAGCAATCCATTGCTTGAACACTTGGAAGGCCCAGAGGATGAAGAAGTAGCAGTTGAAACAAAAGATGATCTTGATTTTGATGATGATCCAGATGAATACGAACCACACAATATTTATAAAAATGAAAATATCAAAGATGATATCCCAATTGCGGAACAGTTGGATTTTTTGCAAGACCTATCTAGGCAGTTAAATGAATTTAATTTATCAAAAAGTGAGGAAAGTATAGCAGAAGAGATTATTTGGAACCTTGATGAGAATGGGTATTTCTCTATTGATTCAAATTTGATAGCTGATAGATTGAATATTTCAATTGAAAAGGTAGAAAGAGTGCTATTTCTTGTACAAAAGCTAAACCCTCCAGGTATTGGAGCTCGTAATTTGCAAGAATGCTTAATCTTGCAGCTACCTAGTGAGAAATATAAAAACCACAGAAAAATTTTATTTGATTATTTTGATGATTTTGTAAATCATAAATATGAAAAAATTATAGATGCGCTTGCTATAAAAAATGAAGAGTTAGAAAAAATTATTAATGATATTAAAAAATTAAATCCTTACCCTGGTGAAGGAAAATTAAAAGGAAGAAATGACTCAGTCGTTCCTGATTTGGTCGTTACTTTTGAAAATAATAAGTGGAAAATATTAGTCAATGATTCATGGGTTTCTAGCATCTCATTGAATACAAAATATTTAGAAACGATGAAAAATAAAAACTTTTCCAAAGAAACTAAAAAATATCTTGGTCAAAAATTGGACTCTGCAACATGGCTAATTAAAGCTATTGAACAAAGAAACTCTACGTTGACTCGCGTTATGGAAGAAATAATTAATAAACAGTCTGAATTTTTTGATGGTGATACAATTTCCCTCAGGCCAATGAAATTAAAAGATGTCGCAAATAATTTAAATATGGATATTTCAACAATAAGTCGATCTACAAGAAATAAATATGTTGATACTCCATATGGTATTTTTGAGTTAAAATCTTTTTTCTCAGGCAAGTATGATTCGCCGAATGGTGAAGAGATAAGTATAAACCTTGTAAAAAATTTATTGAAACAATTGATACATAATGAGGTAAAACAAAAACCGTTAACAGATACCGATCTTGCTATCAAGCTAAAAGAAAAAGGCTATCCGATAGCTCGAAGAACTGTTTCAAAATATAGAGAAGAGTTAAAATTTCCTGTCGCACGATTACGGCGACAGATAACTAATTAGAAAGGCAAATCATGGCGTATAAGCGAATTATTATTGGCGATCAAGAAATCAAAATTCCCAAAATTTCAATGGGTGTTTTTCCACTGGTTGGCATAGCATTACTATTATGGATGTTAACAGGTATCTACATTGTTGGGCCTGATGAGGTAGGTGTTGTGCAAACATTTGGAAAATTTTCCAGAGCGGCGCAGTCTGGTTTAAACTATCATTTTCCATTTCCAATTGAAAAAGTTAGCACTCCTAAGGTAACAGAAGTTAAGCGTATTGAAATAGGCTTTAGAACTGTTGGTAAAAATCAATACCAAACAATTCAAAGAGAAAGTTTAATGCTTACAGGTGATGAAAATATTGTCGACGCTGAAATGATTGTTCAGTACAAAATTAAAGATCCTGTCGCATACACTTTTAATTTCATTGAGCCAGAATTAACTGTTAGGCAGGCTGGCGAGGCTTCATTAAGGACTGTAGTTGGGCGTCACAATATTGATGAAGCTTTAACTTCAGGAAAATTTATGATCCAGGAAGAGGCAAAAGAGCTAATTCAGTCCATCTTGGATAAATATAATACTGGTATTTTAGTTGTTGCAGTTCAGTTGCAGGACGTTAGTCCTCCTGAGCAGGTCATTGCTGCTTTCAAGGATGTTGCTTCAGCTAAGGAGGACAAAAACAGAATGATTAATCAAGCTGAAGGATATCGAAATGATATTATACCAAAAGCTCGAGGAGAGGCGCAGGCTGGAATTAGGGAAGCTGAAGGTTATAAAAAGGCAAGGATTGCAAGGGCTGAAGGTGATGTCTCCAAGTTTAATTCTGTTTTAAAAGAATACAGAAAGTCAAAAGAAGTAACTGAGATAAGAATGTTCTTGGAAACAGCAGAAGAAATTTTATCAAATCGTGAAAAAATAATCGTTCCCGATGGAAAAGAAGGTAGCAATTTAATAAACCTTCTAAATCTCAAAGCAAAGGAAGGTAATTAGATTATGAAAAGATTATTAGCACTAGCATTACCAATTTTAACACTTATTGGACTTAGTTCAATATTTATAGTAGATGAAACACAGCAAGTTGTGATACTTCAACTTGGAAAACCTGTTAAAACTATAACTGAGCCTGGATTTAATGTCAAACTTCCGTTTCCTTTTCAGGAAAAGATTGTATTCGATGATAGGCTTTTAGAATACGACTCACCACCTGAGGCAATTTTAAGCAAAGACAAGAAATCGCTTATAGTTGATAATTATGTTAGGTGGAAAATAGTTGATCCATTGCAGTTTTTAAAGACAGTACAAGCAATACCAACTGCAAAAAGTAGAATGGATGATATTGTTTATTCTGAACTAAGAAGAGAGCTTGGAACTCATGACATGGTAGAGATTATAACCCAAAATCGTGAAGAAATTATGGATGTTGTAACTAAAGCTAGTAATGAAGCCACTCTTTCTTATGGAATTTCAGTCATTGATGTAAGAATTCGGCGTGTGGATTTACCTGCGGAAAATGAAGAGTCTATTTATGCGCGTATGGAAGCGGAAAGAAAAAGGCAGGCTAATAAATTTAGATCAGAGGGATCAGAAGAAGCCCAAAAAATCAGAGCTGCCACTGATAGAGACAAAACAATTATTCTAGCTGATGCCTACAAAGAAGCTGAAAGAATAAGAGGTGAAGGGGATGCAGAAGCAGTTCAAATATATGCAAGATCATACTCTTCAGACCCTAAATTTTATGAGTTTGTTCGGACTCTCGATGCTTACAAGAAAGTAGTAGACGACAAAACAACTTTAGTTTTGCCATCTGATTCTAAACTATTTAAGTTGCTCATAGAGGGAAAATAAAATACATGAAAAAAGATTTTATTCATGTAACAGATTACGATAAAAATGAAATCTACGATTTCCTTGAGTCTGCAACTCAATTGAAAAAGCGAATCAAAAGCGATAATGACTATAAGCCTTTTAATGGCATGTCGCTTGCAATGATTTTTGCAAAGCCTTCCGCTAGAACCAGAGTATCATTTGAAACTGGTTTCTTTAAATTAGGAGGGCATGCCCTTTATTTAGGTCCAAATGACATTGGTATTGGTAAAAGAGAAGCAGTAAAGGATATCGGAAGAGTTCTGAGTAGATATAATGAAATAATAATGGCGCGACTATTTGAGCACAAACATATGCTAGAGCTATCTGAAAGCGCATCAGTTCCTGTTATTAATGGGTTAACTGACTACAATCATCCTTGTCAAATTATGGCAGATCTTTTAACAATATACGAACACATGAATGCCGTGGATAATATTAAAGTTGTTTATGTTGGGGATGGAAATAACATTGTACATTCATGGTTAAACCTTGCATCAATCATTCCTTTAAATTTTACATGTTTATGTCCAGAAGGGTTTGAACCGGATAGTAAAACTGTAGATTTAGCAAGAAATGCTTCATTCTCAAATATTGAAATAACAAGCAATGTTGAAAGTGCTGTAGTGGGAGCTGATGTGATTTATACGGATGTATGGGCGTCAATGGGACAAAAGGAAGAAGCAAGCTCAAGAAGTAAAATTTTTAGTAATTTTCAGGTTAATTCAGAAATGATGAACTCTACTAAAAAGAACACGCTATTTATGCATTGCCTTCCTGCAGAAAGAGGTCGTGAGGTTACCGATGAGGTAATAGAATCTTCAAGCTCAATAGTTTTTGATCAAGCGGAAAATAGAATGCATGCCCAAAACACAATTATGTTAAATATATTAAATAAATCCTAGATAGTATTATGTCTCAAGATTTGAAAATGGTATCAAGAAATGTTTTAATTGGTGAGGCGGAGCAAATGATTTCTGCGGCTGATAGAATTTCTGATAAAATTGTTGAGGCTTGTAAAATTATAAATAACCATCGTGGTAAAATAGTTATAAGCGGTATGGGAAAATCTGGATTGATCGCTCAGAAGATTGCTGCTACATTGTGTAGTATTGGCAATAAGGCTGTTTTTCTTCATCCAGCCGAAGCGGTTCATGGAGATTTAGGGATTTATGCGCCAGGTGATCCCACTATTCTCATTTCAAAAAGCGGTGCAACGGATGAAATACTTAGACTATTGCCAATATTAAAAGAGTTCAAATCCCCGCTTATTGGCATCTTAGGAAATATGAATTCAGTTTTATCAAATGAGGTAGATCTTGTAATTGATGCTTCTATTTCAAGTGAGGTTGATCCGCTGGGAATAGTTCCAACAGCAAGTACTACACTTACCCTCGCAATTGGAGACGCATTAGCTGCAGTCTTAATGAGCCACAAAAACTTTAAACGTGAAGATTTTGCTAGACTTCATCCTGCCGGTGATTTAGGTAGGCGCTTGAAGCTTAGAGTAAAAGATATTATGCAGCCCATTGAAAAAGTTGCAGTAGTTACAGCTGAAACTAATTTACGGAATGTCGTGATTAAGATGACAGAAAACCCTCAAGGCGCAGCACTGGTTTTAGATGATGAAAGTTTGCTATTAGGGATTGTAACTGAAGGTGATTTGAGACGCTCATTAGCAGCGAATATTGATATTGATAATTCAGAAGCTGAAGAAGTTATGTCACAAAAACCAATTACCATTAAGATAGATTCTTTGATGTCTGAGGTTTTATCTGTGATGGAAAACAGGGAATCACAGATTTCCGTATTACCAGTTGTTAATGAAGATATGAAATGTGTTGGACTTATTCGAATTCACGATATCTACCAAACACAATTACTTTAATTTATTTGTAAGACTCCCATCTCACTTCATAGGTTCTATAAGAAACCTCATCTTCACTGTCAACAGGTATCGTCATCTTGAATTCAGTTATTGAGCCCGGATCCAAGGAAGTGATAGACTTTATACCTGTATAATATTTTGTATTTTGACCAGATACAAAAACTGAGTCTTGATAAAGAAGCTGTGTGGTTGGTGACCATAAATTTGCAATGACTCTTACAAAGTCAGCTCGTTTAGTACCAATATTTTTTAGTGCGCCAGTTATTTCTTCACGATCTGTATAAATATCTACAAAAGGCTCGTTTATAATTTCAACTTTTGCTAATGGGGGAAGATCTTCACCAATATCTATGATTTTATCTTTTTCAATTGCTAATTGACCTATGCTGGTTTGAACAATTATTCCTAAATCATCTTCTTCAATGATTTCGCCATTAACCACTGTCCCGTTTTGCAATTCGATACGATGTCTTAATTGAGGAATTTTAATTAAATCTAGAAGCTCTTCGTTAATATTGGGCATAGCTCCTTTACCTTCTTCGTATACAGAAATAATCTTTTTTAAAGAATCTACTTGTTGCCGAAGAACATCAATACTTGACTTTATTTCAAAGAACTGTTCGCCACTCTCTAGCTTTTCAATAGTTTTTTTATCAGGATCTCTTACTATGGGAAGAGGTTTTGCTGTATTTAATGTATCAGCTTTATCATTTACCTGTTCATTGGTGTTTATATCTATACTATTCATGACATCATTTAACGATGCTTCAGTAGTATCTACTTCCAAAGAATCGGTTTTTTGAATAGCTACATTTAATGTATCATTATTATTTATAAGCGAACTCTCAGTCTCTTGAGAAAAAACCGTCAAAATTGAAAAAGCTGAAATAAATGAAAATTTAATCATCTAGAGTTGACGCATTTTTGTGTGCTTCAAATGTTCTTCTATGAATCTCTTGTTCATAATCAGCATAAGCGCCAAGGTCTTTAACAGTTTTTATTACAGGCGCATGAAGCTTATATTGACTATAATCAGATAAAATAGGTAACAGTGAGGGAACAACTGAGCTATCGCTTATGTCAGCAATTTTTTCTATTGCCTTGCTTCTTATCTCAAGTGGATAGCTATCGTTTTTTGCTATTTCAATTACTGCTTTCCTTATTTCTGGATCATCGAATTCACCCAGTGCTTCTAGCAGTGTATTTAAAATATTGTAATATTGATCTTTACCAGTTCTGTAGGTTTGTAAAAGGGCAAGCACTAAACTTTCTTCTTTTACTCCTCTCATGGTATTTAATGCAAAATCTCTAACCTCTAGATTGGTCTCAGGATCTCCCAATAATTCTGCAAAAGCACCAGCAACCTGCGATGGATCTTTTTTGCCTAATATCTCTAATGCTCTATTACGAATTCCTAGTTTTACAAATGGATCTCGCGATATCTGTGTTAAAATAGGTACAACTTCATCGGTTCCAAGGGCACCTAATGTTTCGGTTAGAAGTTTTTCAGTTCGATTAAAATTACTTCTACTTACCTCATAAAGATCTAGTAATGCCATTACTTGGTCCTTGGTGCGAACTTTATTTAAGTTTTTAACTAAAGAGAGTTCAAGTTCGTTTGTTTTTTCTTCAACTTTATTCATAGCGCTAATCATCGCATCAGCAGCTTTAGGGTCATCTCTGAATCGCGCTAAAAGTTCAATTGATCCTATCATAAATGTTACATCAAGAGCGGCAGCTTCACCAACTGCTTCGGATAGAGCATTGAGAGCAGTAGGATGTTGAGTTTCAGCGAGCGCTACCCCAGCGGCCATCCTTACATCGTAAGGTTGGTTTGTATCATTATAGATCGCAATCATTTCTTCCAATGCTTGCAACTTTCCTTCACTAAAAGCTGTGCTTAAGTTTTCTATTAATTCATATGATATATCATCATTTGACTTTCTTGAAGGAAGAAGCTTTTTGATAGTTGAGCACCCATCTAAAAAGATAAGACTAAGTGCAGTAAAAATGATAAGGTTAGTCTTTTTCATCTTTTTTCCAAAAGCAAAGCTTTAGATCGTTTCCATCAAATTTAGCGTAGGAAAAAAAGTTTAGCCAGTCTCCAAGAATAAGGAGTTTACCGTTTTTCATATCCAACTCTTTTGCTTGATGGTAGTGACCAGAGATAAAATAATCGCAACCATTATCTAAATACGGTTTTGCTTGAATTCTCATTTCGTTGAGAATTTTTTTGTTATATTCGTCAGAATGCGCATAATGCTCTCCCTTTTTGGACACCCAATTGGCAAATGAATATCCAATACTAGGGTGCAAAGATCTGTAAAACCAAATAAATAAACGCGACCTTATAAGACTTTTTAAGGCCCTGTAGCTTTTATCCCAAGACAAAAATCCATCTCCATGGGTAATATAAAAAGTTTTTCCACCAATTTTTATTTTTACATCATCATCATAAACTTCATCAAATAGTGTATCGTTGATGAAATCCATTACCCAATAATCATGATTGCCAAGCACGTAGTGGACTTTTACACCTGACTCTCTCAACTTAAGAATTTGATAATAAAAATGAGAATACACCTTAGGAATTACATATTTGTACTCAAAATAAAAATCAAATAGATCACCATTAATTATCAAAGTGCCACCAGTTTTTCTAACATGATCGAAAAAACTGAACAGAATCTCCTCACGCTTAGCTTCAGACTTTGTCCTTTTCAGCATTAAATGAATATCGGAAATGAAATATATTGGTAAATCCATACCTGTAAAGTAATATTTTACTTAGAGGACAGTCAATCATCAAACTTTATTATTAATTTTGCAAAATAATTGCAAAATTCATCTATATCTTCGAATTTAAGGAACTAAAGCTCTAAATTAGACTTTATTAATAATATGAAAAAAATTATATATACCGCTCTATTCTTATTTTGCTCTGCTTTACAAGCTCAATCTTTTGGGCAAAATAAGGTTCAGTATCGTGATTTTGAATGGAGCTTCATCTCTTCACCAAACTTTGATGTTTATTATTACGGTGATGAGCTTGATTTAGCAACGTTTACCATGGAAGCAGCAAATGAAGCGTATGAGCAGATTGGAAAACACCTAAGGTGGAATTTGAAAAAAAGGGTTCCAATACTTGTTTACCATTCTCATAATGAATTTCAGCAAAATAATGCAGTTGGCGTTTACATGTCTGAAGGTATTGGGGGTGTTACCGAGTTGTTCAAAAATAGGGTGGTTATCCCATTTGAAGGTGATTATAAAGCTTTCCGTCATGTAATTCATCACGAGCTAGTGCATGCTATGATTAATGATCTAATATACGGCGGCAGAATGAATAATGTTGCAAGCGGTCAAGTTAGATGGAGTATGCCACTTTGGGCAAATGAAGGTTTGGCGGAATATCTTTCATCAAACTGGGATACTGAGGCTGATATGATTATACGTGACCTAGCTATTAACGAGCGAATCCCAACCGTTCAAGAGCTCGAATATTTTTTAGCCTACAAAGGCGGACAGTCTGTTTGGAAATTTATAGCTGAAAAGTATGGTAGAGAGAAAATTGGAGAGGTTTTTCAGGCAATGAAAAGATTGCGCGGAGCCGAAAAAGGATTCAAAAGCGCTATTGGTATGGATTATGATGAACTAACAGAACAGTGGCACAAGTACATAAAAAAAGAATTTTATCCGGATGTAGCAGGTCGTGATGAGGTAGA
>CENZ01008034.1_pt1 | contig 13312 bp, 12 predicted proteins | sample 361341 | NCBI WGS metagenome assembly CENZ01 (sample SAMEA2619782, study PRJEB7988) | marine metagenome | biome: marine biome (ENVO:00000447); feature: deep chlorophyll maximum layer (ENVO:xxxxxxxx); material: "saline water (ENVO:00002010), including plankton (ENVO:xxxxxxxx)" | depth 50 m
AAAAATCTTGCCAGCAGGGTGGGTTTCTAGTTCCCGCAAGGCCTAGATTCCAGACGTCGTCGCTAGGAGACGACCTTGGATCACACACCTGGGATCTGAGAAAACTCAATTTATGGAGGACCCATATGGGTATTCGACGCAATCTTTTGCGTCTGCTCGCGGTTCTGTTCGCTTTCGCATTCGTTGCGGCAGCGTGTGGAAGTAGCGACGACGATGACTCTTCGAGTAGTTCTAGTGAAAGCGCTAGCGCAACTGCTGAAGACCACAGCGATGATGACGATCATGATGACGACCACAGCGAAGAAGAAGAAGAGAGTTCTATAGGTGGCGGCCTTACTCAAGATGCTGTAGAGGAAGCTGCTGAATCTGGCTCAGAAGAAGCTGCGACTCGAGTTGATCCAGCTGATTTTGATTTAACTGGAATCGAAGGGCACCTGGAATACTGGGCAGCCAACAGAGCTGCGATTGCTGAAGAGCTAACCGCCAAAATCGAAGCTGGTGATTACGGCGTCGGTGATGACGGCATACTCCGCGGCCCTGCAGGGTTCGAGATCGATATGAATGAATGCCCATCAGATTGGTCTGACACCAAGGGTATTACCGATTCCGAAATTCGAATGGGTATGACTTCGGCGTTCTCAGGCAACCTAGCCGCATACGGCAACCTCAACTATGGAGTTGAAGCATGGTCGGATTACCTTAATGAAACCGGAGCTTTCGGAGACCGCGAAGTTAAGTGGATCATGAAGGACGACGGATATGTTGCGGCACAAACCATTGAGTTCATTGATGAGTTAATCGAATCAGAAAACGTGTTCGCAATTAACACGCTCGGTTCGCCTAACACCATGGCCGTTTACACCCAGCTAAATCAGGAATGTGTTCCCCAGCCATTCGTAATGACTGGCCACCCTGCATGGGGCGACCCGGTTAATCATCCATGGACTAGCGGACTGCAAATGTCGTACTCGACTGAAGCGATTCTCTGGGGTACATGGATCAAGAACAACCTTGCTGACGAACTTCCTGTGAAGGTCGCTGGCCTAGTCATGGATAACGACTTCGGCCTCGCATACGAACTTGCATTCGAGGCATACGCCGAAGCTAACGGCGACATTGTGAGTGAATTCGTCGCTATCCGCCACGACCCTGCAGCGCCTACTGTCACCAACGAAATGACCACCATCGCTGCGGCGAAGCCAAATGTGTTCATTTCAATGACAGCTGGAAACCCATGCCTCTTAGCGATTCAAGAAGCAGATGCGTCTGGACTATTAGAAGACGTCTCCGCTGCTTTCACACCATCAGTATGTAAGGGCATTGCTGCTTACATGGCTCCAGCTGGAATGGCAGCTGACGGCTGGTGGATTGCCGGTGGTGGCTGGAAAGACACGACCGATCCAAATCATATCGATGAGCCTTATATCGCTTTTGTTAATCAGCTCTTAGCTGATGCAGATCTGGATCCTTCAGTAAGTCTTTACGGAACTGGTGTAGCCGAATTCGGATGGCCCATGATGGAAGTATTGCAGTTAGCTCAAGAACTTCCAGGTGGACTTTCCAGGACCAACTACATCTTGGCCCTTCGGTCCTTCTCCGGAGACCACCCATTCCTTCTTGACGGAATCGCTTTCGGTGCTAATGGCGCCGTTGATGGTTTCTTCGTCGAAGGTTCTGACTTCAGCCTCTTCGATGCTGAAGCACAATCATGGAACATTGTTGGCGACATAGTTGATGCCAACGGTGGATCACCTAACTGTGCTTGGGACAAAGATAACGGTGGCTGCCGATAAGGGCATAAGCCGCTAAACGCGTTTGAAATAACTAGACGCTGTTAATTGGACCGCCGGGCTTAGGCCCGGCGGTCTCGCGTTTTGGCGCAAGAAACAAATATGACGGGTTTGTTACGACGGCTCTTTCATATGAGCTATCGCTATTCCACGGCCTAGGGTCTAGCCGCTGTTGAAGTAGCCACAGCACTTCAGATCACAAACCTGGGATCTGTGACAACTTAATTGGGAGGATCCAAATGGGGATTCGACGCAATCTTTTGCGTCTGCTCGCGATTCTGTTCGCTTTCGCCATGGTGGCGGCAGCGTGTGGAAGTAGCGACGACGATGACTCTTCGAGTAGTTCTAGTGAAAGCGCTAGCGCAACTGCTGAAGACCACAGCGATGATGACGATCATGATCACGAAGAAGAGGAAACTGGCGGTGGACTAAGCCAAGACGCAGTTGAAAAAGCTGTATCTGGTGACGACGAAGCCGAACAAGAAGTTGACGAAGACGCGCCAACTTTTGACACATCAACTATTGAAGGACTCGAGGCTTCTTGGACTTATAACCGAGAGAAGCTCGTAGCGATGATCACCGAAAAAATGGAAGCCGGTGAATGGGGTGTTGGTGATGATGGCATTCTTCGTGGACCAACCGGATTTGAAATTGACCTCAACGAGTGCCCTGCCGACTGGAGTAACACGGGAGGCGTAACCGCTGATTCCGTTCGTATCGGCCACACAACCGCTCAGTCAGGCAACCTAGCTGCATATGGAAACATTGCTGTTGGCTGGGACTCCTACAACAATTACGTTAATGAAAATGGTGGAATTGGCGGGCGTGATATTGAGCTGATTGTTAAAGACGATGCCTACGTTGCCGCACAGACGATCGAATTCATTGACGAACTCATTGAATCCGAGAATGTATTTATGATCGTAACTCTCGGCTCACCGAACACTCTTGCGGTATACGACACTCTTAACTCAGAATGCGTTCCGCAACCGTTCGTGCAAACAGGACACCCTGCATGGGGCGATCCTGAAATTCACCCTTGGACTAGCGGAATGATCATGTCCTACTCCACTGAAGCTGTTCTCTGGGGTACATGGATCAAGAACAACCTTGCTGATCAACTTCCTGTAAAGGTTGCCGGGCTTGTAATGGACAATGACTTCGGTTTGGCCTACGAGCTTGGTTTCGAGGCATATGCCGAAGATAACCCGGACATCGTTGCTGAGTACCTCCCTGTTCGTCACGATCCGGCAGCGCCGACTGTGACTAACGAGGTCACAACCATCGCGGCGTTCGACCCCGATGTCTTCATTTCGATGACTGCAGGGAACCCTTGCTTGCTGGCGATCCAAGAGGTAGAGGCTTCAGGTCTTCTCGATTCGGTTTCGGCCGCCTTCACGCCATCAGTCTGTGTGGGTATTGCCGCCTACATGACGCCTGCGGGAATGGCAGCTGACGGATGGTGGATAGCCGGTGGCGGTTGGAAAGATAGCCAAGACGCTAACTACACCGATGATCCTTACATGAAGTTCATCAACGAAACTCTGGAATCTGATGGCCTTGATCAGACGGTCAGCCTGTACGGAGTTGGCTTTGGTGACTATGGCTGGTCCTATAACGAGGTACTGCGAGTAGCAGCCGAGCTCCCTGGAGGGCTGTCAAGGACCAACTTCATTCTGGCCCTGCGCACCTTCTCAGGTAAGCACCCCAAACTGTTAGATGGCATTGAGTTCGGTGCCTGGGGAGCAAGCGATGGATACTTTGTAGAAGGTTCCGACTTCAGCCAATTTGATGCTACGAATCAATCTTGGGTGCAGGTTGGAGACCTTGTCGATGCGAATGGTCTTTCCCCGAACTGTCGTTGGGACAAAGACAATGGCGGTTGCCGATAAATCCGGCCTGTCATTAAATAGCATTTGAAAAATTTAAATGCGCTTGAAAGGGCCGCCAGGAAAACCCTGGCGGCCCTTCAAGTTTTTGGGGTCAATCTTCAGCTAGTAACGCCCGACTAATCACTAGTTTTTGAATCTCGCTAGTCCCTTCGCCGATAATCATCAAGGGAGCGTCGCGATAATATCGCTCTACTGGGTACTCAGTGCTGAAGCCGTTCCCTCCATGAATCCTCATCGCATCTAAGGCCAGTTCGCTGGCAGTCTCAGACGCAAAGAGCTTCGCCATTCCCGCGGCGAGATCAACACGCTCTCCAGCATCCGCTTTGCGAGCCGCCTCGTAAGTAAGAAGTCTCGCCGCTTCTAGCTTTGTCGCCATTTCGGCCAATCTGAAGGCAATCGCTTGATGCTGACTAATAGGACGGCCGAAAGCTTCTCGTTCTTTGGCGTAAGCCAACGCAGCGTCATAAGCAGCTTGAGCGACGCCCACGCCTCGTGCCGCGACATTTATTCTGCCAAGCTCCAAGGCTGACAAAGCCCAGCGAAGGCCGTTTCCGATTCCTTCCTCGCCACCCAAGAGCTGATCGTGACCCAGACGATGATTGTCGTAAGACATCTCTACCGTTTCCAGGCCTCGATAGCCGAGCTTGTCAATCTTTCGACTAATGCTTATTCCTCCGCTTTGTTTTCCTGGAGTCTTTTCGACAATAAAACAAGTAATTCCCCCTGCTTGAGTGCCGTCCTCGTCAGGTACTCGCGCCAGCAGTGCTACGACCCCGGCTTTTTCGCCGTTTGTAACCCACATCTTTGTGCCGTTTATGACCCATTCGTCGCCATCACGTTCAGCTCGACATCTGAGCGCAGCTGCATCAGAACCGCTATCTGGTTCCGATAGTGAAAAACAGCCGCGTAACTCACCTGTTGCCATCAACGGAAGCCACCGCTGTTTTTGTTCTTCGGAACCGAATTTGCTGATCAACTTTGCGCAAATCAGATGACTATTGATGATCCCAGCGAGGGACATCCACCCTCTTGATAGCTCTTCAACCACACGCGTATAAGTCATGTTGTCTAGATCGAGTCCGCCAAACTCAGAAGGTATCGTCGCTCCGAAAAGGCCGAAATCCCCCATTTGTAATGCCATATCAGTGGGATATTCATCCGGCAGTTCAAAATCAGACGCGTTAGGAATTACCTCTGCTTCCACCCAATTTCTTAGGGCCGAAATCATGTCGTCAGCAACGTCACTATCAGTCATAACCATTCTCTTTCGCACTAAGGCCATCTATTTCCTACTATCCAGGGTGAGTTCGTGCCCCATTGGCTTATCTAAACTCTTTAATTAGACCCGATCGATCGGAATAGTTGTATGCAAATATCAATGGTTATCGGTACCGGTGCAAGCCTTGACCCCAGCGGCCTTGCCCGACACGTACAAAATCTGGAAAGCGCTGGCGTGGACCTTGTGTGGGGCGGTGAAATTTATGGATACGACCTTGTATCGACCCTCGCGTTTGTCGCTGGCCAAACCAAGACCATCAAGCTGATGACAGGTATTTTGCCGGTCTACTCGCGTAGCCCTGCTTTAATCGCCCAAACAGCAGTCACAATTGACACGCTATCTGAAGGTCGGTTTGTGCTGGGTCTTGGCACATCGGGACCACAGGTTATAGAAGGGTGGCATGGAGTTCCTTTCAAAAAACCGCTTGGAATGACACGAGACGTAATCGAAATTTGCCGCAAAGTCTGGTCCGGCGACAAGGTTGAACACGAGGGTCGTGCATTCAACCTGCCACTAGCCGAAGGAGAAGGAACGGGCCTTGGGAAACCATTGAAGCTGATGTGTAAGCCCTACCGTCGGGACATACCCATCGCTGTCGCCTCTATCGGCCCCAAGAACGTTGAGATGACCGCAGAGCTTGCCAATATGTGGCAGCCAATTCATTTTCTACCTGAAAAATTTCACGATGTATGGGGTGAGTCCCTCCACGCCGGAAAAGAAAAAAGATCTTCAGAACTAGGTGACTTGGGAATCGTCGCGGGTGGAACTGTCGCATTAGGTGAAGGAGTGCAGGTTGAAGCAGCCCGAAAAGCTGTGCGAGACAACACAGGCTTCTACGTCGGAGGCATGGGCGCACGCGATCAGAATTTCTACAACGATCTATTTAAACGCTATGGATATGAGCAAGAAGCCGAAGAAATTCAAGATCTCTTTCTGAGTGGCAAAAGAGACGAAGCTTTCTCCAAAGTGCCCGATGACTACATAGACCGAGCAAGCCTCACAGGCGACGAGGCTAGGGTTCGCGAGCGGATCGAGGTCTATAAAGAAGTCGGAGTTACCTACCTCAACATTGATATTCCAGCGGACACGGAAAATCCTCTCGAAGTCATTGAGAAAGTAAAAGCCTGGGCCGAGTAAGACAATATGACCCGAGCCACAGCGAATGAGCGTTTCAGTGCCGCTGCCGCCGTTCTAGGCCTGGAACCAGACATAACTAGGTTCCCTGAAGACACCAGAACAGCGAAGCAGGCAGCAGCGGCACTGCGCTGTGAATTGGGACAGATCATCAAATCGCTTGTATTTGCGTGTGGGGGACAGGCAGTACTGGCTTTGACTGCCGGCGATCGACAGGTGAATACCGAATTACTCGGTCTTCTGAATAGTGCAAAAATAGAAAAAGCTGACGCTTCGATGGTGCGTGAAGCTACCGGTTTCGCAATAGGTGGTGTTCCACCCTTTGGTCATTCCAGTCCGCTTAAATGCTTCATTGACCAAAGCATCTATCGATACGAAACTGCATGGGGAGCAGCTGGCACCCCCGACACGGTTTTCCCCATTAGAACCGAAAAATTGGCAGGTTTGAGCGGTGGACGAATTGCTGAATTTACTCAGTGAACCCAACGGTGCTTATACGTTGCTGCTGATCTCGCCCTAATGTCTGAACATGCCTGTGCATCAAACAACGATTGTTCCCCGCTTTGGAGAACTTGACCCCTATAACCATGTCAACCACGCTGCCTACATAGCGTATTTTGAGGCAGCGCGTTGCGTCGCGCTTGATGACATAGACATGTCACTGTCAGACCTGAGTGACCGAGGTCTCCAGATAGTGGTAACGAAATTAGAAGTCAAATTTCGAGAACCGGCCACCGCTCGAGACGAACTTGTTGTTGAAACCTATGTCCACGAGATGAAACGAGTTAGCTCAACATGGAAACAACAAATTTTAAGAAAGAGCGACAAACAAACTCTCGTAGAGGCTCAACTTATTTTAGGGGTGTGCGATTCCGGTGGAAGACCAACGAGACCGCCCGCCGACCTGAATGAAACTCTGTCTCGCCTCTCCACTGACGACTCCTAGCGGTGAGATTAGCTAGCACTAGCGAGCAAATATCACACAACAGGTGACAGGCCGCCGTCGATATTTATAGACGCGCCGGTTAAGTACGAAGCAGCGTCGCTTGCCAAGAAAAGCGCCAGATTCGCGAATTCCTGAGCTTCACCCATCCGGCCTATCGGGATCTTTGAAGCAATATTTTCGGTAAATTCTTCAAACGTTTTATCGGAATGGTCACGTTGCCACCTAGTTATCCACTGATTGCTGATTAGGAATCCTGTGTTGAGAGCGTTGACCAAAACCCCATCGGAAGCGAATTCAGAAGCTAAGGCCTTGGTCATTGCCATGCCTGCAGCGCGCGCTACTGATGTTGGGCAACTAGCAGCCCCCGGTGCCTTTGCCGCCGTGTTCAAAGTATTAATAATTCGACCCCATTTCTGCTTACGCATATCTGGAATACAGAGCCGAGAGAGGTGAGCGGCAGAGAAAAATTTGAGATTGAAATCCTCAAACCAATCCTGGGTGCTCACCTCAAGAAAGGGTTTTGCGTTTGAAGTGCCGGCATTGTTAACAAGAATGTCTACCGCGCCAAAAAATGACACTGCTTCTGAATGCGCCCGTTCAGTTTCTTGGATATCGCTGACATCTGCAGAAATTGCTAAAAACTTTCCAGATGGCCGGATAGCAGCCAATGACGAACATGTTTCGGCTAGGACATCGACGTCTCGAGCCACTATGACCACGTCTGCCCCTGCGAGAGCAAATGATTCCGCCATAGCGCGACCTAGACCTCTGCTCCCTCCAGTAATAAATGCTCGACGGTCGGTGAGGTTAATCTCCATAGCCCGAAGCTACAGCTAGTGGTCTAAAGACGTCAGCGATCCCAACGAATCAAACCTTCCTGCATGCAGGTTGCTACTAAATTTCCAGCAGAATCGAAGAAACGGCCACTAGCAAGCCCTCGGCTTCCTCCAGTAGTTTCGACGCGTTGTTCGTATAAGAGCCACTCATCAGCTAATACCTCCTGATGAAACCACATTGAGTGATCCAAACTTGCGCCTGTCAACCGATCATCTTGCCAGCGATAACCATGGGGCAACAAGACATGGTCAACCAATGTCGCATCTGCGATATAAGCCAGCGCTGCCTCCTGTAGGCAACGGTCTTCGCCTATGGGTTCGTTGATGCGTAACCACATCAATTGAGGCTCCGTAATAGAAGTACCTTCGGGCAGATCGGGAGGGTTTATGTACAGAATGTCCATCGGCCTGGATCTTCCATGCCATTCCCCCGTTAACTCCGATGACTGCGATTCCCAATAGTCGTAGTAGGACAAGATCTCTTCATCAGGCCCTGGAACATCGAAATGCACCTTAGGAGACCACTCCAATCCGTCTTCAGCAACGTGAAATGACAGGGTGCTTCTAAAAAGTTCGAGCCCTGACTGGTAAGCAACAACTTGTCGAACACTGAAGCTACGACCATCGCGTACTTCCTCGACGTGTAACTGGGTTAGCGCATCGACATCGCCTGGCCGTAAGAAGTAAGAATGAGACGAATGAATCGATTTAGAGGAATCGACACACAACTGAGCAGCCCGCAAAGTGTGCGCTAGAAACTGGCCTCCGAATGTTCTGAGTCCACCCTCAGGAGCTGCGGGGGCTACAAATTCATTATTTCCGAGGGGCTCAATTGCCATGAGATCTTTAAAAACATCAGACACAAGAATGAACTTAGCGAGCCAAAGGGGTCGTTGGCCCTCTAGGATCGCCAAACCGCATGAGGATAGGAATCAAGCGTGAGTTGGGAATCAGAAATAAACGAGTTACGAGAGAGAGAAGCGTTCGCTGACAAGCTCGGTGGCGAAGACAAAATTGAACGTCAGCATCATTTCGGGAAGCTCACCATTCGCGAACGGATCGCCGCTATTGCCGACTCTGAATCGTTTCATGAAATAGGGAAAACAGCTGGCGTCGCGACCTATGACGAAGATGGCAATCTCATTTCCTTGACCCCCTCCAACTTTCTATTTGGATTGGCGCGCATTGATGAGCGGCCTGTTCTGCTCTCCGGAGATGATTTCACTGTGAGAGGTGGATCTGCTGATGCCACGATTCCTGAAAAGCGCAACACGGCGGAAGGCATGGCGCTAGAACTGAGACTCCCTCACTTGCGGCTTGTCGATGGTATGGGTGGCGGAGGATCGGTTAAGACAATCGAAACCGCCGGAAGAACCTACATACCCGTGCTCAAAGGTTGGGAAACCGTAGTGAGACACTTAGCGATCGCTCCCTCTGTTTCGCTTGCTTTGGGATCGGTCGCCGGAATAGGAGCGGCGCGAGTAGCGACGTCGCATTATTCGCTAATCGTTCGAGAAAGCGCTCAAATGATGATCGCCGGACCGGCCCTAGTTGAACAGGCCCAATTAGGTGATCACGGCAAAGAAGAATTGGGTCACGCCAATATCCACACAGCCAATGGAGCGATCGATGATGCTGTTGATTCAGAATCTGAGGCATTTGAACGGGCTAAAACTTTCCTTTCTTACCTGCCCTCAAACGTTGATGAACTTGCACCGCGAATAGAACCGGAAGACTCAGTTGACCGACGCGACGAAGAATTGTTGTCCCTAGTTCCGCGAGAACCACGACGCGTGTACCAGATGAGAAAAATTATCGACTCAGTATTTGATGTCGGCTCCTTTTTTGAAATCGGATGTTCCTGGGGTAAATCGATAATCACTGGCTTTGCTCGTTTGGACGGCTTTCCCGTAGCTGTTTTTGCCGAAGACCCATACCAATACGGAGGAGCATGGACCGCTGATGGGTGTCGAAAACTTATTCGACTTTTAGATACCGCATCCACGTTCCACCTACCGGTCGTGCACCTTGAGGACTGCCCGGGGTTCCTAATCGGAAAGGAATCAGAAGAAAGCGCGACCATACGATATGGATCTCAAGTGTTGGCGGCGCTAGGGCAACTAACTACCCCGTTTGCTTGTGTCGTTATCCGAAAAGCATTCGGTGTTGCAGGGGCTGCTAACAATAAGCCCGGCTTTTATAGCCATAGGTATGCCTGGCCGTCAGGCGACTGGGGGTCACTTCCTATCGAAGGCGGAATAGAAGTGGCTTACAAGCAAGATCTCGCTGACGCAGACGATCCCGATGCACTTCTTGAAGAAATCAGGGAACGACTCAACCGAGTTAGGTCACCTCATCGAGCCGCCGAATTTTTTGAAATTGAAGAAATTATAGATCCGCGAGATACACGCCCACTCTTGTGTGAGTGGATTGATCTGGCGCAACGGGCGTTAACAACTGGACCATCTTCATTTAGTTACCGACCGTGACAGCCGTGCAATATGTGCGATAAAACAGCCCTCAGAATCTCAGCTATCAATATCTAACAACTCACGCATTTTAGGAAAATACATGTACCCGAGCTATAGCGAAGAAGCGGAAACATACCGACAAAAGGTTCAAGCCTTTTTGAGTGAACATTTGCCAGCTAACTGGAGCGGACTAGGTGCACTTGGCGAAGCGGAGAGGGATGTATTCATAGAGGAATGGCGATCTCTTCTGGCTGAGAACAGGCTGCTAGCTGTCTCATGGCCCGAAGAGTACGGCGGAGCTGGCCTCAGTGAAGTTGAACGGATCGTACTTGCGGAGGAGTTTGCTAAGGCCGGCGTTCCGGAAGGTAATGAAAACGACGCGTTTTCGATCACCATGGTCGGCAACGCCATCATCCAATGCGGCACTGAAGAACAAAAGAGAACCTTTCTGCCTCGGATAATCAGCGGTGAAGACCGGTGGTGCCAGGGATACAGCGAACCAAATAGTGGCTCCGATCTAGCCAACCTTGGCGCGCGCGCCGTTCTAGATGGAGATGAGTGGGTAATTAATGGTCAAAAAGTGTGGACATCAAGTGGACATACAGCCAACTGGATTTTTGTCCTATGTCGCACAACACCAGAAGCCCCCAAACACAAAGGCATCTCGTTTTTGCTGGTCCCTATGGAGCAAGAAGGTGTTGAGTGTCGGCCCATCATTAACATCAGTAATCGGCATGACTTCAATGAAGTCTTCTTATCCGACGCCAAGACTCCCAAAGAAAATGTTGTTGGTGACGTCAACGATGGTTGGAGGGTAGCCAACGTGCTACTCGGTTTCGAACGAGGACATGGGGCTACGACCGATGCTGTTCGATTCAACGATGAACTTCAAAGAGTTCGCGCGGTAGCTGAAGAACGTGGCGCTACCAAAGACCCACTCATGCGACAAGATTTTGCGCGAGCCCACAGCAAAGTCGAAATCATGAAATGGATGGGCCAGCGTCAAGTCACCTCAGTGCTGGCGGGAAATCCGCCCGGGCCTGAATCCTCCTTACACAAGCTTCTTTGGAGCGAATACCACACTTGGTTTACTGCAAAAACCATGCATATTCTTGGAGCAGACGCCATGACCCCGAACGGGCGAGAAGCCGCACACGGGATACAAACCGACGCGATCGGAGCAGAGTTTTCTAGCCTGGCTTGGGTTCAAACAATGCTTGGAGCGCGGCCCGGAACTATTTACGCTGGTACATCAGAAGTTCAGCGAAACATTGTGGGCGACCGGGTATTGGGTCTACCACGCGAGCCACGTGCCGATAGTGGGCCTTGGAATGAAATTGGAAAAAGTTGATCTAACCGCTTTAGGGGGAACACAAAATGGAATTACGACTTGACGGGAAAACAGCGCTCGTAACTGGCGGATCTGCTGGGATCGGAAAAGGCATCGCGAAAGCATTTGCTGATGCCGGTGCTCAAGTCATGATCACTAGCCGCAAAGCTGATAAGTGTGAGGACGCCCTCGCCGATATTGGAGGGGATAGTGACTACATCACCTCCCACATAGGGCAGCTCGAAGAAGCTGAACGAGTTATCGATGGCACCATTCAACGTTTCGGAGCGGTTGACATCCTGGTAAATAACGCCGCGACGAATCCTTGGGCTGGACCAATGATTGATTGCGACGTCCCCCGATTAGACAAGACCTACGAAGTGAATCTTCGCGCACCGTTGCAGTGGACCCAGACAGCGTGGCAAAAGTGGATGGAAGAAAATGGTGGCTCAGTCATCAACATCTCTTCCGTCGGTGGGTACACCACTAGTGAGGCATTAGGCGTGTATTGCATGTTCAAAGATGCTCTCATGCACATGACCCGGCAATTGGCCGCAGAACTCGGGCCTAAGGTCAGAGTGAACTGCATTGCCCCGGGCCTTATCCGCACTGACTTCGCCAAAGTGCTGTGGGACGGGCCGCGTGGTCAAATGATCTCGGACATGTTGCCGATGCGACGCTTAGGAGAGCCAGAAGATATTGGCGAAGCCGCCCTTTATCTATCAGCTGGCGCTACTTGGATGACCGGAAACACTATGACTATTGACGGGGGCGAACTTATTCGTATTGCCGGCGAGTTACCTCTCGAAGAGGATTGACTCCTTCAAATTGGCGGGTAGTACCACTATTGCTGTGGACTTACGCAGTATGGATTTCTCGATCCAGAACGGTACTTCTCAATAACGAGTTGAGTTCGACTGGAGTCACGTGGCGCCTGCTCGTCGCAGGAGTTTTCCTAATGCTGGCCTCAACTTTCCTGTTCCAGCTAGCGCGAGGCGCCTCAAGCTGGAGACTCCTCCAAGCCTTGGGGGTTTGGTCCGTCGGGTTCTGGGTTATTCGAGGGGGAGACATTTTGCTTGATTCCCAATGGAGCTTGGGTTTCAAAACAGTTCACACATTGTTGATGTTTGGAACGTTCATATTGGTGGCCTTGTCTATGACTGGCAGAACAACTAGCTCACCGACACGAGGCTAGAAAACCAATTCCACACCACTGCAGGATCCTCAACCATCACGTTGTGGCCTGACCCATAGAAAACATGCGGCTCGCCAGTAGACATAGCGACATGATCGCTCGGCGACACGAGCGGATCATGTTCCCCCAGAGACATGTGCACAGGTGTCGATAGCCCGCTGAAAAGTTGAGTAAATGGCGGCGAGCCTTCGACGACCAGGACAGTCCTAGGGTCTTGACAGACTCTCCATCCATCTTTGTCTTGCACGATCCCAGATTCGACCAGAGGACTATTCGCATCCACTAGGCCAAGCAGTCCCGATAGTTTCAAGAACCAATCAGCAGCTCCAGCTTGGTCATCAAAAAGTCGCGTCGGTTTTGCTGCAACTTCAGGAAGTTTGGAAAGTTCCGTTTCTGTCCAAAGTAACTTCACTCCGATAGTTGCTAACACCAGCGGTGT
>CENZ01090128.1_pt1 | contig 13294 bp, 11 predicted proteins | sample 361341 | NCBI WGS metagenome assembly CENZ01 (sample SAMEA2619782, study PRJEB7988) | marine metagenome | biome: marine biome (ENVO:00000447); feature: deep chlorophyll maximum layer (ENVO:xxxxxxxx); material: "saline water (ENVO:00002010), including plankton (ENVO:xxxxxxxx)" | depth 50 m
GGTCATAGGTATAGCTCTAATCGCACGTGGAGCATTCGCCGTTATTATTAAACGCCTACCAGATATTCTTCACGCAGACCAAGAAGACCGCATTGCCCTAACCGACGTACTTGTATTTTTCTTAATTACACTCGCTTATATGTACATAATGTATGGTCTTGGGTTCTGGTTATCTAGCTGGCTCATGCTGTCTGCGACATCAATCTATCTTACGCTGGATAAAACCCCCAGAAATATTAGGATTGCAATGGTTGTTCCATTAGGAACTTGCATAGCGTGTTATTATGCCTTCTTGTATTTTTTCTATGTTCCATTTCCAAGAGCTACTTGGTGGATCGGATTCATGCCAGACTGATTGCTGTGATAGAACTATGACTTTAATATTATACATAATTGGCGACCTCGCCCTGGCACTTTGTGTTGGTGGCATGGTTTTTTTTGCTATTGTGGTAGCTCCAATGGTTTTTATTCACCTTGATGAAATTAACGCGGGTAAATTTATTCGCGCAATATTTCCATGGTATTACTTATTTGTTATAATAACAGCTTCAATCGCCTCTGGGGTTTATGCTTACCAATTAAACTATGCTTCAATCGGTCTCGGGGTGACAGCGATTGGCGCTCTCTATAGTAGACAAATCTTAATGGGTAAAATTAATATCGCGCGTGATGCAATGATTATTGGAGATGAAGGCTCAAATCATATTTTTGATAAGCTTCATAAACGTAGTGTTAGAATAAATGCCCTAGGTTTACTAACAGCCATCGGAGCAATAGTTTACGTTAGTATAAAGCATTAATACTCTAGCATATGATATAACCCTCAGTGTTCTTAATTTACATCGATTTAGACCAATAAAATTGAATTCTATATATGTTTAAATAAATAGATTGAAAGATACTTCACGTCCTCTTATTTGACTCAAAGAATTTTGGAACAAGATAAGATATTGAATGTGCAAAAAACTAATTTTTTAAAGATTAAGAGTAATACAATTGACAAAATCTGATATCCTTAGCGATGAAAACCGAAAAAATGATAAAATAAGAAGCGTTGAAGGGGAATTTATTCGGGGCTTAAGTAAATTTAGGCATAAATTAGGAAAAGGCTCCAACTTTCCCTCAGAACCTAACCGCTACCACCTATTTATCGCACTTAACTGCCCCTGGTGCCATAGAGTGACTCTAGCCAGAAATACTTTAGGTCTGGAAAAGAGCATAACAATGGATATTGTTTTTCCTAATAGAACAGGTGAGGAAGATCCCATAGCTCAGGGCCTCTGGGAATTCAATCCAGATCGAATTGCAACGCTTACAGGCGAAATTCTACCCGAATGTACCCGAGATACAGGCACTGGCAACAACTATAGGCTGGTTAAACAAATCTATGAAGCGGAGGAATCAAACGAGACGTCCCTGCCTATTCTCTATGATAAAATTCAAAAGACTATTGTTTCCAATGAAAGCTCAGAGATCCTGCGAATGCTAAATCAAGAGGCAAGTTTTCTTGATAGCTCTTTATCTAATAAAGTTCGGCCAAACCTTTACCCTTTAGGGAAAATCAATGCCAAGCTGCGTGACACGATAGATGCCTTTAATCATCAGATATACGAAAATATTAATAATGGTGCCTATAGAGCTGGTTTCTCCTCTAACCAAGAGGTGTACGCGAGAGCATTTTCAAACTATTTTGATACTTTAGGCGAATTAGAAAATATACTTAATTCAGATGGTCGACCTTTTCTAACTGGCGATAACCTCACAGAAGCAGACCTTCGCCTCTTTCCTACCCTTTTTCGACATGATCCCATCTATTTTTTGAGAATGAAATTGAACGGAGCTAGGATTTTGGATTTTCCAAATCTCTGGCGCTGGCTCTGCAGAGTATATGCCATGCCCCGCGTCGCCGAGAGCAACTCATTAATACATTGTCAACAAGGCTATTTTGGACGTTCGTGGAACAATGTTGTTCCACTGGGTCCCCTTCTCCCAATGCGTTATCCAGAGATTTATGAGCACCCAGAGTTAGCCATAAAATGATATAATAATAGAACAGAATCTAGACGAGATGATCAATCTTCCAACCTAAAAATAAATTTTAACATCAAGCTTATAATATTTAAATTTAGTTTAATTAGTTTTTATAAACTCCAATAAATCCAATCCTAACAACTCATCTTTAGTATTTATGTGCATCATAATAGAAATATGATTATGGCCTTGAACCTGTTTTACTGTAGGTAACTTTTTATCACGTTTATAAATCGCATTTATGAGTTGTAGATTTTGATTTTGCACCATTGGCATATCAAATTCGGCATAAGCTATAAAATACGGTATTTTACGCCCTGCGACATGGTTGCTTGGTGACATACGCTCATATTTTTTTGGATCGGTGCCAAAATAGGCCTTCTCACCTGGATGATAAAGAACACCTTTTGGACTAACCTTGGTAGCTAAGTTAAAAGTTGGCAAAGAGGAAAAAATAACTCCGGAAACACCGTCATCTTTTAATTGGTTCTCCTCAAAGAAAGCATATCCTGCGACGTGACCAGCGCCCGCTGAATGGCCCATCAAAAATATTTTATTTGGGTTACCTCCAATTTTAATAGCATTTGACTTAATCCATTTTATTACCCTAGAAATATCTTCGGGACCGGCGGGCCATTTAGCTTTTGGAGCTAAACGATAATTAGCTGTAATCCCTATAACTCCGTTACGAGCGAAATACATCCCTATATTGAACGAGCCTTTTTTATCACCCCTATTAAAGCCCCCACCATGAAGATAAACGACGATTGGCGCTGGGCTCGACGATTTTTTAGGTTTAAAAACATCCAATTTATGCCGAGAATGAGTTCCATAACTCTGATCTTTATCAACGTCGATCCCATCTTTAGGCATAGTTTTCATCAGTGGGCCATAGAGTTTCCGGGTAGCTACGATGACGTCCCGATTGAACTTCGTTCCCATTGAACGTATTTTATCAGCAATTTCTGGCGGATTTGCTGACATCTGAGCTTTAGCTCCGGTAATAATAAAAAAGCCCAGAGCAGAGATTATAAAAAATTTTAAAAAGTGTGGCATTTATTCCCCCTCAAAAATATGCAAATTAAGAAATAAGATATTACAAAGAATTGTTCAACCAATAATCTCATAATATGAAAACTGATTAGTTTCTAAGATAGCTATTTTCTAAAAGGGAATAACAAAATCACGGTCTTTTTGTTCTAAGGCAACAATATGCTTCACAGCTGATCGCTGCCAAACTCGCTTCGCAACGGCAGTCCATTTTGGTCGATCCAGGGTTATCCCAATGCGATCATCATCACTCCACAAATACATGATGAACATGTAAGCATCCACAACTGAATATGTATCACCTAGCGTCCAATCACTTCCAGTAAGCCTAGACTCCAAACTCTTAACAGCTCGTTCCAGATTACTTCGACCCGTTTCTCGCACGGCGGCAAGTGCCGACAAATCATCTTCTGGTACGTAAGCTGACGGGCGGAATATTGAGCGAATATACGTATGAATACTGCTAGAGAGAAAGTTCATCCATTGATGTGCGCGATACCGATTTGGATCGCCAATTGCCGGCAACATTGGGCCATTAGGCGCTGTATCACCCAGATATGTAAGAATAGAGTGCGTTTCTGTTAAAACCCAATCACCAACTGATAAAGCTGGAATTGTACCCAATGGATTAAGGGACAAATAATCTAAACATTTATTACTCGCTGTTCTGAGATCAACAAGAACTCGTTGGTAAGAATATCCAGACTCCTCAATAACAATATGGGGCGCAAGCGAACAGGCTCGGGGAAAATAATATAAGGTCATAGCCTTCTTCATCAAGTTTTTATACCCCTTATTTATAAACGCTATATACTTATATACACTATATTAAAAAGCGGAAAAGAATACCCTTCAATTCTCATTTTCTATATTTAATAATAATCAAATTTGGCTATAAAATAAGAATTAAGGAAAATAATAGAGCTCGGAGAGAAATTCATAAGGATATAGATACTGCATTGATGAATAAACCGTTTGTTAAAATGGCTTTAATGAGAGCACTTGAAAAACTGCAAGAAAATTTTTAGGTTACGCAAACAGCAATGCGCAGTATAATGATCAAATTTTCAGCCTACTTAATTGGAGATCAGCGTAAAAGGTTAGTTAAACAAACTAACTCTGTGTATAAAAAACGACGTGAACATAGAATCAAGCGCTTAGAAAAAATTAAAGTTTATAAAAAAACATTACTCACAACTCAAAAAGGAAATACTGGAACATGCGTAAATCGACTCTTCTTTTTGGTCTAGGCGTTATTATTTTATCTGTAGCTAGTATTTTCTATTTAAACGGCTCGAATAGCCCTGAGGTCTATTATAGGTTAGCAACGATTGAACGTGGTAGCATTAAGAAATCTGTGTCAGCATCGGGAGAGTTGAATGCGGTAGTAACAGTTGAGGTCGGATCCGAAATTTCGGGTCAAATATCTAAACTTTTAGCTGATTTCAATTCTGAGGTTACCGCGGGCCAAATCATAGCGCGGATTGATCCAGAGGGTTTTATCGCTCGAGTTAAACAAGCTGAAGCAGAACTCGCTGTGGCGAAAGCGTCTGTAGCAACCAAGAAGGCTGCCGTCTCACAATCAATTGCTAACCTTAGCAATGCAAGATCAGTATTAACTGCATTGGCAGCAGAGGTTGCCCGAACTAAGGTAACAGCAGCAGATTTTAAAAAAGATTTTGAACGCAAACAAGTACTTAGAAAGAAGGGTGTTGTGGCCATAAGTATTGTTGATAAAGCTCGAGCTACTTGGGGTGGTTCCGCTGCACAAGTAACCGCGGCAGAGTCACAATTAACCGCTCAAAGCTCAACAATCGAAGCTCGAAAAGCGCAAGTTTCAATGGCTAAGGCAGACGTATTGCATGCATTGGCTCAGGTTGATCAAAAATTAGCAGCTCTAAATATTTCAAAAGTTGCTTATGGTAATACTTTTATTAGATCGCCAGTAGATGGCGTAGTGATCGGACGTGATGTTGATGTTGGTCAAACAGTGGCCGCTTCATTGCAAGCCCCAATTTTATTCACTATCGCACAAGACCTTCGTAAAATGCAGGTAGAAACTAATATTGACGAAGCGGACATTGGCCAGATACGCCCCGGCCAAACAGCAAAATTCAGTGTTGATTCATTTCCAGGACAAGAGTTCAAGGGTTTTATAAGGCAAATTCGAAAAAAGCCCCAAACAGTACAAAACGTTGTAACATATACAGTTGTTATAGCAGCCAATAACTCAGATTTAAAACTATTACCTGGCATGACAGCAAATGTAATGGTTGAGGTTAGTAATCGACAAAACGTATTAAAGCTTCCAAACCGGTCTCTTCGTTACCAACCACCCGGGCAAACAGCAAAACCGTCACAAACTGCAAGTAGCGGACAACGGAGGGGACCACCTAATATGGCAGCACGCCGCGCGAGGGCACAAGCTCGAATGAAACGCCTAGTTGAAACCTTGCAACTTGATCAAGATCAGCAAGAACAAGTTCGAGATTTCAACAAAAGCATCCGCCAACGCATTCGATCATTGGCGCAAGCTGGTCGTGGTCCCGATTTTCGTAAAGCTGTTAAAGAACTTCGCGAGGAAAACTCGAAGCGAATACTTACTATTCTAAATACAGAACAAAAACGAAAATTCTCGAATATGATTGCTGCCCGACAATCTAATCCAGAGCGTCCAGGAAAAGTATGGATTCTAGAAAATCAAAAACCCAAATTAGTGAATGTAATGATAGGTGTAAGCGATGATAATTCAACGGAATTGATTAGAGGAGACCTAAAAGAAGGTCAAAAAGTTATTACGGGCATAAAACGCTCATCAAAGAATTCTTAAACAGGATTAATTAATGTCTGAAGAGCTTATAAAAACCAGCAAACTGTCTCGAAATTATTATCTGGGTGACAATGTTGTGATGGCTTTAAAAGACGTTTCAATGACAATAAATAAGGGAGAATTTTTGGCAATCATGGGCCCATCTGGATCCGGAAAATCAACAGTGATGAACCTTATTGGTTGTCTAGATACACCAACATCTGGTCAATTCTTTTTTGATAATTTAGATGTTGCAAACCTATCGTCGGACGAGCTTGCTGAAATCCGTAATGAAAAAATTGGCTTTGTCTTTCAAAGCTTTAATTTATTAGCCCGAACTTCAGCTTTGGAAAATGTACAACTTCCTATGATGTATAGTGGTGCTGCTCGTATCAAGAGAAGAGAGGCCGCCGAACAAGTTCTTAAGCAAGTAGGGTTAGCGGACCGTATGGATCACCAACCATCACAATTATCCGGTGGCCAGCAACAACGTGTAGCAGTAGCGAGAGCTTTGGTGAACAACCCTTCACTTATTTTGGCAGATGAGCCGACCGGTGCGTTAGATACTAAAACAGGTATTGAAATTATGGGACTATTCCAGAAGCTCAATTCATCAGGCATTACTATTATAATTATTACCCATGAATATGATGTTGCGCAATTTGCTAACCGTATTTTGAGATTTAAAGACGGTGAAATTGTGGATGAAGAAATCAATACTCAGCGTATTGATGCGGAAGCGCTTTTGAAAAATTATGGAAATACGCAATCTAAAAAAGTGAATATAGCATGACTTTTATGGACTGTATGCTTGCGGCCCTGGGGGCCATACGTGTCAACGTTTTACGGAGCGTACTAACTGCACTAGGTATTATCATTGGAGTAGCGGCTGTAATAATAATGATTGCAGTTGGTGCAGGTGCACAAAACAAGGTTGATAATTTAATTAAAAGCTTAGGCTCTAATTTAGTTCTGGTTCTACCAGGAACAACAACATCGGGAGGAGCAAGAGGAGCTAGAGGTTCTCGGCCTACGGTCACAGAGGACGATGCAATTGCCATTCAGAACGAAATTGATACTGTGCAAGTTGCGGCTCCAATGGTCCGCGGCGGAGGACAGCTTATTTACGGTAACCAAAATTGGTCAACTGTAATTGCGGGTGTTACGCCCGAATATCAGATTGCCAAGGAATGGCAAATGGAAAAGGGACGCTGGTTTAGTCATAAAGAGACCAAATCAGCTGCAAAGGTTGCACTCATTGGAGAAACAATAGTTGAGAATATGTTCCAAGGTATAAATCCCGTTGGTGAAATTATTCGGATAAAACGCGTACCATTTACAATCATAGGAACACTTGTCGCAAAGGGCGAAACACCACGAGGAACTGATCAAGATGATACTGTCATTGTGCCGCTCTCAACAGCTAAGAAAAGATTACTAGGCGGAAGGAGACTCAGTGGCAAACTGGTTAATCTTGTGTTTGTTAAATCTTATACGTCTGCAGGTGTAAAGAATACAGTCCAAAGTATGACCGAACTTCTGCGGCAGCGCCATCGTATCCAGCCTGGCCAATCTGATGACTTTTTTGTTCGTAATCTTAGTCAAATTCTAGAAGCTAGATCAGATTCGTCGCGCGTAATGACACTTCTATTGGCAGCCGTTGCCTCTATTTCACTAATAGTTGGTGGCATTGGTATAATGAATATTATGCTGGTTTCTGTAACAGAACGAACCCGTGAAATTGGTCTTAGAATGGCCATTGGTGCAAAGGGTAAAGATATTTTATTGCAATTTTTAATCGAAGCTGTGACGTTATCGTTGATAGGTGGAGCCATCGGAGTTTTCCTTGGACTTATAGGCTCTATCAGTATTGCTCAACTCGGCAACTGGCCCGCCATTATCCAAATTGAGTCAGTTTTTCTTGCCTTCGGTTTTGCAGCTAGTGTTGGTATTTTCTTTGGATTCTATCCCGCGAGGAAGGCAGCTAGACTTGATCCAATTGAAGCACTTCGTTTTGAATAATAATTATTTGAATCTCATTAGAACGTTATTCTTATTATAAACTATTTATCCATACGCGTACGATTTGCATATTCAAAGCATTATTGAGACCCATAAAATAAAGATATTCAACCTTTGGATTTAAGATTGTAAACCGCCCATAAAGGAATGATGGTAAGCGTTCCAGACAGCGATAAAGCAATCACAAGTGGGAACTGGGTGCCATTGGATGCCGATCCAAGAATTAATGATGTTACGGCCCCACATCCTAACTGAATAAGGCCTATCATAGATGATGCTCTCCCAGCGATTAGACCAAACGGGGACATGGCTTCTGCTGTTGCTGCAGATACTACCAGTGGAAACCCAATCATGAAGCCGGCAGCTGGCAAAACAATGCTGAAGGGGTTCATACTTCCAAACATGGCTAAAACGCATGCGGTAATGCCTGATAGGAAACAAATGATAGCACCAGTAGAAATCAATTTGAAACTATCGAGGAGATTTGCGAGTTTACCAGCCGCGACAGAGGCTAAAAGATTGCCTATCATAATAATAGCAAAGTAATAACCAAAACTTGAGGTGCTTATTCCCATAAGATCAATTAAAACTGTGGATAAACCTGCCAATATACACAATAATCCTGCGAATGGTCCTAGTGTTACAATAGTATAATAAACAAAAACTTTGGACTTAAACAAAATCACAAAGCTTTTAAATATTTCTGTAATTTGCAAAGCTTTTTTGTCTTCCTCACCCGACTCTTTCAACCATAAAACGAGCGATAATGTGAGGACTAACCCAAAAACAGCTATTATTAAGAAATTTGGTTTCCAGCCGAATAAATCTGTAATATGACCACCTACAATTGGAGCCAGGATTGGCATTAAGCCTCCGCCAACCATCGTATACGCAAGCATTTTAGTTGCAGTTGTACTATCATAGAGGTCTCTAATAATTGCCCTAACAATTATCATTCCTCCAGCTCCCGTAGCACCCTGAAAAAATCTAGCCAGACTATGAGAACTTGGGGTCGCAGTATAAATAGTTAAAAAGCTTATTAACGTAAAAATTATCATGGAAATTACAATTACTGGTTTTCTGCCATATCGATCGGCAAGTGGCCCATAAATAATCTGGCCAAGTGCTGCCCCAATAAATAAATAAGAGACAGTTTGCTGAATTCTACCAGTCTCAACACCATAATATTCTGCCATGTTTGGAATGGCCGGTAAGCAAATATCAGTAATAAGTGGCATAATCACGCTCAACCCACTAAATATGGCCAAAGCTCTCCAAAAAGACATTGCTTACAACCTTCCTTTATCACGCCCAGCTTTTCTATCACCACTTCTAGCAACTATTAATGGTCTAAAAAAACTAAATGAAGATGAGAATACGCTTAAAATAAGTCTGTTTATTAGTATATAATACACCGCTAACTTCAAGGATTTATTCAGCAGGAGCTTTATATCGCTTACAGCGATGTCAGATTAACTCTCCTGAAATTGACCATTAATCTGGTATGGGTGTATTACAAAGCATAATTAAAAAATGACCTTTAGATAATTAGGAAAACCCTCTCTACAACGCGGACATGAGTATATTTTATACCTCTGGACCTTTGGTTCACGCATCTCCTAGATGCGAAAACCTGCTATTAAATTCATAATTTATTAAAGTTATATTTTGTTTTTTATAAGCGCATGGCGCCTTTTTTAGATACTTGAGTTGAAATAAAATTATCTTTAGTATTCTATAAAAAGATACTCAGTTAAAAGGATTATTTTATGTCAGCATTAAGATACGAGGCACCAACATCAATTGATGCTGCAACTAGTCTCCTAACAGAAAATTTAAAAATCATAAAAGTACTCGCCGGGGGTACAGATGTGATTGTGCAAATGCATTCTGAGAGAATAGAGCCAGAGTTAATTGTAGATATTAAAAATATCCCAGAACTTAAGCAAATTGAGCAAACCACAGATGGGTTCAGATTTGGCGCAGCTATTAGCGGTAAAGATCTAATGCTCAACGAAAATTTTAATAAAGTATGGCCAGGGATCATGGACGGAGTAAGACTTATCGGCTCGCTTCAAATACGGGGAAGAGCATCAGTAGGCGGGAATATGTGTAATGCTTCCCCAGCCGCTGATTCAGTTCCACCAATGATTGCAGCTGCAGCCATTGCCAATATTGCTGGCCCTAAAGGCAAAAGAGATGTTCCTGTGGAAAAAATTATTACCAACCCGGGACAAACCTCACTCTCAAACGGAGAAATAATTGTCTCCTTCCAACTCCCCAATCGACCATTAAGATCGGGCGATGCTTATCTTCGATTTACACCGAGAACTGAAATGGATATTGCTGTTGTAGGTGTTGCTATTAATTTAACACTCGATGATAACGGAATATGTAATTCAGCGCGCGTGGCGCTGGGAGCTGTTGCTCCAACCCCAATTTTAGATAAAGATGCTGCAGAAACATTAATTGGCACAAAGCTTGACGAAAAAGCCTTAGAGAATTTAGCTAGAGCGGTGCAAAAATCAAGTTCACCCATCAACGACAAGAGAGGCACAGTAGAATTTAGAGAGGATGTTGTTGGTGTATTGGCAAAAAGAGTGGCTGAAATTGCAAAAACTCGCGCCTTAGTGAATTAGGAAAAAAGATGGCAAAAACTCATATACAAACAAAGATAAATGGAGATGATATCGACGTCCTCGTTGAACCCGGCCAATCCCTTCTTGATGTTCTCCGAGATGAACTCGATATGACTGGGACAAAAGAAGGTTGTTCTACTGGCGATTGTGGCGCCTGTAGCGTAACTATCGATGGAAACCTCGTTTGTTCCTGTCTAATCTTGAGCGCAGAAATCGGTGGCAAAAACATTGAAACAATAGAAGGAATGGCGGTGGGTGATGAACTGCATCCACTTCAGAAGAAATTTATTGAACATGTAGCCCTGCAATGCGGTATCTGCACACCCGGCCTACTGATAGCGGCAAAACATTTGCTTGAGGAAAATCCAAATCCAACAGAAGAAGAGGTGCGCTATGGGATTGCAGGCAATCTCTGTCGTTGCACAGGATACCAAAACATTATTAAGGCTGTTATGGATGCAGCATCAGAAATGAGAGGAGCCTAGCTATGGGATTAAAACCTTCACCATACGGAACCCAACTTCCTTTTGAGGAAAAGGACTATAAAGTTGTAGGCTTAAACCCCTCAAACAGACCAGATGCGACAGATAAGGTAACCGGTAAAGCGCGTTATGCAGCGGATATAAGTCTCCCAGGTCAGTTAATTGGTAAAGTACTTAGAAGTCCCCATGCCCACGCACGAATTTTATCTATTGATATATCGAAAGCTGAAGCACTATCTGGTGTTAAGGCTATTGTTACACAAGAAGATTTTGCCGACATGCCAGTACTTCACGCAGCTGCTGGCGAAATTATGATTAATTTCCGCGATGTTACGCGGACTATGATGGCGCGCGAAAAAGTATTATTTGATGGTCATCCATTGGCAGCTATTGCAGCCACGAGTGAGTCGATAGCAAAGAAAGCTCTAAAATTAATTAAAGTGGACTATGAAATTCTGCCACACGTAATTGATGTCGTCGAAGCTATGCAACCTGATGCTCCAATTCTCCACGAAAATCAATTTACTAAGGGAATCGAACCCAAACCGGACAAACCATCTAACATAGCGATGCGTTTAAAAAGTGAAATCGGTGATATCAAATCTGGTTTTGATCAAGCGGATGTAATAATTGAACGCGAGTTTAATACTAAAGCAGTGCATCAAGGATATATTGAGCCTCATGCCACTATAGCGAATTATACCAGCGGGGGTAATGCAGAGGTATGGACCAGCACACAAGGGCACTTTGTTATTAGAGCACAACTTGCCAGAGTGCTTGAAATGGATATATCTAAAATAAAAGTTACTCCCACGGAACTGGGCGGCGGTTTCGGCGGAAAAAATACCATATACCTTGAACCATTGGCAGTTATGCTATCAAAAAAGTCAGGCCGCCCCGTAAAAATGAAAATGACACGAGAAGAGGTGTTCCGCGCTTCAGGACCTACTTCTGGAACAAATATAATAATCAAACTAGGAATGAAAAATGATGGTACCATTACAGCTGGGCAGGGACTATTGAATTATCAATCAGGCTGTTTTCCGGGATCATCTTTACCGTTATGTATAAATACAGTTTTTACCCGTTATGATATTCCAAATGTGCTTGTGATAGGTAATGATGTAACATGTAATAGACCTCGAGTCGCTGCTTACCGAGCCCCGGGAGCTCCAATGATCGCTTTTGGAGTGGAAACGGTGATTGATGAATTAGCTGAAACACTTAATTTAGATCCAATCGAAATCAGATTAAAAAATGCCGCCAAAGAAGGTACTCAAACTCACTTCGGACCAAAACTCGGAAAAATAGGTTTTATAGAAACGCTCGAAGCCGCCAAAGCACACGACCACATGAAAATAAAATTGGAGCCAAATCAAGGTAGAGGGATCGCCACGGCGTTTTGGAATACCATTGGTATGGAAACTTCTTCAACACTAAATATTAATCAAGATGGTACTGCATCTTTAATATATGGCACTGTTGATGTTGCGGGTGGTTCTCGCGCTGCATTTGCACAAATAGTTGCTGAAGAACTGGGGATACCTTTTGAAAATGTTCGTGCAATACAAAGTGATACCACTTCGCTGGGGTTCAACTTCACCACCGCTGGGAGCCGAGGTACGGCGGCAGGTGGAATGGCAGCTGTTAAAGCATCGCGAGATGCAATCAGCAGAATGTGCGAAGTTGCAGCACGAATTTGGGAGGTAGAGTCGGATCAAGTGGTTTGGGAGGATGGGCACGCACGCCCGGCAAGTTCAAATGTAGGTAACTTTGAACCCCTATCTATTCAGGAAATAGCCACTAAGGCGGGATTTTTTGGCGGTACAATAGCGGGCCATGCAGAAATAAATGTTACAGGAGGAGGGCCAGGCTTTGCCACGCACATCGTCGATGCTGAGGTAGACCATAAAACAGGCGCAGTGAAAATTTTAAGATATACTATTGTTCAGGATGCAGGCAAAGCAGTCTTTCCAGAATATGTCAGAGCTCAATACCATGGGGCAGCGGTCCAAGGCGTTGGTATGGCCTTAAATGAGGAGTACATTTACAACAAAAATGGAATATTAGAAAATCCTGGCTTTCTTGATTACCGCGCACCGGTTGCTTCAGATGTATCCTTCGAAATAAATACAGAAATTATTGAAGTGCCAAATCCACTGCATCCATATGGGATCAGGGGTATTGGTGAAGTTTCTATTATCCCTCCTTTAGCAGCCATAGCCAACGCTATTTATGGCGCCACTGGTGTCCGATTTTAT
>CENZ01008272.1_pt1 | contig 13281 bp, 15 predicted proteins | sample 361341 | NCBI WGS metagenome assembly CENZ01 (sample SAMEA2619782, study PRJEB7988) | marine metagenome | biome: marine biome (ENVO:00000447); feature: deep chlorophyll maximum layer (ENVO:xxxxxxxx); material: "saline water (ENVO:00002010), including plankton (ENVO:xxxxxxxx)" | depth 50 m
TCAATCGCACTTTTATCATTCGTAGTATGGGCACACCACATGTTCACTGTAGGAATGCCCATCGCTGGTGAATTATTCTTTATGTATTCGACCATGTTGATTGCTATTCCAACAGGAGTGAAAGTTTTCAATTGGCTCTCAACTATGTTTAGAGGATCTTTAACTTTTGAAACACCGATGTTATTTGCTATTGCTTTTGTGGCACTATTTACAATCGGAGGTTTATCAGGATTGATGCTGGCTATCGCTCCAGCCGATTTCCAATATCACGATACTTATTTTGTCGTCGCACACTTTCATTACGTCCTTGTACCTGGAGCTCTTTTCTCCATCGTAGCAGCGGTTTACTACTGGCTGCCAAAATGGACTGGCTACATGTACGACGAAGTTTTAGGCAAGACTCATTTCTGGCTGTCTTTTATATCAGTTAATTTAACTTTCTTTCCAATGCACTTTGTTGGATTGGCAGGAATGCCAAGAAGAATACCTGATTATGCGATGCAATTTGCTGACTACAACATGATTGTTAGTGTTGGCGCATTTTTATTTGGACTTTCGCAGTTACTGTTTTTATTCAACGTTTTGAAATGTGTTTACTATGGTAAAAGCGCTACTGCAGAAGTCTGGGAAGGCGCAAAAGGAAAAGGCTTAGAGTGGACCGTCGATTCACCTGCGCCGTACCACACGTTTGAAACGTCGCCTGATTTAACTAACCCTCAGACTAATAATTAATTTATGGGCCAAACAAAAAATGTATTTCGCTTACTGCTAATTACATTTGGAATGTTTGGCTTTGGGTTCGCGTTAGTTCCTCTTTACGATATTTTCTGCGATATCACTGGTCTTAATGGTAAAGTTTCGGGCCCAACATATACTTCTTACGATGAGGAATTAGACACAAGAAGCATGAAAGTTACTTTCGTAACTCTTAATAATAAAAACATGCCTTGGAGTTTTAAATCAGATTCACCACAAATGACCATAGAAACTGGCAAAGATTACTTAATGAACTTTACTTTTACGAATACAACCGCCGAGCCAATGGTTGCTCAAGCTATCCCAAGTGTGTCTCCAGGAAGAGGAGCTAAATATTTCCACAAAACAGAGTGTTTTTGTTTTGAGCAACAATACTTGGCTGCAGGAGAATCTATTACGATCCCAGTAAAATTTATAATTGATCCAGAAATTCCAAGAGATATTTCCTCTTTGGCTTTAGGGTATACTTTATTCGACGTTACCGAACAATTCGCCTATAAATAATGAGTTCAGAGTCTTCTTATTACGTTCCAGCTAGCAGTAAATTGCCAATATTTATGGCTTTTTCACTATTGCTTTTTGTTTATGGTGCTGGTTATACCATTAACGATCTTGGTAAAGAAGAGACTTATTCTCATTGGATTTTAATTTCAAGTTTTCTTTTGATGTGGGGCACAATGTTCTTTTGGTTCTCCGAGGTAATCAAAGAAAACGATAAGGGCATGTACAGCGATCAGCTGAACACATCTTTTGTGCATGGAATGTCTTGGTTTATTTTTTCGGAAGTCATGTTTTTCTTTGCCTTCTTTTTAGCCCTAGGATATGTAAGAATTTTTGCCGTACCTTGGTTAGGCGGAGAAGGAGAAAAAGGAATTGCGAATATTTTATGGCCAGGATTTGAAGCAAATTGGCCTTTGATGGAGACTCCAGATAACGAAAGATTCCCAGGTGCTCATCACAACATGTCAATTCCAGCATTAAATAAGATCCATACTTGGTTACCTTTTTGGAATACCTTATGTTTAGTTACATCTAGTGGAACTATTGCTCTCGCTGAATCTGCATTAAAAAAAGACAATCGAAAAGGATTTAAATTTTGGATGGTTGCAACTTTGACGCTTGGATATATATTCGTAGTCTTACAAAGCGTTGAGTATTACGAAGCTTACGCCCATATGGGCTTAACTCTGGGAGCAGGTATATACGGGACTACTTTCTTTTTAATGACAGGCTTTCATGGATTCCACGTCTGCCTTGGAGCCATCATTTTAACCATAATGACAATAAGAGGTTTTAGAGGAGCTTTCAGTGAGCATGAACATTTTGGATTGGCCGCAGGATCTTGGTATTGGCACTTCGTCGATGTTGTTTGGATCCTTTTGGTACTTGTCGTATATGTTTTTTAACCCCAAGGGGCTCCAACTTCTAAATTTCCAGTCGAAATACCAATTGCAAGCGTTGCTAAAATTAAAAGACCTAAGGTAACCCTGACTCTTAATGTATAGAAAGCCCTTGAAGTTGAGCCTTTGTCTTTTACTAAAAAAAAGGCACTTGTGAATAGGCTTATTAACATTGCTGCTGCAAGTACGAGAATTATTATTTTGAAAATCATGGTCGACAGTATAGTTTAATTATGGAAAAAGTTAGATGGGCAGCACTGATTACTTTTTTTGCTTTGTTCGTATTGACATTATCTCTTGGTATTTGGCAAATAAATAGAGGTTATGAAAAAAAGGAATTAGAAAATATCTATTCTTTGCAGCAATCCTACCCCATTGAAGAAATAACTTATAATCTCGATTCGGAAATCAACTTGTATCGAAGTGTATCAATTAAAGGGAAATTTTTAGAAGATCTATTTTATCTTGATAACAAAATACATAACGGAAAACCAGGAGTAGTTGTAATGAGCCCTTTTGAATTGGATGATGGCTCAGCACTAATGATCTCAAGAGGTTGGGTAGAAATGGCGGATAGAAATAATTTTAAAAGAATAAATACTCCTGAAGAATCATTGACGCTTGTGGGGACTTTAAGACCGTCTTCAACAGGTTTAACTTTAAGCTCAAATACAACTCTCAAATTGGAGAAAGCCTTTTTCTTGATACAAGCATTAGATTTAAGCGAAATTAAGAGCATCATTGGCAGAGATTTGAAAGCTTCCGTTCTAGAACTATCTGATTTATCTCCGGCAAGTTTTACTTCTATTTGGAAGCCAATCAACTTATCTTCCTATCGTCATTTTGGTTATGCATTTCAGTGGTTTGGGCTTTCGATAGTCATTTTAGTTGGAGTCTGCGTCTACCTGTTTAGAGGAAAAAGAAAATGAGCCAAAACAGAGGGTTTTACATTGCTTTAACGATATTTTTAATTCCAATTTTGGTCATTACTTTAAGTACCGCCTGGTACTACTTAGGCTTCGGACCTAAAACTAAAGTTAATTACGGAGACTTAATTGAACCTAGTCTCTACTTAGGAGAACTTGACCTGGAATTAGATTATCAATATCTAGACATCGATAGCATGGAACGCAAATGGATGTTGATTACTTTTATTAAAGATAAGTGTGATGAATCATGCTTAGAAACAATTTACATTGCCAGGCAAGTAAATGTTTTGTTATCAAGAGAACAGGGACGATTCAAAAGATATGTAGCTTCAACTGCCGATCAACTAAAAATACTTGAACCAAGTCTTATCTCCAATTATGAAAATTTAAATTTCATTACGATAAATAATTTAGATTTAGTTGAGAGTAAATTTAAAGAATCGAAGGTAGATCTTTTTCAATCCCCCAATTTATTTGTGGCAGACCCCTTGGGCAATGTAATTCTTTACTACTCTGGGGATATTGATGGAAAAAAACTTTTAGCCGACTTAAAAAAATTATTAAAGGCATCAAAAATTGGTTAGTTTAAAAAGATTAAAAATTATCGCTTTTCTTGGCGTTTTCTTAGCGTTTGGAGTGGTGAGCTTGGGGGCTTGGACTAGATTAGTAGATGCTGGCCTAGGTTGTCCCGACTGGCCAGGGTGTTATGGATTTGCAATTTTTCCTATGACTGAGACAGAAATAGCTCAAGCAAATGAATTATATCCGGAAAGAAAATTTGAAATCGAAAAAGCAATTCCAGAAGTAGTGCACAGATATTTTGCAGGCTTTTTAGGGTTGTTAATAATAGGAATTTTCGTTATGACTTTTTATTTAAAGCCATACAATGCATTAGTAACCAAGTTAACAGGGGCTTTAGTTGTTCTGGTTCTTTGTCAGTCTACCTTTGGATATTTGACAGTCAGTTTGAAACTTTGGCCTCAGGTAGTAACGATGCATTTACTTGGCGGTTTTGCGACCACAACTCTTTTATTTTTAACCTATATGAAATTGAAAGATCTAGATACTGGATCTAATGAATCTTACGGCGTCAGCACAAGAACATTTGGCCTGTTAAATTTTGCTTTTCCTGTATTGGTAGCTCAGATCATTCTCGGAGTTTGGCTTAGCTCAAACTATGCAGCTTTTGCTTGTCCTGATTTCCCACTTTGCCAAGGGCAAATATTGCCAGATACAAATTTTCAAATGGGATTCAACTTCATGCAAAGTATTGGCCCTGATTATTTGGGAGGAAAATTGGATCACCAGTCCAGAACTGCAATTCATTTAGTTCACAGGTTAGGGGCAATATTAGTTACTTTTTATTTCGTTGCTTTAATCGCTTCTTTTTACAGCGAAAAATTAAAAAAATATTCATACGTCTTAAGTTTCTTTTTATTCCTGCAATTATTATTAGGCGTTTCAAATATTATTTACCGTCTTCCTTTATATGTGGCAATAGCTCATAATTTAGGAGCTTTATTTTTGTTATTAGCAATTTCTTACTTTAGACTAAAAATCAGTGTCAACAGATAGCCTAAAATATTCCAAATCAAATGTTAGTGCTTATTTGGAATTAACCAAGCCAAGCATTATTTACCTTTTGGTTTTGACAGCGGCAACTTCAATGTTTTTAGCTGAAGGGTTTGCTTCAAATCTTATTCAAGTTTTTACTGGGATCCTTGGAATTGGAATGATTGCGGCTTCCAGTGCAGCAACTAATCAAATTTTAGATGTTTCAATAGACAGTAAGATGAAACGAACCAGTAAGAGGCCTTTGGTTCAGAATGCGATCCCTATGTCTAACGCTATAGTATTTGCTTTTTTTCTGTTAACAGCTGGATCAATTATCTTATTAACTTTCAATAATTTTTTATCATGGTTTTTAACCTTCTGGACTTGGGTTTTTTATGCTTTCTTTTACACAAAAATTTTAAAATACACTGGGACGCAAAATATTGTAATTGGAGGGTTGGCTGGGGCAATGCCCCCGCTTTTAGGATGGGTCTCTGTCACAGGCTCAATTGATTCTTTACCGTTATTGCTTGTTTTAATAGTTTTTATTTGGACTCCTCCTCATTTTTGGGCTCTGGCTATTGATAGAAAAGAGGACTATGCAAATGCTGGAGTTCCAATGATGCCAGTAGTTAAAGGTGTTTCTTACACTAAAACTCAAATCGTACTGTATTCATTTTTATTGTTAGCAGTTTCATGGCTCCCGTTTGCAACTGGATTTCTCGGGGTTTTCTACCTAGCTGTTTCTTCATTTCTTGGAGGGATTTTAATTTACCTTGCTATCACTTTAAAACTAGATCAAGACAATAAAAAAGCCATTCCATTTTTCTTGTATTCGATAATATATTTAACTGTTTTGTTTATTTCCATGCCATTGGATAGAATTCTTTTTTAGTAATGAGTCAAAACAACAACATTAGATACACAGTCATTTCTTGCCTAGCAATTATTTCAATGGTGATTGGACTGTTTGTTTATGACACGGTTACAGAAAAAGAGCTTACTGCAGATCAATACAAACTTTTAAAATTCTACAAGCTAAATACCAAAAGAGAGTTGAGTGACTTTCAACTTGCTTCTGGAAATGAAGTCTTTACTAATGATGATCTTAAAGATCAATGGAATTTAATTTTTATGGGTTTTGCTTCTTGCCCTGATATGTGCCCTATGACTATGAATCAAATATCTAAGACTTCAGATTTACTAAAGGCGGAATCACCAGAATTACTTAAAGACATAACTTTTACCATTGTGTCTATTGATCCGGATAGAGACTCACCTACAAAAATTTTGAATTATGCTCAAGCATTCAATGAAGATTTTATTGGCGTGTCAGGAGCTATTGATGAAATTTATAAACTGGCAACTAATTTAACCTTACCATTTGTTCCAGTTTTGAATTCTACAGAAAATAATTACGACATGGATCATAGTATGAACTTAGCTTTAATTAGTCCTGATGGAAAATATTATGGATTTTTTAAAAGTCCACATAATCCAGAGAACCTTGCTAAAGCACTAAAAAGTCTCATAATTTTCGCAAGATAGTCACCTAATTTTTGTTGAATTTCTCTCCCTAACGTTTATATTAAACCTTGGTGTTGAGAATTATTCTCAATAATTTACAAATTTTTAGGAGAGAAAAATGAGTGAAACCGAACAACTTATATGGAATTTTTTCCAAATGGGTTACTTAATTAACGCTATGTCATTTATTGGAACAATAATTGCAATATGGTTAGCATTAAGAGTAGCAAACATGACAAGAGAAAATTCTGAATCAAATATTGTTTCCAAACTATTATCTACAGGATTTGGTTTGTGTGTCGTAGCCGGCTCTTGGATGCAATTTACATTAGCTACAGTTCCTTGGCGAAATGCATCAGATGCAATTACGCGTTTTGGATTAGATAACATGAGTAATCCTGAGGGAGCACAAATGTTTTTGGATTACGTAGGAAGCACTGATGGAGCTGCAATGCCAACACCTTTGGGAATGGCATTTTTAATTATTATTTTATTAATGATTTTGGGTTTAATTTGGGGCCCAAAAAATAATTAAGGAGAAACAAAATGGAAACAGCAATAATTAATCAAGGGTATGTAGCTGTATTACAGTTACAAGGACTTTTCTTTATTGGAAACATACTTCTTTTATGGATGATGTTCAGAGGGGTTACGAATGCAAATCTTTATGGAGTGAATACTTTTGGTAAAGTCATGCACTCTGTAATTTCGCTTTGTGTCGTTGCTTTCAATGCCGGAACGTATGGCAATGTAACTTCATCAGTTAATAATTGGGCTTATGCTTTAGCAGAAAGTGGAGAAGAGCTCACGGGAGGACTCCAACAATTCGTTGATAGTGTTGGGGCTACAGGATATGTAGCTGCATCTTTAATTCCATCTGATCCTTTAGGAATTGTTTTTTACGTAGCAATTCTGATAGGTTTAATTGGTGGAATGTGGACAGCACCAGAGCCCAAAGAAACTTAAGCAATTAATTGAAAAAAAGGGGGCTCTTAAGCCTCCTTTTTTTTATATTTCAATTACTACTTTCCCAGTAGCGGTTCTATCTTCTAAAGATTTTATTGCTTCGACAGCCTTGTCTAAAGAATAACTTTTCGTAATTTCAGGCTTGATCTTGCCTTCTGCATGCAAGGCAAATAGCTCTTCAAAATTTTTCGTGTTTTCTTCAGGCTCTCTACCGGTAAAACTTCCCCAAAAAACACCGACAATGGAACAGCCCTTTAGCAGAGCGAGGTTGGTCGGAACTTTCGGAATTCCGGCTGGAAAACCAATAACAAGGACTCTGCCATCCCAATTAATACATCTCATGCATTGTAAAAAGATATCGCCGCCAACAGCATCATAAATTACATCAGCTCCTAATCCATCAGTCATAGCTTTTACTTTTTCCTTTAACTCTCCATCACCATAGTTAATAACTTCGTCAGCGCCTAATCTTTTTGCGATATCTAGTTTCTCTTGATTACTTGCGGCGGCAATAACTCTTGCCCCCATTGCTTTGCCAATTTCTATCGCTGTTGTTCCAACTCCACCTCCGGCACCAGTTACCAACAGTGTCTCGCCTTTGCTTAGCTTTCCTCTTTGTTTCAAAGCATAGTAAGTTGTTCCGTAGTTGAGTGGAAAAGCTGCTCCATCTCTATAATCCATCGTTTCCGGTAATGTCATAAGAGTTCCAGCAAAAGCTGAAACCTTTTCAGCAATCCCGCCGTTTCCTATCATGGCGATTACACGATCTCCTTCTTTCCAGTCAGTGACGCCTTCACCTACTTCAGAGATCACGCCAGCAACTTCGCCGCCCGGTGAAAAAGGAAAAGGGGGTTGGAATTGATATTTACCTTGAATAATTAGAACATCTGGAAAGCTCACTCCAGCGGCTTTGACGTCAATAATTACCATTCCTGGTTCAGCTCTTGGCTCTTCTATTTCTTCTACTTTGTGAGAATCGACTGGCCCAAATTCTTTACATACAAATGCTTTCATATTTCTCCTTTATTAATCTAATGCATTTAAATAGTTTTTTAAAAAATCTGCAAATGGAATTTCTTTTTCTTTTTCTAATTGATTAAACTTTGTTAACGAAGCTTCAGCTTCATTTTCTAAATACGTTAAGTCCTTATCTAATTGAGAGAAATACTTTTTATGCTCTTTAGAGATTTCTAAATTAAATTCTGTCCAGCTGATATTATTTTCTTTAATAGTTTTTAAAATTTTTCCAGAGGGTGTTAAATCAGGGTTTTCTATTTTCTTTTCCTGAAGGTTTAAAGTGTTATTTAAATTAGTCTTCAACTCTGTTGCTTGATCGGAAATGGAAGCTACAAAAGTACTAATTTTTTCTAGAATAGATTTAGCAGCTTCTTTAATAGGGGTCTCTATACCTTTTACTAAAATTTTAAGATCGGGATTTCTGCCATCTTTAACAACGTTTTGCCAATTGGTCTGAATTTCTATTATTTCTTCTTTAGTAGCAATGTAGTTATCATCAACCAAACATGTCATCAAATAGGCTTCTAAAAAATAACTAGTTTCAGCTGAAAGGCTTAGAGGATCAAAAGGGTCATTGTCCATGCATCTTACTTCTACGTACTCTATTCCTTTGTCTCTTAAGATATTTATAGGCCTCTCTCCAGAACCAACAATTCTTTTAGGTCTTATTGAGCTGTAGTATTCGTTTTCAATTTGAATGATTGAATCGTTGATTTGAATAAACTCTCCATTTCTCTTAGTTCCTATTTCTTCATACTTGGGATGTTTCTTTCTCAAAGCAAACAAAAGATTTTCAACATACTCTTCTAAATTATTATAGGCAATATAAAGATTATCTTGAGCATTAGACATGTAGCCTAACTCGCTCATTCTCAGGCAAGTGGCATTTTCTAAATAGCAATCTTCACTATTTAAATCTTCTAGGAAATTTTCTCTTCCTGCTATAAAAGTTTTCGGAACTATTGGACTTGCCCCAAAAAGGTAAAGCAACAACCAGGCATTCCTTCTAAAGTTCCTAACTAAACTTAAATAAGATTCATTTTTAAATTCTTTCAATGAATGTTTTTCTGCGGTTTGTCGTGAAAAAAATTTATCTGCAAGAGAAAAATTGTAATGAATTCCAGATACACACTGCATCATGCTTCCGTACCTTTCGCTTAATCCCTTTCTGTATAAATTTTTAAGACGCCCAGAATTAGTTGAGCCATATTCTGCAATTCTTATTTTATCTTCATTTTCAATGGAACAAGGTACACTGCTTGGCCAGATTGTTTCATCACAATTAAGGTAGACATAATTTAATACATCCTCCAATTGTCCCAGTGAAGCATCAACAGAACTTTGCTTATTAGTTATTAACTCTAATAAAGCTTCTGAAAAATCAGTGGTAATAAATTGATTAGTTAAAGTAGAGCCTAACGACTTAGGATGATCTGTTTCAGAAATAGTTGAACCTGAAACTCTTAAAGATTCTTTTTCTATGCCCCTATATGTATATTTTGAGAAATCATCAAGGTTAAAGTCTTTTAATAGGTTTAATGTCTCTTTAAAAGATTCGGACATAGGTTAAGATTTTTATAAAACAGGTCCAGAATTTCTTATTTCGTCTGACACCTCAAATTTCGAGATGTTTTCATTGAACTTGGTGGCAAGCTCTTCAGCAGCCTTATTGTATAGATCTGAATTCGACCAAGTTTCTTTAGGATTCAATAAATTTGTATCTACCCCGGGTAATTCAGTAGGGATTTCTACGTTCATAATATCAAGTTTGTCTCGCGAACTGTTTTCAATTTCTCCCGATTGAATCGCTTTAATTATGCTTCTAGTTGTAGGAATTTTAAATCTTGAACCAACACCATAAGAACCACCAGTCCAGCCAGAATTTACTATGTAAACTTTACTTCCAAAGCCTTCGATCCTTTTCATCAATAGATCAGCATAGACTTGAGCTTTCCTTGGAAAGAAAGGAGCTCCGTAGCAATTTGAAAAAGTAGAATCAATATCCGATGTAGAACCTAATTCAGTAGATCCAACTTTAGCAGTGTAGCCACTTAAGAAGTGATAAGCCGCTTGTTCTTTTGAAAGTATAGAAACCGGGGGCATTACACCTGATAAATCACAGGTTAAAAATATAATTGCGTTCGGCTCACCTCCGTAATTCTTGGTCAAGTGCTGATCTACATGACTAAGAGGGTAAACACAACGACCGTTTTCTGTCAGAGAAGTGTCTGTATAATCTGTTTCCAACGAGCTTGGGTTAAATACGACGTTTTCGATAATTGACCCATGTTTAATCGCATTCCATATAACGGGTTCATTTTTTTCTGATAAATCTATAGTTTTCGCGTAACAACCGCCTTCAATATTGAACACAATGCCGTCCCCCCAACCATGTTCATCATCACCTATCAACCATCTATCGGGATCTGCTGAAAGGGTCGTTTTACCTGTACCCGATAAACCGAAAAATAGTGAAACGTCTCCATCGATACCCGCATTAGCTGCACAATGCATCGAAAGCACATCGCTCTCAGGCAAAATAAAGTTCATTACGCTAAACATGGATTTTTTCATCTCCCCAGCATAAGCAATACCTAAAATTAAAATTTGGTTGGTAGAAAAATTTAACATTACAGTCCCATCGGAATTTGTCCCATGACGTTTAGGATCGCAAACAAAGTTAGGAGCACATCTTAGATGCCAAGTGGGTTTATTGATTGGATTGAATGAATTTGGTTTTATAAAAAGACTTTGACAAAACATATTATGCCAAGCCATTTCATTTTCAACTCTTACAGGTTGATAGTGTTCTGCACTAGCACCGACATGAAGATCAGAGGTAAAAACTGTTTTACCTTTGAGATATTCTTCAGATTCATCCCAAAGCTTCTCAAAAATTTGAGGTTCTATAGGTTGGTTGTCTTGACCCCAATTTACAACATCACGAGTTTTATCGTCGCTGACAATAAATTTATCAGCCGGACTTCTTCCAGTTCGTTTTCCAGTAGTAACAACTAGCGCCCCATTTTTTACAATGGTTCCTTCGCCATTTTTTAAAGCGATTTCAAGCAGAGAATCTGATGGTAAATTATGATTCATATGTCTCCCAAAATTTAGGACCGGGCCAGCCCCAAAAAGGTTTCTTATTATGCCAAATTTAAATGTTATATCATACTCATAAATAGTAATATTTCTCTCCGCAGGAGCTAATAAATGAACGAAGATTTAACTTTTAAAAAAGGTCAGTTTGGGTACATAGAATATAAATCTTCGAACCCATTTGAGTTCCATCAAATCATAAAAGATTATAAAAATTCTCCTTCACAAGACGCCAAAGGATGGCTTTTATTTCCAGAAAAATTTTCAGGTAAGTTGTCTTGTATGGTTTGCGTGCATCACAGTGGCGGCTGGGGTGGAGCTCAATATCAGATGATGATTCAACTTTTAGAAGCAGGATACGCAGTTTTTCAAGTAGATAGTTTTGACGCAAGAGGAGTGACAAGCACTACTGAAGATCAGTTATCTGTCACTTATGCAATGTTGATGGCTGATGCTTATGAGGCATTAAAGTTTTTATCAAGACATCCAGACATAGATAATGAAAAAATTGGGATTTGTGGATGGAGTTTAGGTGGTGCAGCGTCTCTCTATTCTGCCTGGCTACCCTTAGCAGAAAAATTAGCACCTGATGGTGAGAGATTTGCATTGCATTTGAATTACTACCCATTAGCAATTTATTGGCCTGAAGAAATGCGCTGGTCCGATTCACCGATACTCAATTTACTGGGGGGACAGGATGATTACACTCCTTTTTCACTTGCTCAGAGACTAACTGCTGGTATCAAAGAAGCAGGCGGCAGTTGTGAAGACATACTTTATGAAGATGGACTTCACGGATTTGATTCTGTAATGCCAAAAACTTTTTGGCCTGATTCTATCGTTCCAAACACTGAAAAGTTTGCAAGAATAGATAAAGAAGGCGAGATCACTTACGAAACTGATGACGGCGAAATCTTGCCAGGCAACACCATGGAAGACAGAATTGTTTTGTTAGATAAAATTGCAGCCATGGGAGCTTGGACTGGCGGAAACTGGGACATAAGAAAAGCAGCTAAAAAAGATGCGTTTGAATTTATAGGTAAATTTTTGTAGTTAAAAAATAAACTCTCTTCTTGAGTAACGCCAATAAGCTATTAAGAATACGATTAGTTCATTTATAAAAATCATTGCTGAAGCCCCAGAGAAACTGTTGTCTAAACCAAAACTTAATAATCTACCAATTAGAAAACTCCCCATTAATATCGCGAAAGTTAAGTAGACTTTTTTTCTTAAATTTACATTAAAAATACTCATCAGCGACATCATCCCTAAGATGGTAAAGAAAGCATACAAAGCTCTAGTTTCGTTCAAGTAAAGATTTGACTCAGAATAGGATGTTACTCCGAGCATTCCTGCAATTACGTCAGGAAAGAAGAGACCAAGCACACCAAAACCAAACCACTCTAATCCAAACAATGTAAGAAAAATTTTATCTAACATATTCCTTAAAATTTACTTGAATATAGTATAAGTTAAATGCTTTCTAGAAAAAGAATTAAATTTAGAAACTAATTAATGAATCAAGAGCTTACCCTTTATCATGCCCATTGGTCCCTATGCAGCCAAATGGTCAGAGTAGCTTTGTATGAAAAAGGTTTGCAATTTAAAAGTGAAAGAATAAAGCTTTGTGATCACAGCGACGAAGCTGGAAATTTAGCCGACGATTTTCTTAAAAATATAAACCCCACCGCAGTTGTCCCAGTTTTGAAACTCAACGATGAAATCGTTCGAGACAGCGCTTATATAATCGAAAGAATTGATGACCTGGAGGGCGACAACGAGATAAATCTATGGCCCCAAGATCCTCTTAAAAGAAGAGAGTTAAAAAAATGGGTAGAAGATACCACTATCACTGAAGGCGTGGGCATGGGAAAAAGTTTAGGCACGATGGTTCCATTATTCTCAACAGGGTTAATAGAAGATCTTATTAAAAATTTAAAATTTAGTTCCATTTTGAGGATAATTTTTAAACACCCAAGAAGAGACAGGAAAATTGCTTTCTTAATGATGTATTTTTTCTCTTTAAAACAAAA
>CENZ01025098.1_pt1 | contig 13279 bp, 7 predicted proteins | sample 361341 | NCBI WGS metagenome assembly CENZ01 (sample SAMEA2619782, study PRJEB7988) | marine metagenome | biome: marine biome (ENVO:00000447); feature: deep chlorophyll maximum layer (ENVO:xxxxxxxx); material: "saline water (ENVO:00002010), including plankton (ENVO:xxxxxxxx)" | depth 50 m
CTAAGTGCGGGAACTCTTACAAATGCAGTAGTTTGTAATGGTAAGTATAGCCTTGTACTCACAGGCGGAAGTTTTAATATTGCAAATAATATCACCTATCTTGTACCAGAAGAATTAGGTGCTATTAACAAACCTCTAGAGCACGTAACAGGCACACGAACCGCCACAGGTAATGCAACTTGTTACTTAACACTTGAAGATAGTGACATAACAAGTGGTACTTCTAGACAGTTCTTTAATGACTTGGTAGGTACAGGTGCTATGTCAAAAGTTGTGAATAAGTTTAAGGTAACTATGGACGTTGGAGGCTCAACAGCCGCAACTTCAGGCAGTAATGACCCTGCATTGAAAATTGAGTTCCCAGCTGCTCACATTACAGTACCAACTCACCAAATCGAGGATGTAATATCTCTTGAAACAGCCTTTGAAGCACTTCCAACAGACTTTGGAACTGCCAACGAGATAACCGCAATTACTTACTTCCCTGTAGGCGATTACGCATAATGAAAAAGGGGCTTCGGCCCCTTTTTTCTCTCACCCCACCAAAAATAATTCTTGACATTTTTTGTCGTTTACAGTATAATTTAGTTTTAAATAGGAATTTAGCCCCATGACAGAAACAAAAGCACCATCTAAATCACCAGAGCCTGTATCTCTTAAGACTCTGATGACACCCAGTAAGACAGTATCCATTGAGTTTCCCGGATACGACGACTTCTTGGTAGACATATGTTACCTAGCACGAGAAGAGTTAGTAAAAATAAGAAAGAAGTGCGTAAGTAACAAGTGGAATAAAAAGACTCACCAGCCAGAAGAAGAACTGGATGAGGAAAAGTTTCTGACAGAATATTGTAAAGCAGTTATAAAAGGATGGAAAGGTTTACGATATCAATACTTAGAAGAGCTTCTTTTGGTTGATGTCTCTGACTTTGATCCTGAGGATTGTTTGCTTTATACGGCTGATAATGCAGAGTTACTCATGAAAAATTCAACTCCGTTTGATACATGGGTTACAGAAACAGTAGGTGACTTAGAAAATTTTACCAAAAACAAGTAGAGAGAATAGACTCTTTACTTGATCGGTTTATAAAGGAGAGAAACTCTTCTTTCGACCTACAAAAATACCTGCTAGTATGCGAACAATTAGGTGAAGAACCTGACCCCAAGAGGATGCCACTTGAGCCTTCAGTTTTTCCTGAAGAAGTTCAACTGGCATTTTTTATATTTGGGCAGCTAAAAGATACTTGGGAAGGCACGTCTGGTACATACATGGGAAAGACATGGTCAGACTTTAACTTTCTAGTAGAGTTGTACGAGATAGAAGATGTAAAAGAGGTTTTTAAGTGGGCAAAAGTTTACGAAAATATTTTAGTTGAACAGTTAGCAGAAGAAGCCAAGCGAAAACGAAAGGCAGAAGAAGCCAAAGCGGGTAGGGGCGGCAAGCAGTATACCCATAATGTTAGAGGATAATGGCAGACGAAAAAGTCTATATAGACGTAATAATTGACGATAAAGGCACTACCAAAAAAGTAGCTGTAGATTCTAAAGCGCTTGGTGGTGGTCTTGATAGAGCGTCAGAAGGTGCAGGCACCCTTAACAGGAATATGAAAGGGGTTACTAACCAGTCTTCAAACGCGTCAAAAAACTTTTCAAAAATGCAACAGGGAATGGGCGGACTTGTAGGAGCATATGCTACTCTTGCCGCACAGGTATTCGCTGTCACCGCTGCTTTTAACTTTCTAAAATCTGCCGCAGACTTTGCTGTACTAGCCGAAGGACAAGCAGCTTTTGCACGAAGCACAGGTATTGCTATAAAAAGCCTAACAGAGGATATTGTAGCCGCTACGAATGCACAGATAGGATTTAAAGATGCAAGCCAAGCAGCAGCAATCGGTATGGCTTCTGGTCTTAGTCCTGAGCAGTTAAGGAGATTGGGTGGAGCAGCTCGTGACGTCTCTGCAGTTCTTGGTAGAGATGTAACAGACTCTTTTAATCGTCTTGTGAGAGGTGTAACAAAAGCAGAGCCTGAACTTTTAGACGAACTTGGTATCATACTTCGATTAGAGACCGCTTCTAAAAAATATGCAGATGCTATAGGAAAAGACGTAAAAGAACTGACTCAGTTTGAAAAGTCTCAAGCTGTTGCAAACGATGTTCTTGAACAATCAGAAGAAAAATTTTCAAAAGTTTTAGGTAATACAGATAACTTAGGAAATTCAGTTGCAAAACTTGGAAAAGCATTTGAAAATGACTTATTAAAACCCTTTCAAGAAGGCCTTGCAAAAGTTCTAACTCCTTTAATTAATTTTCTGACCAATAATGTAGCTGCTTTGACTGCAGCTATGGCTTTGTTTGCGCTTCCAATACTGAAAGCAATTATTCCTGGCTTACAAGACATGGGTAAAAATGCAAGAATAGCCGCCGATGAAGCAAAGGAAGCCTTAGACGGGCAGATACAAAAACTAAATCAAAAGAAAGAGGCTGTTAAGGCTGCTTCTGCCGCAGAAAAAGTAGCTGCGGGAGAAAACAGAAAAGCGGCTCAACAAATGGCACAAGCCACAGTAGGAGATAGCAAGCGAAAACAGGGTAAAGGAATGACAACTCTACTTGCTGGAGGAATACCTACCAAAAGACAAATCTCAGCCATGATTCGAGAAGCAAAAAAAGGAACTGGCGAGTATAAAAAGATGAATGCACAGCAAAGAGCTGACTTCATTGCTCATCTAAAGAATATGGAAGTAGCCAATAAGTCTGCTTTCGCTAGAATGGGTCTTGCTGTGAAAACATATACTGCAAAGGCACAAGTACTGTATACTAAAATGGGCGTGGCGTATGCTGGAGTTATGGCAGGAATGAAAGCAGCGACAGTTGCATTTACTGCTTTTGCAAACAAATTATTAGGTGCTGCGGGTATCATTGGGGTACTTGCTTTAATAGTCTCTATGACTGTAGAAGCTACAAGATTTATGGTAAAGCTATTTGAGTCAACCCAACGAGCGGAGCTTCGGTTAGCGAAAGAAAGAGAGCAGGCAAAAGTAGATGCTCTTAGAGATAAACTAAAAGGGGTTAATTCAGAACTAGATGAGATGGCGAAGAAAGATGTTGCTGCAGGAACTAAAGGAGCAGAATTCGTTGGAAACGCGCTAAGTAATATTGATGTTCCTACTTTAGGTGAGGCGTTAAGATCTGATGACTCAGATTTACAAAAAGAAGCGCAAGCTGTTATTGGGAACTATGCTAAAATTTTGGAAAAAGCAGAGGGCAACTTTAATGGTACTGCAAAAGCAGCACGTCTACTCTCCCAAGCATTAAGGACACAGGGCGGAGCTACAGAAGAAAATATAAAGAAATTTTTAGGGTATCTTTCTACTGTTCAGTCTGCAGGAAAAGCAGCAGGGTCTTTCAGATCTTCTCTAAAAAATACTAACGAGCTGCTAACAAGTTTTACCGCTGGGTTAAGTGAGACCACAAAATTTGATGCTCCTATAGATGCGTTAAATGTAACTATAAAAGCCTTTAATCAGGCACGAAAAGAGGGCGTTACAATAGCAAAAGAAGAAGTTGAGGAAATGAAAAAGCTAGGAAAGTTTCGACAAACTCTTATTGCTTTTAGGGAGATAGAAACAAGAGAAGCTAGAAAACAAGAACAGTTAAACTCAGATGCACTAGTAGCTTTACAAAATGCGACACCTCTGCAGAAAGCTAGAATTAATGCTCAAAAGCAAATAGCGAGTATAGACATAAAAAGGCAGTCCTTACAAGAGCAGTTACAGAAACGAGAGGCTCTTATGGATCAAGGGAGATTAAAACGTAATTACGCAGAAAATCTAACAAATATTCGGATGAAAGAGCAAATAGGATTTTTAGAAATACAAGCGGGTCTTTTAGAAGAGCAGTTGGATCTTACTTTTAAAATAGCAAAAGCAGGAAGAGACGCTTTTGAAACTGAATTATCTGGGGCTATATCAAGTTTACTGAAAGCGGAAGAAAGCAGTTTCAAAGATGCAATAGTAGGAATTGCAAAAGGTACAATAGGGTCTATAGCCGACGTTCTGGCAGGAGACCTTGCAGAAAAGATGACTCGTGGATTATTTGGCATAAGATCCCCGCAGGAGCAAGCAATAAGAGATGGCGCAGACTACCATGCAGAAGAAATAAGAAAAGCAATGGGTACTCCGACAGGAAAGGCAGCAACAGGATCTGGCGGACTACTTGACGGCCTTGGAAGCTCTGATGCCGACGGCGAAGGCGGAGAAAAGAGAGGCTTTTTTACACGCGTCAAAGAGGGACTGTTTGGTAAGAAAGAGAGAGTACAAAATGTCCGTAGCGATACTGATATGAGTACTTCTGCTATTGGAGCTGGTCTAGTAGGCAAAGACATAACGCAATCAACAGAAAGAATTGGCGGAATATTTGGTAACTTTGCAGGAGCTATGGATGAGTTGTTTAAAGGAGACGCCCCTTTTCTTTCTAAACTTGGTGGAATATTTGGGGGATTTGGAAAAGACTTAATGGGTATATTCTCTGGTCTCTTTGGAGGAGGCGGTGGAGGTAGCTTCTTTGGGGATCTGTTATCAGGTATCGGAGGATTCTTCGGATTCGGAGGCGGAGCCAAAGCAGCCGCTATGGGAGGAATCTTCAAAGGAGGATTTAAGTCCGCTGCCTATGCAAAAGGTGGGATAGCCACTCGTCCAACTGTAGGTTTGATAGGAGAGGGCAAGCATAATGAAGCCGTGGTGCCTCTTCCAGACGGAAAAGCAATCCCAGTAAACCTAGGACAGCAGGGAGCAAGTACAAATAACGTGAGTGTAAATGTGAATATAGCAAGGGATGGAGGAGCCTCTACAAACGCAACTGCAGACGGAAACATGGGCGAAGACCTAGGACGAGCGGTAGCGGCAGCAGTCCAAGAAGAATTACTATATCAGAAACGTTCTGGTGGTATTCTTAATCCCTATGGAGTAGCATAATGGCTATTGGATTTCCTATCTCTGGCACTGGCATAACAAGTGCAACTATTATACCTGATAAAACTTTAAATCGTAGTGCTACTCCTAAAGTAAGAGTGGCAAACTTTGGAGACGGATACCAGCAAAGAATTGCTGACGGTATAAACTCTATAGGAGAAACTTACAGTGTTAATTTTGTAAATAGGGAAAAAGCTGTGGCAGACGATCTTCTTGCTTTCTTTGACCAAAAGAAAGGAGTTACCTCTTTCGCTTTTACTATTCCTGACACTGACAATACGACAGCTACAGGAGAGAAAACAATAAAAGTAATTTGCAACGACTGGAGTGTGCAATACTCCAACTCAGACCACTATAGCGTACAAGCAACCTTTGAACGAGTTTATGAACCATGACAAATCTTATAGCTACAGATGCCCAAGACCTTGAGATAGATAGTGGTTTAGTTGAACTATACGAACTTGAAATAGGAACAGGCAGCAACAATACTTTATTTTTCCACCCGGGAAAAGACTTAGATAATGGCACTACTGACAAAGACTTGATCTTTGATGGGAATACTTATATTGCCTTGCCTATAATGATGGACAACATAGAGAAGTCAGCTACTGGAGCTATGAATAGACCCAAGCTGACCATAGCAAATGTTGAGTCTATAATCAAGACGGGTTCCGACTTTAAAACTCAAATGGAAGACGGTACCTGGGATGCCACCATAGACGGAGAAGCTCTGCCAGCAACAGAGTTTGAAATAGACGATCTGGTGGGGCAGAGAATTACTAGAAGAGTAACTCTGGAAAAGTATACAGGTTCTGGTGTAACTGCATATGAGTTCGACAAAGAAGTCTTTATTATAGATAGGATCGCTGCAAAAACTGCAATTCTTATAGAGCTTGAACTATCTGCTCCTGTTGACCTTGCAGGCATAAGACTTCCGAGAAGGCAGGTAATTGGTAAGTATTGCCCGTGGCTATATCAGGGACACCATACTAAGAGTGAAACATCTAGTGCGTGTTTCTGGAAAACAAAAAATCAAGTTGAAGATGAAAATGGAAATTTCTACAGTTTTTACTTTACAAAAGACGATGAGCCGCTTGTACTCAATACCCGCTTGGCAGGAAACAGCACTAGCTTCTGGAAAGGAGCTTATAATGCTGGCACAACATATGCTTCAGGGGAATACGTAGGCAATGGGGGATTGTTTTGGAGATCCGAAAAAGATAGTAACACAGGAAATACTCCTTCAGAGACAAGTATATTTTGGCAGATAGTAAGAACCTACAGCCAGTATTCTAGTAGTACAGCTTACTCTGTTCATGCCACAGATCCTCGTAGAAATGACTATGTGCTATCAAGCGATACCGTATGGAGAGCGATCGCTGCAAATACAGGCGTAACTCCAGGTACTAATCAAAACGTATGGGTTAGAGGAGATGTTTGTGGTAAGTTGCTCAAGTCGTGTAAGTCAAGGTACCAAGTAATACCAAAAGCAACAGGAAGTGGCTATACTTTAGGCGGGATACCGCACAAAAAAGAAAACACTTACCAAGCGTTACCATTTGGAGGATTCCCAGGAAGTAGAAAGTTTAGATAATGAAGTTTTTAGATGATATAGAAGAACACTTTGCAAATGAGTACCCCCGAGAGGGTTGTGGCGTTATAGCAGTAGTAAAGGGGAAGAAACGGTGGTTCCCTTGCACAAATATAGCAGAGGACGATGAAGATTTTGTAATAGACTCAGACGAGTTTTTAAAGTTGCAAAGAACAACAGATATTGTAGGAATTGTGCATAGTCACCCCGATGCTTCGTCCGACCCAACAGAAGGGGACAAAAAGTATTGTAATGCACTGGGAATAAAGTATTATATATTCAGTTATCCCGAGATGGATCTTACTGTGCTGGAGCCCGAAAATACTACTACTGACTTATTCGGCAGAGAGTATGAGTTTGGGGTTAGAGACTGTTTTGAAGCGTTAAGAGATTACTTAGCAGCCCAGAGTATAAAAATACCGGCAAGAGCAATGTTTCAGGATAACTGGTGGAAAAAGGGACTAGACTATTTTACTGAAGAAACTATTGCTAATTGGCAGCACAAGCCTGTACCACTACAAGAGCTACAACCAAACGATGTTTTAATATTTAAAGTAGACTCAGAAGTTAATAATCATTGTGGAGTATACGTTGGAAACGATATTCTGTACCACCATGCCATAGGGAGACTTTCATGCAGAGAAAGCATATATCCTCTTTGGCACAAATACTTAATAGGAGCTTATCGCTATGATGCGAACAATACATCTTGAAGGAGAAATGGGTCGTTTATTTGGAACAAACTTCCAAGTATACGCACCCGCAGTCAAAGACGTATTGTCTTTACTTGAAGCCAATTTTCCTAATTTTAAAAAGTATCTTGTAGGATGCCACGAAAAAGATATAGGGTTCACTATTGATGTAGCAGATAATCATTTGGACTACGAAGCAGAAATGCTTATGAAACTAAATGAAGGCGACATAACTATTACTCCTATGGCAGCAGGATCAAAATCCGCCATAGGAAAGATACTTGCAGCAATAGCTCTTATAGTTATAATGTTAACTCCCGGTTTGAGAGAAACGTTTTTTCTCGAAGGAACCACAGGAGGTCTTTTCGGACTAGGTACACTAACTGTCCCTGGAAAAATCTTTGCATATATGGCGGTAAATCTCGCTATGATGGGTATACAGCAGATGATGGCTCCTGATCCTGCAAGCGACTCAGACCAAGAAGAGTCTTACCTCTTTAACGGAGCAGAGCAAAATATAGTAGAAGGAGACCCAGTTCCCCTTCTTTATGGAAAATTACGAGTCCCAGGACAGCCTGTCAGCTTTGAGATAGCAGGAATTGACTCAGTAGCAAAAGCAAATATGTACAGAAGAGGCGGTGGAAGCACTGGAGGAAATGACCAGACTTCAGGAACAAACTTCACCATAGCGAAGGAAAACTAATGCCAATTCAATCAATTAATGCTCTAGACAGAAGAAAGTATGTCCCAGAAAACGACCAGATTAGGACAAACGGCGACGGATCAACAGAGCAGTCAATACTTATAACAGATATTATTTCAGAAGGCCCGATAGCTGGTTTAGTGAATGGCGGGTCTAGTATATTTTTGAATAACGATAACTTAATGTCAGAAGGAGAATCTACTTATAGTCCTCCTGTAGGCATGACCGTTACCTTAGACTCTGATGCAACTGCTCCTGTAAATACTAAAGGCAATGTATTTACAGCCACTCTTGGTAATGAAGGAACAAGATTTTTAAGGATTGACAAAGCATACTCCTCTACAGTTACTCTTGCGAACTTAAATACAATTATAAATAACAATGGGTTTTTAGGTTGCCAAGTTGAGGTAACCAGAACTGCAGGAGACGCCTTTTTAGCTTCTTTTCAGGCATCAGCCGATGAAATTGCTCTAGGTGTAACACAAATAGCAAATTTAGTAGCGGTTCCTGTTCTTACAGTTGCATCTAGCGGTGAAATTATAGAAGGAAAAGCGCTATCTGTTAACGCAGGCGCTGGAACAGCGACTTTACAGTTTTCTATGCCTTATGGACGGGGTTTTACATTTAATGATGCAGACCATAATGGAAGTACAACTCATACTCTAGAGTTTGATTTATTTTTAGAAATAGCTTCTATTGCAAATAATGTTATCACTCTTACAGGAGCCCCTCCTATTACAGGAACTTTCGACTTTTCTATAACTAGCGGACAAATTACTACAGTAGTAGGAACGGGTAAAACTCAAAAACAACTCGATGAAAAATATGAGAACTCTGGATTTCATTTCAACAGCGGAGAGATGGCCCAAGAAGCTCTCCCGACGATAGAGGGAGAAGGAAGTTCTAGTGTTGCACTAAGTGCGCAGACGGGAGATCTGGAGAAGAATGGGTCTAAGATAATTACGGCAAGCGGTGCTCAAGCTAGTGAGATTGACACTTTAAAAATACTTATCACATACCCATCTGGATTGTACTATGTTAGTGAAAACTCTGGAAGAAAATACGGCACAGAAGTTTTTTATAAAATAGAGCTGAGTATAGACAGAGGTAGTGGAGATAACTTTCAGGTTCTTGACGGAAATTCGATATTCCAGGGAACTAAGACATTTTCTCACGGGTCCACTCACTACAAAAGCCCAATAGAGCAGGCAATAACTTTTGAAATAAGAATAGACTTAACAAAGTATCAGCCTTTCAACGGCTTCAAAGTTAAGCTTACTCGCTTAACTGAACACGATTTCTCTGTAGTAGGAAAAGGTGTAGAAGTTGGAGGCAGCCTGACAGAGAACAGCCATTATCAACACGTCACAAAAGGAGCCATAACTCTAGCTCTCGGAGTAATAAAAGAAAAGCTTAGTTTTCCTTATACTGCTGTTTGCAATGTGAGTTTCAGCTCCAAATCTTTTAACAGTGCTCCTACTCGTACTTATGAATGCCAAGGATTAAAAGTTCAAGTCCCGTCTAACTATATAACTCGTGAAGAAAACGATGGACAGAATGCTCTATATAAGAGGAATGTCAGCACAGGAGCTGTAGAAAATAGCAACCAACTTTGGGACGGTAACTTCAGATCAGATAAAATTTATACAGATAATCCTGCTTGGGTCTTTTATGATGTTCTTACACACGATAGATATGGACTAGGTGATTTTCTAAGAACAACTGATATAGATAAGTATTCTCTTTACAAAATAGCAAAGTATTGTGATGAGTTAGTCCCTGATGGAAAAGGAGGTACAGAGCCTCGTTTCAGAGCTAATCTATATCTTACTAAAGCTACTGATGCTTATAAAGTTCTTAAAGATATGGCAACAATTTTCAGAGGAATTTTGTACTGGTCGGATGCTAATTTTTTTGCTGTTATTGATGAGCCTAAAGAACCTGTCTTTACTTTTTCAAGAAGTAATATTATTGAAGGAGAGTTTTCCTTTGAAACTACAGGCAGTAAAACAAGAGCGAATCAAATAATTGTAACTTGGAATAACCCTGACGCAGACTACAAAGCAGAGCCTATAATAGTTGAGGACAGAGAAAACCAAATAAAAACAGGCAGAATACTTAGTGAAAAAGCAGTAGCTTTTGGCTGTACGTCTGAAGGTCAGGCTATTAGATATGGTAGATGGAAGCTCTGGACTGCAATAAATCAAACGGAAATGTGTAACTTTGCAACTTCTATAAATGCTTCTTTCCTTGCCCCAGGTGATATAATAAATATCCAAAACGAAGCCGACTACAATGTGCCTTTTAGTGGAAGAGTAAATACTTGTACAAGCTCTGCAATAACTCTTGATAGATCCATTGCTAGCCATATAGCGGGTGGGTACACCTATACAATTTCTGTTGTTCTTCCGAAAAGAACTGTTCTTTTAAATCAAGATAGTGCAACTATAAATGTAAGCGGGGGCGGGACTGCAAGTTTTTCACGGGGTGATCAAGTTACCCATGCAACTGTTGGTGGGGCTGTAGTTCAACTGATAAATGCGGCTAATATTGATTTAACCAGACGCCAGATAGAGAGTGCTGTTGATAGTAGCGGTAACTTATTAAATTTACAGTATGCAGAAGAAACCATTATAGAAGAAAGGACTCTTACTACAGGAAGTATTAACACTTCTGATGGAAAAGATACTATTCCTATTTCTTCTGCTTTTTCTGTAACTCCTACAAATGGTGATATATGGGCTATAAAAGAAGTTCCTACTTCTGGAGGCAGCTCTACGGCAAGTTCATATAAGCAGTATAAAATACTAAACATATCCGAAAAAGGAAAAGCAGAGTATGAGATTACGGCAGTAGAATATTTTGCAGGAAAGTTCGATGCTGTGGACAAAGAGTTTACAACTGCTATTCCTGATCCACTATTCCCGCCCGAAGATACTAGGGAGGTTCCTGCTCCCCCAAGTGTAGCTGTTATAAGAGACCCTATACCTCACGAAGAGGGAGAGGAATTGATCGTGCAATGGGAAGCTCCACCAGATATAGACAATACTGGTGTGGATATATATTCGCATCTAGCTGGGTTTGAGATAACTCATACTTTTGGTCCTATAACAGGCAAACCCCCAATTATTAAAGGAATAGGAGCAGGAACAAGAGCATATCGTTTTAATAAAGTTGGAGACGGTCTACACGTAGTCAGCGTTCAAGCAGTCAGTAAAAGAGGAAGAAAATCTAAAAAGACCAGCGTACAATTACGAGTTTCAGACATTTTTGAAGGTAATCATCCTAAGTTCAAGGGATTAGCAAAAGGGGGCTTTTCCACTCACGATGTTATGATGGTCGGATCAGGATCTCAGAAAGGAACTGTAAAATTTAGTAGCGACTCTTTTGTGGCTGCGCCTTTTCAAGATATAAATGCAGCAAAAAGAAATACAACCGCAGACCCAGATACCTTTTCCTTACTGACCACAGCTTTAGCGAATGGTAGTTGGCAATTAAAAAATGTGAACAATATTCCATATGGTTACTTGTTCATGGACTTTAGCCTTTTAGATGCATCTGCTCCAAATGCTAATGCTTTAAAACTTATAGTGCATCATACGGATACCACAACCTTTCAAGAACCTATAGGCTACTTTTATGATGGAATAAAGTACATAGCAGATCCAAACAGTATATGGACAAGTGTGGGCAATGTTAGTGTTACTCAGAACTCGCTTAAAATTACCGGCACAGGGTTTAATGCTTTAAAAATTCCGGAAGTTATAAAGATCGGAAGTAATTTTGCAGCAAAAGTGGGGTATGTGGAAAGTAATACTGTGATGTATATAGACAGACCGTGGAAGGCTGCAAGTGCCACAGGACAAGCTCTCAGTGTACAAGAACTAGATATAGACTACAGAGAGGACTTTTTAGTTACCGTTGTGGCATATGATGCGAACCAAAATGACCCTTCAGGAGCAAGCGGTAGGTATGTGCTAGGTGGCGGTTCGGGAGGACTTTCTTTCTTAGAAATTACAGAAGACTTGAATACTATTGGAAGATCTGTTACTCTATCCGCTGATGTTCCTCTTATACAGTATGATGCGGCAAATGCTGAAAGCGCTGCCTCCGACATAAGTCTTTCTATGAATGCGGTAGGATTTCGTAATGCAGAGTTTCAAATTACTGGAACTGGTTTTGCTGGTGTAAGCACTTCTGCAAGTGATGCGGAGTTCGCAGACATTACGGCTTCTGGAAATAAAGCAACATTTAAGATTCATGATCAGAGCGGAGGAAGCCCTGCTATACCTTATAACAGCGGTGCGTTACTGGACTTTACAGTAACTGCAAGAGAAAAGCTAGACCCAGATAATACATCTATGCAAGCGTCTAGCACTATATCTATTGGGAAAGTTAGAGAAGGTACTCAAGGCGCTTCTACAGCTGTGATATACTTGTACGCTAAGTCTACAAACGCCCCTTCTGTTCCTTCGAATATAGGAGGATTTCCAACTGTTACTGTAACTCTTAGTGGCACTGGGGGAGGTACAATAACTTCAGTTTCGTCTGGAAGTATAAGTAATAATCAAATTGGAGGCACGGGCTGGTATACGGTGCCACAAGCACTGTCTGGCACAGAAAAAGCATGGGTTGTCGCAGCTACAGCGAATGGGACCGGCACAACAGATACTATAGGATCAGGTGAATGGTCTGGAGTTGTACAATTTTCAGGCGCAGATGGTTTGAATTCTGCAACAGTTGAGTTATTTCAACTAACTAATAGCACAAGCGCTCCTGCAGATCCTAGCGGTGCTCTTACTTATACTTTTGCAGACGGCCTAATTACTAACTCCAGTAATTTAAATAGCTGGACTCAAACTGCGACTAGCCCTACTTCTACCAATAAATACTTATGGAAGATAACTGCTGCAGCTATTGCCAATACAACTACCGACAGTATAGCTACAAGTGACTGGTCAACTGCGATTCTTGCTGCACAATTCGGATCTGAAGGAGCCGCAGGTAAAAGAACTATTCAGGGTTACTTGTACTATGAGAAGACAGGAACTAATCACGCTACTCAGGCTCCTGGAACGCCAGGTGCAAATACTTATAGCTTTACTAGTGGTCAGATAAATGCGGGGGGTTCAGGTGCTACAGCAGTAGTTGCTGAAGGAAACTCCGCTGTAAACAAATGGACAAATGCACCTAGAACTCAGGATCCCACAGTCGCTAGTACCCACTATACTGTTAGGTACTACGGAACAGAGTCTGTTGCTGGTGCTTCAACAATATCGGTAAGCTACTCTAGTGTGGTACAACATACTAATTTTACAGGTGTTGT
>CENZ01021076.1_pt1 | contig 13277 bp, 10 predicted proteins | sample 361341 | NCBI WGS metagenome assembly CENZ01 (sample SAMEA2619782, study PRJEB7988) | marine metagenome | biome: marine biome (ENVO:00000447); feature: deep chlorophyll maximum layer (ENVO:xxxxxxxx); material: "saline water (ENVO:00002010), including plankton (ENVO:xxxxxxxx)" | depth 50 m
TTATTGCAATACAAAAATTATTACGTACAGGTAAAATTAGAATAAATGAAAAAAAATCTGTAGGCTCTCATAGGATAGAAGTTGGCGATGAAATTACAATTCCCACAGATATGCAAAACAGCAAAAATTCTAAATTTTTTACCTTTAAAGAGTTAAATACAGATTTTAGAAATTTTATAAATAATAGTATTTTATACAAAGATAATGATTTTATAGCAGTAAATAAGCCTGCTGGTTTTGCAGTACAAGGTGGCTCACGGGTAGTTAATCATATTGATGGAGTTTTAGATTATTTTAGATTTGATGCTCCTTATAGGCCTCAATTACTTCATAGATTAGATAAATCTACAAGTGGAATATTATTATTATCTAGGCGGCCAAAAGCAACCAGACGTTTAACTGAGGCGTTTAGAAATAGAGAAATAAAAAAAAATTACTGGGCGCTATTATATGGACACTTACCAAAAACAAAAGGTTCAGTTAATGCTCCACTTGGAAAAATTAGTACTAAAAATTATGAAAAAACAACTTTTGATTTAAATGGAAAAGAAAGTAAAACTACTTATAACGTCCTTTGGAAAGGGGTTCATAAATCTGTAAAAGTATCTTTAGTAGAATTCCAACCAGAAACAGGAAGAAAGCATCAAATAAGAGCACATTGTAATTATATAGGGTGCTCAATAATAGGAGATAAAAAATATTTCGTTAATTTTAATAATAAGAATATAGAAGGTCTAGGTGAAAATATGTTTTTACATGCTAGGGAATTAGCAGTTCCAGATAAAGATGGATTAACTATAAGGATTAAATCACCTATTCCAAATCATATGATAAATGCATTTAAGTTGTTCAAGTTACCAACAAATATATTTGGTTGATAAATATAAAATGGCTTCATTAAGGAAAATAAACTTTGAGATTATTAAAAAAAATAATGGTAAATTTTGTATTAAAGTTAATAATAAATTATTAAAAACCCCTAAAGAGAATTTAGTAGAATTGCCAAATTTTTCCTTAGCTAAAATTTTATTACAAGATTATAAATCTAAAATAAAATCTAAGGATGTAAATATTGTAAGTGCTATTAAGATTACTAATACTGCGATTGATAAAATAAAACCTCAAAATTCTTACTATATTGATGAGATAACTAATAATTTAAATAATGATGTTTTATGTTATTTTTCTAGTTCACCAGAAGAGTTAGTAAATATTCAAAATAAAGAATGGTTACCTCTTATTCATTATATGAAATCATCTTATGATATTGATTTGACATATACTTCAAATCTTTTTGCTATAAATCAAAAGACAGAAAGTTTATCTAAATTAAAGAATATACTAAAAGAAGAAAATATTTTCAGATTGTCTGCTTTTTATACATTATCTCAAATAACCAAATCAATTATCATTCCTTTAGCTCTTGTAAATAATAAGATCAGTGCTAAAAAGGCATTTGAAAATAGCAACTTAGAGGAATTATACCAAATTTCAAAATGGGGAAAAGATGAAGAGGCTTTTAATAGACTAAATACCATAAAAGTTGATATAAGAAATATAAAAAAATATTATGATTCTGTTTAATAATAATTTTAATTGAGGATTTTATCTTGAGGGATATCGTAAAAGAATTAAAACAAAAAAAAGAAAGAGCAAGAATATCAGGTGGACTTAAACGACAAGAAGCTCAGCATGCGAAAGGAAAATTAACAGCACGTGAGAGAATTGAAGTTTTAGCTGATAAAGATTCTTTTGTAGAATATGATATGTTTGTAGAACATCGATCTACTGATTTTGGTATGGAAAAAAATAAAATACCAGGTGATGGCGTTGTCACAGGTAATTGTAAAATTAATGGTAGACCAGTATTAATTTATAGCCAAGACTTTACGGCTTATGGTGGATCATTAAGTGAGGCACATGCAGAAAAAATATGTAAAATACTTGATCAAGCAATGAAATTAGGAATACCAGTAGTAGGACTAAATGATTCTGGTGGTGCTCGCATACAAGAAGGTGTAGCATCACTTGGTGGATATGCTGAAGTCTTTCAAAGAAATGTGTTGGCATCAGGATTTATTCCTCAAATATCAGTTATAATGGGACCTTCTGCTGGCGGGGCCGTTTATTCTCCTGCAATTACAGATTTTATATTAATGGTACGTGATTCATCTTATATGTTTGTAACAGGACCAGATGTTGTAAAAACTGTTACTCATGAAACAGTTACTGCTGAAGAACTTGGAGGAGCAACTACGCATACAAAAAAATCTGGAGTTGCTGATTTGGCTTTTGACGATGATATTACAGTACTAGAGCAGACAAGAAGGCTTTTGGATTTTTTACCTCTTTCAAACAAAGAAAAACCTCCATTTAGAATTACGAAGGATCCAATAAATAGAAAATCAGTTAATCTCGATACTCTGATACCTGAAAATGCTAACAATCCTTATAATATGAAAGAGTTAATAACTACTATTGTAGATGAGGATGACTTCTTTGAATTACAACCAGATTATGCACAAAATATTATAATTGGTTTTGCTACAGTAGCTGGTTATAGTGTTGGTATAGTTGCTAATCAGCCTATGGTTTTAGCAGGATGTTTAGATATTGATTCTTCAAGAAAAGCAGCAAGATTTGTGCGTTTTTGTGATTGTTTTAATATACCTATAATCACCTGCGTAGATGTTCCAGGGTTTTTACCGGGCACTGCTCAAGAATATAATGGCATTATAAAACATGGGGCTAAGCTTTTATATGCTTATGCAGAAGCAACTGTTCCAAAGATTACTTTGATTACACGTAAAGCTTATGGAGGAGCTTATGATGTAATGGCATCAAAGCATTTAAGAGGAGATATTAATTATGCTTGGCCTTCAGCTGAAATAGCAGTTATGGGTGCAAAAGGAGCTGTAGAGATTATTTTCAGAGGTTCAACTGATAAAGAAATAGAAAAACAAACACAAGAATACCAAGATAAGTTTGCTAATCCTTTTGTGGCGGCATCAAGAGGGTATTTGGATGATATAATTACTCCTCATAACACTAGAGAAAAAATATCTTTAGCTTTAGAACTATTAAAATCTAAAAAGCTAACTAATCCCAAAAAAAAGCATGGAAATATTCCGTTATAAATTAAAGAGATCAAATATGTTTAAAAAAATACTTATTGCTAATCGAGGCGAAATTGCTTGTAGAATTGCTAGGACTTGCAAGAAGATGGGAATAAAGACTATAGGAATTTATTCTGATGCAGACAGTAATTCTCTTCATTTGGATTATATGGATGAAAAAGTGAATGTTGGTCCAGCGGACTCTTCTAATAGTTATCTTAATATAAACAATATTATTAAAGCTGCTAAAGACAATAAAGCGGATGCTGTTCACCCAGGATATGGGTTTCTATCAGAAAATGCTGAATTTTCAAAAGCGCTAAAGAAAGATAAGATTACTTTTATAGGACCCTCCATGGAGGCTATTCAATCTATGGGAGATAAAATTATTTCCAAAAGAATAGCTAAGAAAGCTGGTGTGAATATAATACCTGGTGTAGATGGAGCGATAAAGAATGTTGATATCGCTATAAAAGCAGCTAAAGAAATTGGTTATCCTGTAATGATTAAAGCCTCCGCAGGTGGAGGAGGAAAAGGAATGCGAATAGCAAATAATAAAGAAGAACTCAAGTCAGGGTTTCAGAGTGCTAAAAATGAAGCTAAAAAGTCTTTTGGAGATGATAGAGTATTTATAGAAAAATTTATCGTTGGTCCTCGTCATATTGAAATACAAATTTTAGCGGATGAATTTGGTAATATGGTTTACTTAGGGGAAAGAGAATGTTCAGTTCAAAGAAGACATCAAAAAGTGATAGAAGAATCACCTAGTTCATTAGTTGACGATACAATGAGAAAAGAAATGGGAGAACAAGCACTTCTTCTGGCAAGAGCAGTAAATTACTCAAGTGCTGGAACTGTAGAATTTGTAGCATCAAATGATAAATCATTTTATTTTTTAGAGATGAATACTCGTTTGCAGGTTGAACATCCTGTTACTGAATTAGTCACAGGAATAGATTTAGTTGAAAAAATGATAAACATTAGTGCTAAAAAACCATTAGGTTTGACTCAATCAGATATAAAAATGAATGGTTGGTCCGTTGAGGCTAGAATATATGCAGAAGATCCAATTCGCAACTTTGCACCATCAATTGGAAGGTTAAAAACTTTTAAATCACCAAGTGAGAATAGTTCTTCTATTAGACTTGACTCTGGTGTTCAAGAAGGTGGCGAGATTTCAATGTATTATGACCCAATGATTGCTAAATTAATATCTTATGGTAAGGATAGAGATGATGCTTGCTTAAAATTATCATCAGCTTTAGACACTTTCTTTATAAGTGGTCTTGAAACTAATATTGCTTTTGTAAATAGCGTATTAAATAATAAAAAGTTTCTTTCTGGTAATATTACTACTGCTTTTTTAGAAGAAGAATACCCTAAGGGCTATTCTGGTTTATTAAAATCTAAATCAAAATTATTTCTAATTTCTTTAGTTGCATTAGCTATGGAAGCAATTAAAAAGTATAGAAATCAAAATTTAACAGCAGAAACTTGTGTGGTTATAATAAGTAAACTGGACTTTACTATAAGTTATAAAATGGTTTATAACCAAACTAAAAATATCTATGATTTTTCTATAATATTTAAAGAACAAAGTTATGACTTTAGTATTAAGTGGGATATCGGGTATCCTCTTTTAAGTATAAGTATGGATAAGCATACTTCAATTTTACAAGTAACTAATGATACTTCTAAATACAGAATAAAACATGCTGGATTTGATATATATGCAACAGTTAGAGAAAATGACATATATAAATTATCAAAATTAATACCTAAGAAGGCAAAAAATAATTTATCTAAATTACTTTTATCACCTATGCCTGGACAAGTAGTTAAAGTGTGTGTTCAGGAAAATCAAAAAATAAATTCTGGTGACGATTTAATTATTTTAGATGCTATGAAAATGGAAAATATACTAAAAGCAGATAAAGATGCAGTAATAAAGAAAATTCATATAAAGGAAGGTGATACTGTATCGGTAGATCAAGAATTAATAGTATTCTCTTAAATTAAAAATAATTTTTGGCTGTTTTTTTTATTATTTTATCAAATTCGTTCATATTGATATTTATGCCTAATTCTTCTAGAGAAGTAATAGGAAATTCTTCTAATCCACAAGCAATAATATTTTTGTAATACTTTAAATTGGGATTAATATTGATTGATATTCCATGATATGTAACCCAGCGACTAATTCTAATTCCAATTGCTCCTATTTTTGCCTCTCCTTTTGGAGTATTTACCCATATGCCTATTCTTTCTTTACAAGTGTATGAGTCTAATCCAATCATTTTTAATGAGTCTATCATCCAGTTTTCTAGACATTTGACATATCTTTTAATATCTTTATGTCTTTCATTTAAATTTAGCATTACGTAAATTATTCTTTGCCCAGGACCATGATATGTAATTTGACCACCTCTTCCAGTTTCAACTATTGGAATTTCAGTAATATTTAAAATATCACTTTTCTTATAACTAGTTCCGCAGGTGTATATAGAAGGGTGCTCTAATAGCCATATCAGTTCAGAGGAATTTTTATTATGAATATTTTTTACTGTTTGTTCCATAATTTCAATCGCAGAATTATAAGGCACAGTTTTTTCTTCATCTCTCCAATTCAATACTAAATTTTTTTTGGACTTAATATTTATTTTGCTCATTCAATGCCCTAGTAATATTTAATTTATAGAGTTAGAATAAATTATAATATTAAAAATTCAAGTACATTGGAATTATGAAGCAGTGGAAAAAAAATCTAAAAATATTGTAGAAAATATTAATAATAATGAAACTTCTTTAGGTTTTGGGATTTCATCAATATTTATCGATGAAATACGTAATGCAATTAGAGCAAACGATAAACAATATCTAGAAGATAAAATATTAATTTTACATCAGGCTGATATAGCTGATATTTTTGAAATATTATCTAAAGAAGAAAGAAAAACATTATTTTCTTTTTTACAAGATAAATTACCTGCTGAAGCTTTAGCTTCTTTAGATGAACAAGTTTTAAAGGATATAATAGATAATTATAAGCCAAGTATATTAGGAGAGTTAATAGGGAAACTAGAAACTGATGATGCGTCATATATACTTGAAAACTTAGATATTGAAAAACGTGATGCCTTGTTAGAGCAGATACCCAAGGCTCCACGCAACTTAATTATTCAATCGTTGCAATTTCCTGAAATGTCAGCTGGTCGATTGATGCAAAGAGACTATGTAGCCGTTCCACGTTATTGGAATGTTGGTCAAGTTATCGATTTCCTCCGAGGTTCTTCAAAAGTACCTGATCAATTTTATTCTATATTTATTGTTGACCCCAAACATATGCCTGTAGGAACTGTACCTCTTCATAAGTTAATGAGAAGTGAAAGAAAAGTTATTTTATCTGATATTATGATCAAAGAACCTGTTATTGTTTCGGTTACAATGGATCAGGAGGATATGGCATTTTTATTTGAACAATATGACCTTACTTCTGCCCCTGTGGTTAATTCTCAAAATAGGCTAATTGGAATGGTTACTGTAGATGATGTTGTAGAAGTTATTCAGGAAGAAGCTGAGGAAGATATGCTAAAATTAGCAGGAATATCTGGAGATACTGATTTATATTTAGCCGCATGGCAAACAGCTAGAAGCCGTTTTTCCTGGTTATTTATAAATTTACTAACAGCAATTTTAGCTTCTATTGCTATAGGTTTATTTGAAGGAACTATTAAACAAATTGTTGCATTAGCCGTTTTAATGCCCATTGTGGCATCAATGGGAGGAAATGCAGGAACACAAACTTTAACGGTAGCAGTTAGAGCTCTTGCTACAAGAGAATTAAATCAATCCAATGCATTACGCGTATTTGGAAAAGAAATATTAGTTGGAATTATCAATGGTTTAATTTTTGCAGTAATTGTAGGTTTAGTGGCAGCACTTTGGTTTGGAGAACATGGTTTAGGCATAGTTATTGCATTAGCAATGCTATTTAATCTATTCGTTGCAGGTTTTTTTGGTGCAGCTATTCCTCTATTATTACAAAGATGGAAAATTGATCCAGCATTAGGAGCTTCAATTTTGTTGACTACTGTTACAGATGTAGTAGGTTTCTTTGTATTTTTAGGATTAGCACAAATGTTACTGATTTAACTAATGTGAGGTGAAATGATAGTAAATAGGCCAGAAGATTTTAATTTTTATTTAGGCGAAACAGCAGATATGATTAGAGAAACTGTTTCTAGTTTTGCGCAAAATGAAATAGCTCCAAGAGCGTCTGAAATAGATAAGAATAATGATTTTCCCTCGGACTTGTGGGAAAAAATGGGTAATTTAGGTATTTTAGGCGTGACTGTAGAAGAAAAATGGGGAGGAAGCGGTTTAGGCTATTTAGAGCATACTGTATGTGTAGAAGAAATTAGCAGAGCATCAGCCTCAGTAGGACTTTCATATGGAGCACATTCAAATTTATGTATAAACCAAATTAGATTAAATGGAAATGATGTCCAACGAGAAAAATATTTACCTGGGTTGATCTCTGGAAAAAAAGTTGGAGCTTTGGCCATGAGTGAAACAACTGCGGGTTCAGATGTTGTAGGGATGAAAACATCAGCAATTAAAAAAAGTGATCATTACGTTTTAAATGGTTCAAAAATGTGGATAACAAATGGGCCTGATGCAGATTATTTAGTTGTTTATGCAAAAACTGATAGTAATGCTGGTTCAAAAGGTATTACTGCTTTTATGATTGAAAAAGGCATGAAAGGATTTTCTACTGGAAAAAAGTTAGATAAATTAGGTATGCGTGGATCTAATACTTGTGAACTTATTTTTGATAATTGTGAAGTTCCTGAAGAAAATGTACTTGGTAAAGTTAATTCCGGAGCGAAAGTATTAATGAGCGGATTAGATTATGAGAGAGTAGTTTTAGCTGGAGGTCCTCTCGGGGTTATGCAAAATTGTTGGGATATAATTGTTCCTTATGTTCATGAAAGAAAACAGTTTGATCAACCAATTGGAAATTTTCAATTAATACAGGGAAAATTGGCAGACATATACACATCTATGAATGCTTCCAAGTCTTATGTTTATAATGTAGCACAAGCTTGTGATAGGAATGAAACTACGAGAAAAGATTCTGCTGGAGCTATTTTATATTCCGCAGAGAAAAGTACTGAAATTACTCTTCAAGCAATTCAAATATTAGGGGGTAATGGCTATACAAATGATTATCCAGTAGGAAGGCTTTTAAGAGACTCTAAATTATATGAAATAGGAGCTGGTACTAGTGAAATAAGAAGAATGTTAATAGGGAGAGAAATATTTAATGAATCTATTTAATCATCAATTAATTTTTTATAGATATATAAAATTATACTTAAAAAAAATTATATTATTTTTTAGCTTATTATTTTTTATTGCTACTAACTCTGTTGTTTATTCTCAAGAAAATATGCCAGATTTTCCATATGACCCAGAAGAAAAAGCAACACAAAAAAAGATATGTGCAAAAATATGTCTTAAAAGAAGAGATGCATGTCTTAAAATAGAAATAGATAATCCTCAATCAGAACAAATGTGTCAATCGCAGATGATTGTCTGTATAAATCAATGTAGATAATTAAGGAGTAAAATAATGAATAAAGAGCATATAGTTATAACAGGAATGGCCAGAACTCCTATGGGAAGTTTTCAGGGATGTTTGTCTACTGAAAAGGCCCCTGATTTAGGAAGTATAGCTATTAAGGGAGCAATAAAAAAAGCTAATATTAAACCTGAAGATATTGATGACGTTGTTATGGGATGCGTACTACCAGCTGGAATGGGCCAAGCTCCTGCAAGACAAGCTGCAATTAATGCTGGTATTCCAAATACTTCGGGAGCAACAACAATTAATAAGATGTGTGGTTCAGGAATGCGAGCAGCTATGATAGCTAACGATCAATTATTAGCAGGCTCTAGTTTAATATCTTTAGCAGGAGGAATAGAAAGTATGTCTAACGCTCCTTATATTCTTCCTAAAGTAAGAGATGGTTTAAGAATGGGACATGGACAAGTTCAAGATCATATGTTTATTGATGGATTAGAAGATGCCTATGAACCGGGAAGATTAATGGGTTCGTATGCAGAAGCTACCGCGGAGGCGTATCAATTTACTAGAGAAGAACAAGATAATTTTGCTATTAGATCATTAAAAAGGGCGAAAAAAGCTAACGAGGACGGATCTTTCGAAGATGAAATGGTTCCTGTAACTATTAAAACAAGAAAGGGTTCGATAGAAGTTACTTCAGATGAACAGCCTTTTAATGCAGACATTAATAAAATTCCTAATTTAAAACCTGCATTCAGTAAAGATGGCACAGTTACTGCAGCAAATTCGTCATCTATATCTGATGGGGCTGCTGCTTTAGTTATGATGACTATGCAAGAAGCAGAAAAAAAGGATTCTAAACCTTTAGCTAAAATTATTGCTCACGCTACAAATAGTCATGATCCAGCTTGGTTTACTACTGCTCCAATTGGGGCAATTAAGAAAGTTTTAGATAAAGCAGAGTGGGATATAAAAGATGTTGGGCTATTTGAAATAAATGAAGCTTTTGCTGTTGTACCTATGGCTGCAATGAAAGATTTAAGTATTTCACCAGATATTGTAAATATTCATGGTGGAGCATGCGCGTTAGGTCATCCTGTAGGAACTTCAGGTGCAAGAATTATGGCTACTTTAATTTCTGCAATGCATAAATATAAAGTTGATAAAGGAATAGCTTCTTTATGCATTGGTGGTGGAGAAGCTACGGCTATTGCATTAGAACGTTGCTAAATTTTAGGAATTTTTAAATGGATACTCTTAAAAGTAATATAAATACTGGGTCTAAAGAATTTTTAGAAAATTCTAAAGTTATGGAATCTCTTGTTGAGGACCTTAAAAAGAAAATAGCTTTTTCGCAAATGGGCGGTGGAAAAGAAGCTATAGAAAGACATATATCAAGAGGTAAACTTTTGCCAAGAGAAAGAATAAATTATTTAATCGACCCAGGTTCTCCATTTTTAGAATTTTCATCCTTAGCTGCATATGGTCATTATAATGATGAAGCTCCGGGATCTGGCCTTATAACAGGTATAGGAAGAGTATCCGGTCGAGAGTGTGTCTTAATTGTTAATGATGCTACAGTTAAAGGAGGTACTTATTATCCTATCACTGTTAAGAAACAACTAAGAGCTCAGGATATTGCTTTAGAAAACCATTTACCGTGTATTTATTTAGTTGACTCTGGAGGTGCAAATTTACCTAATCAAAGTGAGATGTTTGCGGACAAAGAAGGGTTTGGTAGAACTTTTTATAATCAGTCAAATATGTCTGCGCTGGGTATCCCTCAAATAGCTATAGTAATGGGTTCATGTACAGCTGGCGGAGCATATGTTCCAGCCATGAGTGATGAGGCTATAATTGTTAAAAATCAAGGAACAATATTTTTAGGTGGGCCTCCTCTTGTTAAAGCAGCTACAGGGGAAGTGGTAACTGCGGAAGATTTAGGGGGAGGAGAATTACATAGTAAAAAAAGTGGTGTTACTGATCACTTAGCAGAAAATGATAAACATGCATTAAAAATAGCAAGAGATATCGTGTCTACATTCAAAGAGAAAAATAATAAAGTTACTAGCTTAGATCAACCAGAAGAACCAAAATATGATTTAAAAAGCATATATGGTGTAATTCCAAAATCTTTATCAATTCCCTATGACGTTAGAGAGATTATAGCAAGAATAGTTGATGGAAGTAAGTTTTTAGAATTTAAAAAATTATATGGACCTACTTTGGTGACAGGTTTCGCTAAAATTATGGGTTTTAAGGTTGGTATAGTTGCAAATAATGGAATTTTATTCTCTGAGAGTTCTCAGAAAGGAGCACATTTTATTGAATTGTGCGGACAACGAAAAATACCACTTATTTTCCTGCAAAATATTTCTGGCTTTATGGTAGGAAAAAAATATGAAGAAGGTGGTATTGCGAAAGATGGGGCTAAGTTAGTTACAGCAGTATCAACCGTTAATGTTCCAAAATTTACAGTTATAATTGGAGGTTCATTTGGTGCTGGAAATTATGGTATGTGTGGAAGAGCATTTAGTCCTAGATTTATGTGGGCTTGGCCTAACTCTAGAATATCTGTTATGGGGGGAGAACAGGCTGCAAATGTTTTAGCAACCGTTAAAAAAGATGTTAACGCTAGAAGAAAAATAAAATGGTCTAAAAAGGAAGAAAATATATTTAAAACTAAAATTTTAGATCAATATGAAACTGAAGGTAGTCCATATTTTGCTTCTTCGAGAATATGGGATGATGGAATTATTGATCCTGCTGATACTCGCTTTGTTTTAGGTTTATCAATATCGGCTGCATATAATAAACCTATAGAAGAGACAAAATTTGGTCTATTTAGGATGTAATAAATGAAAAACTTAATTAGTAAATTAGATGATAGAGGTGTTTATTATTTAACTCTTAATAGACCTAACGTTATGAATGCTTTTGACGAAAATTTAATTGAAGAATTAGATAATGTCTTGTCGGATATATCCAATAATCAAAAAATAAGAGTACTTGTTTTAACTGGAGAAGGAAAAGCATTTTCAGCTGGAGGAGATTTGGATTGGATGAAAAGAATGGCTAATTTAAGCTATGAAGAAAACCATAAAGATGCAATGAAGTTAGCGGTTATGCTAAAAAAGTTAGATAGATTACCTTTTCCTACTATAGCTGCTGTTAACGGTGCAGCTTTTGGAGGAGGGGTAGGATTAGTATCCGCTTGTGATATTGCTATAGGTAATGAATATGCAAAATTTTCTCTTTCTGAAGTAAGGTTAGGATTAATTCCTGCAACTATAAGTCCTTATGTAGTTAGAACAGTTGGATCAAGGAATGCACGATACTTATTTATGACTTCAAATCTCATTTTTTCTGAAGAGGCTCATCATTTAGGTTTATTAACTCACCATACCCTAAATAATAATTTTGATAATTTAATAGAAAAAAATATTGAAAATATCCTAAAAGGAGGTCCTGAAGCTATAAAAGCATCAAAAGATTTAGTCTTTTATGTAGAGGATAAAAAAATTGATGAGACAGTAATGACAGAAACTGCAAAAAGAATTGCTGATGCTCGGGCTACTAATGAAGGTAAAGAAGGTACAAATGCCTTCCTTAATAAAAGAAAACCAGGCTGGCAAAAAAATGATTAGAAAAATATTAATAGCAAATAGGGGAGAGATTGCGTGTAGAATAATTCGTACATGCAAATTTATGGGTATTAAAACATTAGTTATTTATTCAGAAGCAGATGAATATTCTTTACATGTTAGAGAAGCAGATGAAGCTGTATTTATTGGAGAGTCTCCTGCAGATAAAAGTTATCTAAATTTTAAGAAAATAGTTAAAGTTGCTATAGAAAATAAGGTAGATGCAGTTCATCCTGGTTATGGTTTTTTATCTGAAAATCCAAATTTTGCTATGGAATTACAAAAGAAAAAAATAAAGTTTATAGGGCCTTCTGTTTTTTCTATGAAAAGTATGTCACTTAAAAATGATGCACGTAGTATGATGGAGAAAGCTGGCGTTCCAGTTTTACCAGGATTTTCTGCTGACTCTCTCTCTTATGAACAGATTGTAAAAAAATGCGAGAATATTGGTTTTCCTCTTATTATTAAAGCCTCTGCTGGCGGTGGAGGGAAAGGCATGCATGTAATTGGCACACGTGAAGAAATAAAATCTAAATTAGCTGGTGCAAAAAGGGAGGCTTTAAGTTCATTTGGTAATGATTCTATTTTAATAGAAAAATATTTAGAAAACCCAAGACATATTGAAGTGCAAATTTTGGCAGATAACCATAATAATATCTATACTTTATCAGATAGAGATTGCAGTATACAAAGGCGTCATCAAAAGGTTATAGAAGAAGCTCCTGCGCCAAATATTAAGCCTGAAGTTAGAAAAGAAATGGCATTGCAGGCAAAAAGTGTTGCAAAAAATATTGCATACTCTGGAGCAGGCACTATAGAGTTTCTATTTGAAAAAGATAGTTTCTATTTTATGGAAATGAATACGCGGCTTCAAGTAGAACATCCAGTGACTGAATTGATATTAGGCCTTGATTTAGTTGAATTACA
>CENZ01022245.1_pt1 | contig 13272 bp, 13 predicted proteins | sample 361341 | NCBI WGS metagenome assembly CENZ01 (sample SAMEA2619782, study PRJEB7988) | marine metagenome | biome: marine biome (ENVO:00000447); feature: deep chlorophyll maximum layer (ENVO:xxxxxxxx); material: "saline water (ENVO:00002010), including plankton (ENVO:xxxxxxxx)" | depth 50 m
GTTCATATTAAGAGGAGTTTCTTTATATGGTGTTGATTCTGCTGAAACAGAAATAGAAGTCAAAAAAGAAGTTTGGAATAATTTTTCTAGCGCTTGGAAATTAGTAGATTTAGAAAATGAGATTAAAGAAATAACTCTATCTGATTTACCTACAGAAATTGATACTATACTTAAAGGCCAACAGATCGGTAGAATACGTATAAAAATTTGAGTATGGATAAAAAGGAAAATAACTATAACGAAAAAATTGCCAGCTCAGATAGTAAGGCCGATGCAGTTGTGGCTGTTTGTGCAATTTTAATAATTACAGCAATAATTGTTTTTTGGGTGTCTACTCAATAACATTTCACTGAGAGAAAATATTATGTCAAAAGCTTCTGATTTAAAAAAACAACTAAGGTTGCCTGTAATTGGAGCGCCGCTGTTTACTGTGTCATATCCTGAACTGGTGATTGCTCAATGCAAGGCTGGAGTAGTTGGTTCTTTTCCTGCATTAAATGCAAGACCTCAAGAAGAATTAGAAGTTTGGATTAATAAAATTTCTGAAGAGCTTAAAAAGTATCAAGATGAAAATCCTGACAAAAAAGTTGCTCCTTTTGCCGTCAATCAAATTTGTCATCACTCAAATGATCGTTTACAACATGATGTTGATATTTGTGTAAAACACGAAGTTCCTTTAATCATTACTAGTTTGAGAGCGCCTAAGTTTGTCACTGAGGCAGTCCATAGTTATGGCGGTTTGGTCATGCATGACGTAATTAATATTAGACATGCCAAAAAAGCAATTGAAGAGGGCGCCGACGGCTTGATATTAGTCTGTGCTGGCGCAGGTGGTCATGCTGGTACGCTAAGTCCTTTCGCATTAGTTCGTGAAGTTAGAGAATTTTTTGATGGACCCATTGCTTTGTCAGGAAGTATTTCCGAAGGCTCTTCAATTTTGTCAGCCTTAGCTTTAGGTGCTGATTTTGCTTATATTGGAACTAAATTTATTGCTACTGCTGAAGCTAATGCATCTCCTGGATACAAACAAATGATCGTAGATAGCAAAGCTGACGACATCATGTATAGCGCAACATTTACAGGTGTGCACGGTAATTATCTGCGTCCTAGCGTTGAAGCTGCTGGTCTTAATCCAAAAGATCATTTGGATGGAAGCAAAGACTCAATGAATTTTGGATCTTCTGCTACGAAAGCTTGGAAAGACATTTGGGGATCAGGTCAAGGAATAGGCAATATCAATGATGTCAAAACTGTCAGTGACGCTGTGGACGATTTAGAAGAAGAATACAATTCGGCTAAACTTAGGCTTAAAGAAGTCGGTTAATTTTAAATAAACTTTATTCTTCTAAAAACTTCTGGGCATCTAATGCAGCCATACACCCGAATCCGGCTGAAGTAATAGCTTGACGATAAATAGAATCTGCAACATCACCGGCTGCAAAAACTCCTTCTACACTTGTTTGGGTTACATTTCCATTGAGACCACTGTTAATAGAAATGTAGCCATTTTTCATATCCAATTGATTTTCAAACATATCGGTATTTGGTTTATGACCAATAGCTATAAACACTCCTTCAAGCTTTAATTCTTTACCAGAATCTAGGATAATTTTATTTACTAAATCGTCTCCAATAACTTCTTGGAGTTGACTATTCCAATGAAGCTCAATTTTATCTTCCTCTGCTTTTGAAAAGATTCTATCCTGTAAAATTTTCTCTGCGCGTAGTGAATCTCTGCGATGAATGAGGTGAACTTTTGAGCAAATATTGCTTAGATACAATGCTTCTTCTGCAGCAGTATTACCTCCTCCAATCACTGCTACTTCTTTATCTTTATAGAAAAAGCCATCACAAGTTGCACAAGCACTGACGCCTTTCCCTAAAAACTTCTGTTCGGAATCTAGTCCTAAATATTGAGCTGAAGCTCCAGTAGCTATTATCAAAGACTCAGCAGCGTATTCTTTATTACCTTTCAATTTGATAGGTTTTCCACTTACATCTACTTTTTCAATGTGATCGTTAATAATTTCAACGTCAAATTTTTCTGCATGGTCTTGCATTCTCAACATTAAATCAGGACCTTGAAGATCGTTATGATCTCCAGGCCAATTTTCAACATCAGTTGTGGTTGTCAACTGACCACCGATTTCTAATCCAGTAATCAAAACAGGATTCAAACCTGCCCTAGCTGCATAAATTCCTGCACTGTACCCAGCTGGTCCAGAGCCTAAAATGATAAGTTTTCTTAAATCGCTCACAAATTTGATAATAAATGCTTATTCTAAATTAATTAGAAAAAAAGAGACAGATAGAATAAGCCTGTAACTGTCATTAAATAGTAAGGAAAGATATAATATTGCTTTGAATTAAAAAATTGACTAAAAATAAATCATCTCTATTTTCAAAAATTTTTAATCCAGCTTTCTCGCTGAGCTCTGCTACCAAAACACTTACTCTAGATTTAATAAATTTATTTTTTGTAATTTTAGGAATAATCCTTGCAATTGCTTTAGGATCTTTCGACATATCAGATCCTAATTGGAGACTTCTATCTTCTACAGATTTAAATCTCGTAAATAGCATCGGTATTGTAGGGGCTTGGTTGAGTAGCTTCTTGTATGAATTGCTGGGAATTACAGCTTGGTCTATTTGTGGGTTACTTTTTTTGCCAACTGTAACTTCTCTTATGAAAAATTCAGATGCTAATTCTGAGTCAAAAAATTATTTTTTTAGAACTTTTGGCTTTGTTATCTTTTGTTGCTCTTTTTGCTTGTTGGTTGATTTACATATTAAACCTTACGAAACCTTTTTTCCTGAAACTAGTTCAGGATTTTTAGGCTCTTCGATATCAAAATCTTTATTTCCATACTTGAGTCTCATTGGCTCTACGCTTTTTGGTATTTTTTTCTTGATGGTAAGTATGAGTTTGATGATTAATTTGAATTGGCGAAATGCTTTTTTTAATTTTCAAGATAATTTAAAAAATATAATTTATGCATTTAAAAAGTATTCTAAAAATGGCTTTGAATATTTAAGAAAAGCAAAACAAAAAAAGGCAGATCAAAAAAATAGACAAGCTTTTCTAGACTCGCATAAAGAAAAAATTAAATCCATGCCTAAGCCTGAGATCAAAAAAGTTGAAAAACCTATTGAAGAGGGAAAGAAAGTTCATAAAGAGAAACAAGTAGAATTATTTGAAGAAAAGATACCTGGAGAAATGCCAAAAATCTCTTTACTCGATGAAAAAAGAAATGATGCGCAGGTGATGAATTCTCAACAATTGTATGAACTGGATATTTTAAAAGAAGCACTAATTACCAAATTAGCTGAATTTAAAATTACTGGCCCTGAGGGAGAATATGCAATTGTGCGAGAAACCATGAGAGGACCTGTGGTAACTAGATTTGAAGTAGAACTTCCAAAAGGAATTAAAGTTTCACAAGTTTCTAATTTAAATAAAGACCTGGCAAGATCTTTGGGAGTTGGGAGCATTAGAATCGTAGAGGTAATCGAGGGAAGAGAGACGATCGGAATAGAAGTTCCAAACGCTGATAGAGAGGATGTCCTGTTAGGTGAAGTGATCGCTTCTAAATTATTTGAGGAAACAAAAAGTCCTTTGACCTTAGCTTATGGCAAAGACATAGAAGGTAAACCGGTCTTAGAAGACTTAGCCTCCTTACCACATCTATTAATTGCTGGAACCACTGGCTCTGGTAAATCAGTAGCTTTAAATTCAATGCTAATGAGTATTCTTTACAAAGCCACTCCTCAGGAAGTCAGGTTAGTTTTGATCGATCCAAAAATGTTAGAACTGTCAGTATACGAAGATTTACCTCATTTACTTTGTCCAGTCATAACTGACATGGGGCAAGCAGCCTTTGGATTGAGATGGTGCGTCAACGAGATGGAAAGACGATATAAATTAATGGCAGCAATGTCAGTTAGAAATTTAAACGGGTTTAATTCGAAAATAAAAAAAGCTAATGAATCAGGTAAGCCAATAAAAGATCCTACTTTTAAAATTGATGAGGAAAAAGGAATAACCGAAGACGATGTTCCTAATTTAGAAGAACTTCCCTTGATTGTCATTGCTGTTGATGAATTGGCAGATTTAATGATGGTAGTCGGAAAAAAAGTAGAACAATTAATAGCAAGGTTGGCTCAAAAAGCCAGAGCCGCTGGAATTCACATGTTGCTAGCAACTCAAAGACCGTCAGTTGATGTAATCACAGGTTTAATAAAAGCTAACATTTCAGCTAGGATGGCTTTTAATGTAGCTTCATCGATGGATTCAAGAGTCGTTTTAGATCAAGTTGGCGCTGAGCAGTTACTAGGCAGAGGAGATATGTTGTATGTAGGCTCGGGAACTTCTGTTCCCTTAAGAGTGCATGGCGCTTTCGTTGGAGAAGAGGAAATTATTCGAGTTGTAAAAGATTGGAAAGATAAGGAAAGTGTAAAATATCTAGACGCAGTTACTAAAGCTCCAGAAACCGGAGAAGATTCAGAAGGAAATGGAGATTCAGAAAAAGATGAGTTTTACGATCAGGCAGTAGCATTTGTGGTTGAAACTAGAAGAGCATCTATTTCAGCGGTTCAAAGGAAGTTTAGAATTGGATATAACAGAGCAGCAAGACTGATAGAGAGCATGGAAGCAGCGGGACTAGTAAGCGAAATGAATTCTAATGGGAACAGAGAAGTGCTAGCTCCAAATAATGCAGAATAAATTTTATATATTTTTTTTCTTTATATTCACGAATTTAGTTTATGGAAAATGCGATCTTGGATCTGAAAATTTAAATAAATTTTACGATTCAAATTTTTCTTTAACTACAGATTTCACTCAATCTTTTATAAAAAACGATAGAGATCCAATCAAAGGAAATATTCTTTTACAAAGACCTGATAATTTAAAAATCACATTAGAATCGCCTTTGAATTCCGAGATATTGATTAATAAAGATCACATTTTTCAAACCAACTATGATCTAGATCAAACTGTTCGATACGATCGCGATCAAATGATTAACCAAATTCCAGCGGCAATAATGTTGCTCTCAAGCGATCAACTATGTAAATTTTTTAAATTTGAATCTTGTATTGATGGCAAGTGTTTATTTGTAAATAACAACAGTCAACTAGAGTTAGTTTTTTCCGATGAAATCCTAAAGTCTCTCACTTTTTATAGCCCAAATTTCGATGAATCTAAAATAAACTTTGAAAATCTTTCTATGATGCAAAAGATTAATGATTCTGCTTTTAGTTATAATCAGCAGGTAACTGATTTATTAATATTTAATAAAAATGATTGATTTAAGCCTCTTAAGAAATAATCCCGAAGAAGTAAAAGCTAATCTTTCTTTGAGAGGTTTTGATTTAGATATTTCACTTTGGGAAACCTTGGAAAAAAATCGAAAAGCTTTTCAAGTCGAAATGGAAAATTTTCAAGCAGAACAAAATAAAATTGCAAAAGAAATTGGTTTAGCTCAAAAGAATAATGAAAGTATTGAAGATTTGAAATCTAAAGCTACTAAAATTTCAAGTGACCTCAAAGACGCGAAAGAAAAATTTAAGACTAATAAGCTTGCTTATGAAGATTTTTTATTAAATATTCCAAATCTACTAGACCCTTCTGTGCCGCCAGGTAAGTCCGAAGAGGATAATGAGCTTATAAAAAAAGTTGGAAAGATTCCTTCATTTGAATTTACGCCAAAAGATCATCAAGAATTAGGAATTTCGACTGACGGTATGGATTTTGAGGCTGCAGTAAAAATTTCAAAATCACGATTTGTGGTCTTTAAGAATTCAATTGCTCAATTAAATAGAGCTTTAATTCAATTCATGTTGAATACACATACAAATGATCATGGTTACAAGGAAATTTATGTTCCTTTCATTGTTAATAAAGATTCCTTATTAGGTACAGGTCAACTTCCAAAATTTAAAGAGGATCAGTTTCAAATCAAAGACGATGAAAATGAAATGTATTTAATCCCTACGGCAGAAGTCCCCGTCACAAATTATCATAGAGATGAAATTCTAGATTCAAGTGATCTTACTTTGTCTTACGTGTCGCATACTCCTTGTTTTAGATCGGAAGCAGGAAGCTACGGATTAGATACAAGAGGGATCATTAGACAACATCAATTTGAAAAAGTAGAACTTGTTAAAATTTCTCATCCAGATAAATCAAGTCAAGATTTGGAACAACTTACTAGCGATGCAGAAAGAATACTGGAGTTACTTGAACTTCCCTACAGAAAAGTAAAATTATGTGCAGGCGATATAGGTTTCGGTTCAGCACTGACATATGACTTAGAAGTTTGGTTACCAAGTCAGAACAAATATCGAGAAATCTCTTCATGCAGCAATTACAAAGATTTTCAATCCCGTAGATTGAAAATAAGAACCGACGAGAAAGACTCTAAAGTACTTTGCCACACATTAAATGGATCAGGTTTGGCAGTTGGAAGGACCATGGCAGCTATCTTGGAGAATTTTCAAGAAAAGTCTGGCTCAGTCAAAATTCCTAAAGTTTTAAGACCTTTCATGAACGATCAAGAAGTTCTGTAAGCTTTCAAATTATACTGATAAAATCTTTTTTCAATTTAGAGAGACCTTATGGAAATGTTCATCGATTTTTTATTTTTTGTATTAAAAGCTTTTACGATAGTTATTCTTATTTTTGTTCCAATTTTTTTGATATCAATATCACGAAAGAGCAAAGAAGAAAATCTAGGAGAGCTAAAGATTAAAAACCTTTCAAATCAATATAAAGCGATGGCCAATTCTTTAAAGGTTTTAAATCTAAATAAAGATGAAACAAAAAAATTTATTAAGGCGGAAAAAAAACAATTTAAAGCTTCCTTGAAAGGAGGCTCAAAGGCAAAGAAAAAACCTGTTTATGTTTTAGATTTTGAAGGAGATATAGAGGCTTCCAGTGTAGAAAGTCTGAGAGAAGAAATTAATGCGATTCTAAATAGCGAAACTAAATGCGAAGAGATCATTTTAAGATTAGAAAGTCGAGGCGGCACAGTTATTGGTTATGGGCTTTGTGCAGCACAATTACAAAGGATTAGAGACGCAAATATCAAGTTAACGGCTTGCGTTGATAAAGTAGCAGCTTCAGGTGGATATATGATGGCATGTGTAGCTGATAAAATCATTTCCGCCCCTTTTGCTGTAATCGGATCTATTGGAGTGGTAGCAGCCATTCCTAATTTTCATAAAATTCTCAAAAAAAACGATATTGATTATGAACTTCATACGGCTGGAGAATTTAAAAGAACTATTACTTCATTTGGTGAAACCACTGAAGAGGGTAGAACAAAATTTAAAGAAGACTTAGAAGACATTCACAAGTTATTTAAGGACCATGTTAGTAAATTTAGGCCTGAATTAGATATTTCAAAAATTGCTACTGGGGAAGTTTGGGAAGGTATTGAAGCTTTAGAAGTAGGATTGGTAGATGAGCTTAAAACTAGTGATGAATATATTTTAGATTTTGCAAAGAAACATGACGTTTACAGTATTACCTATGAAATCAAAGAAAACATTTCGGATAAATTTAATAAGTTTTTTAAATTGTTAATAAAAGATTCTTTGGGTTCAATCGAAGATTATTTTGAGAAAAGAAAATTCAAGTAATCATCTAGATTATATTTTTTAAAGAAGAAAAATTCACTTACTCTTTACCGACTTTTTTTTAAAAATTAAATTACTATAGAAGCTTTAATATAAAAGGAGAAAAGATATGTTCAGCCATATAATGATCGGATCTAATGATATCGAAAAATCAAAAAAATTTTATGACCAAGTACTAGGAGTTTTGGGTGCAAAAGAAGGGGTTTTCATGCCAAATCTCACTGGTCAAACTAGATATTTTTATTTTTTAGATAAAAATACTTTTAGCATCACCGAACCAATAGATGGTAACCAAGCTCATCCTGGCAATGGAAATACAGTTGCTTTTAATGTTCCCGATGAAGAAACTGGCAATAAATGGCACTCAGTCGGTCTTGAATATGGCGGTACTAATATTGAGGATGCTCCAGGCGTTAGAGAATTCGAAAACATGAAAATGTTTTTAGCTTATTTAAAAGATCCATCTGGAAATAAAATTTGTGCTATTAAAATTATAAAATAATGACAGAAGACATAAGAATTTTTTCTTATTTACCCAACCCAAGAGTTTGGAAATCCTTGATTACAGCTAAATTAGCAGAAGTTGAAGTAAAGGTTATAGGCGATAAGCCAAGAAATTTACCCAAATGGCTTTGGGATTTTGATGCAAAAAAATTAGAAGACGTGGATTCTAACGAATTGACAAAATATAAGCGTGAGAGCAAAAGAGGGTTTAAAGGAGATTTATACAAGACCAATGAATTTTTAGATAAACATCCTTTTGGGACAGTACCTGCCGGTTTTAATTCTGATGGCACAGTGGGTATCTTTGAATCTAATAGTATTATGCGAGCAGTGGCTAGAGCTTCCGATAACCATGACTTATATGGCGGTACAGACAAATTAACACAATCACGAATCGATAGTTTTTTAGACGCTAACTTAGTTTTTGCTAGAGAATTCCAGGTCTATGTTTTAGAACTTACTGAGTTAAATGACTATTTATACAAAAGAATGACTTCAGTATATTTGTTCTATTTAGATGGGATAGAAAAAGCTCTAACAGATAATTCATACATTGTAGGCAACGAACTTTCAATTGCGGATATATCTTTTGTTTGTGATTTTGCTCAATTTTTAAGAGAGAGGGACAGTGAGGAAATCATTAACAGTCAAGGTTATGAAATAATTTCAAAAAATTTTGAAGAAGAGTTTCCAAGAGTTTGTAAGCATTTAATGAAACTTTGCCAAAAGCAAGAGTTCAAAGATGTAATGCAAGACTACTTAGATAAAGCATTGGCTTATAAAAAATAGTAATTAAATAAAAAAAAGAGTTTCTTTTTTCTGAAATTACTATTCAATACACACTTTAGAACAAATAGGTAAATATTTATGAAATTATACGTAGGTAATCTTCCTTGGAGCATAGGCGACCAAGAACTTGAAGAACTATTCTCTGATTATGGTGTTGTTTCGGCAAAAGTAATTAAGGATAGAAATACAGATAGATCCAGAGGTTTTGGATTCGTAGAGCTAGAATCAGGTGGCGAAGAAGCCATCGAAGCTTTAAATGACTCTGAAGTAGACGGTAGACAGTTAAAAGTAAACGAAGCAAAACCAAAATAATTTTTTTTAAGTTAAATCCTCTTAAGACTTGTAATCTTGGAGGGGTGGCAGAGCTTGGTTGAATGCACCGGTCTTGAAAACCGGCAAGTCAGAAATGGCTTCGTGGGTTCGAATCCCACCCCCTCCGCCAAAAAAAAGTTTTTAATAATTTTTTCAAATCAAAAAATTTTTTTTTATGCAAACTTAATCTAAAAAACTAAATTTTGCCTATTGCATCATTTAGAAATTAAGATAATATATATTTATCTGCTGAGGGACGTTTTAACAACTCGAGACGGTAAAAAAGAAGACAGCAGAAAGAAGGAGAAGGGTGAAAAGATGAAAGAAATTTCACCACATGTTGGACAAAGGTTAAAGTCTAACACTAGGCAGACCGCTAGGCCCCTTCAACTTCGCTAAAAAGAGCACCACATTTGTGGTGTTTTTTTTTATACTTACCAAATGTCTACACTTTTAACAGGAATTACCACAAGCGGCACTCCCCACTTAGGTAACTATGTAGGCGCGATAAAGCCTTCTATTGAAAAATCTAAAGACTTTAATAAAAATTTCCTGTTCCTGGCTGATTATCACTCATTAATTAAGAATCAAGATCCCGAGCTAACTTTTAAATCCTCTTTAAAAATTGCTGCTGCATGGATTGCTTGCGGAATAAATTTTGAAAAAGTAAATTTTTACAGACAATCAAGCATCCCCCAGATTCTTGAATTGAATTGGATTTTAAGTTCGGTTACACCTAAAGGGATATTAAATCGTGCTCATGCGTACAAGGCAGCAGTAGACGTTAATGACAAAACTGACCCTGACAGTGGAATTAATGCTGGATTGTTTAATTATCCAATTTTAATGGCTGCTGATATTTTACTATTTGATGCAGATTTTGTTCCTGTAGGAAGTGATCAGAAGCAACACATTGAAATGACTCGAGATATTGCGGGAAGATTTAATAATAGCTATGGCGAAACATTTACTCTTCCAGAGCCAATTATATCTACAGATATTCCTTTACTTCCGGGGTTAGATGGAAGAAAGATGAGTAAATCCTATAATAATTTTATTGAGTTATTTTCTTCAGAAAAAATACTGCAAAAATCATTAAATCAAATTGTGACTGATTCTTTACTACCAGGCGATCCAAAAGGTACTAAAGACTCAATCCTTTTTGATTACTTCAGCGCGTTTCTGAAAAAAGAAAGACTTGATGGTATCAAAAAGTCATTCGAAGACGGTGCTGGTTGGGGCGATTTAAAAAAAATGCTCTTTGATATTATCAACGATGAGTTAAGCCCTTTGAGAGAAAAGTACGAAAATTTGATAAATAATCCAAATACGATTGAAGAGATTCTCTCAGAAGGTGAGAGACAAGCAGTTATTCATGCAGATAATAAAATCAAGGAAGTCAGAGAAACAGTCGGCATTAAACCATTGCATGGATGACAAAAAAGAAATTCTAAAATATCCAATCAAAAATAAATATTCTTTGATGGGGATGGAGTTTTTAAGACTTCACGATCATGGACAGGCATTAATAATTAGGACGAAATTCTCCGATAATTTAACTAAACATAACTATGAGTTTTTAATTGATAGCTATCTCAAAGAAGAATTTATTAATTTTCAATTAACTGACTTTATGTTTGCTAGAGCTCAAGGGTTTCATGGCCCATTTTTGACTAAAAAATTAAATAACAAATCTTATGTGAAGATTGATTCTTCTGATTTTTTATCGTTTGTTGTGGAAATTGTGATCTCTGAAAGAAAACAGACTCCTCAAATATCTTCAAATATTTTAGAAAAGTTAGAGTCTTTTCTTAACATTATCCTTCAAGAAGATTCGATAACCTTTTTCCTAAAACAAAACAAAATACGAAGGAATTCTAAGAAAGAAGAATTTGATCATGAGTGGTCTCATGCACTGAATGAATTTTATGAATTTCTCGTATTCAATCCGTCATCAAACGAATTATTTATTTTAATTCTCGCTTATGACTAATTTGGTGGAAAAGCCAGATAGATCTATTTGGTATCTGGCTGCAGCCATCGCTTGTATTGGCGCTGGACAATCTACAATTTTTATTTTAATTCCCGCGGAAGTTCGATCATTAGGATTTAACGAATTTGAAGTTGGAATCATTTTTTCCATTTCTGCAATTGCTTGGATGATTTTTAGTCCTTTTTGGGGCAGATTAAGTGATAGATTCGGAAGAAAATGGATTTTTCTAATTGGAATTTTTGGATTTTCTTTATCTATGATTCTTTTCGCTGCTATTATTTCAGCAGCAAGTTACAACTTAATTCCCTTTATTTTGATTCTTCCGTTATTGATCATTACGAGATTGATTAACGGATTGTTGGGAAGCGCAGTAAGGCCCGCAGCTGGAGGAAGAATTGCTGATTTAACCTCTCCAGAAACTAGAGCAGCTGGTTTCGCAAGATTCGATGCTGGATGGCAAATGGGGGTTGTTACCGGACCAATCTTTATTGGAATTCTTTTATCTATTTTCAATAATAATCTTTTTATTCCTTTTCTATTTATTGCCTTACTAGGAATTTTTCTGGGATTTTACAATTTTTTTCAAATGAGTGAATCTGATCAGCAATTTAATGAAGAAAAACTAGAAATGCCAAAAAAAATAAGTATGTTTGACTCAAGAGTTTGGCCTTCTTTAATTATTGCTTCCTTTATGGGGCTTTCCAATGCTGGTTTGGTTTTAACGAGCTCTATTTTTGTCAAAGACGTCATTCTCTCTAACCAAGGTGAAGTGTATTCAACTGTTGCAGTAGGATTTTCAATTGTTGCTTTAGCTTCAATGTTTTCGCAATTAGTAATAGTACAAAACTATAAAATTAAATCATTGAGCTTAGTAAAATGGGGTTTATTAATAGTCTTCTTCGGTTTTTTATCGCTTTCTCAAGCTTCTTCTATTCCAGGGCTATATTTAGGATTGATGTTAAAAGGCCTAGGCATGGGCTTAGCTAGGGCAGGTAATATAACTATGTTGTCACTATCTGTTTCAAAAGATGAACAAGGCGCAGCTAACGGACTCTTGAATATGGTCTTCCCAATTGGTCATATCCTTGTTCCAATTTTGATAATGCCCCTATACATTTTATCTCCAGAGATTCCATACTTGTTGTTATCTTTCCTAGCAATCTTATTAATAGTATTTATACTTTCTAATCAGAAAAAATATTTTACTGTGGAGAAGATTTAATGTTTGATAAAAGCTTACTAGAAGGAAAAAGGATTTTAGTTACTGGTGGAGGAAGTGGCTTAGGCAAAGAGATGTCTAAGCACTTTTTAACTTACGGTGCTGAAGTCATAATTTGTGGTCGAAGGGACGAGGTGCTTCAAAAGGCTGCAAAAGAACTTGCAGATGAAACTAAAGGAAAAGTAACAGCTCATAGTTTAGACATAAGAGATTCCTTAGCTATTGAAGAAACCATTAACAATGTATTCGACGAAGGTCCTCTAGATGGATTAGTTAATAATGCCGCAGGAAATTTTATTAGTAGAACCAACGATTTATCCCCAAATGGATTTAATGCCATAGCCTCTATCGTTTTTCACGGTACCTTTAATATGACAAATACTGTTGGTAAAAAATGGATAGAACTCAAACAGCCTGGCACAATTCTTTCTATTACTACAACTTGGGTTTGGACTGGGTCTCCTTTTGTGGTGCCTTCAGCAATGTCTAAGTCTGGAATAAATGCTATGACTAAATCTCTAGCTGTGGAATGGGGTCCTCACAACATAAGACTAAATTGCATTGCACCTGGTCCTTTTCCAACAGAAGGAGCATGGTCAAGACTAAGTCCTGATACCGAGGCAACAGAAGGCGCCATGGATCAAAGCTCTATGTCTTCAAATCCAATGGGTCGAGTTGGAGAAATGAATGAGCTTGGCAATTTAGCCACTTTTCTAATGGCTGATGGGTGCGATTATCTTACTGGCCAAACTATTGCCATAGATGGTGGTGCTTATTTATCGGCTGGTGGAACTTTTTCTAGTCTTGGAAAATT
>CENZ01169873.1_pt1 | contig 13261 bp, 17 predicted proteins | sample 361341 | NCBI WGS metagenome assembly CENZ01 (sample SAMEA2619782, study PRJEB7988) | marine metagenome | biome: marine biome (ENVO:00000447); feature: deep chlorophyll maximum layer (ENVO:xxxxxxxx); material: "saline water (ENVO:00002010), including plankton (ENVO:xxxxxxxx)" | depth 50 m
AGGTGTTCTTGAAGGCGCAACTCGGTCAGTTAAGATCTACTCATCGAGTCACACGATTGTAGCTTCATAAATTGCTGATGACTGAAGACCTCTTACCTGTGACTTGAAGATCGATCATGAGTTTTTCTGGAATAAGGATTGTTTTTTTTGTTCTGGCGCTGGGACTGAGTTCCGTGTGCGCAGAGACAACGAACGAGTCTGCTGGCAAAGTCATGGTGAGGGGCTGTAAGGCAAAAATCGCTCAAAAGGCCGACACCGTTTCAGCGGTGTCTCAGAAGCAAGAGGATGGCCCGATTAATCAATCCTGCAAAACCCAGGAAGAAATCGATCTTGTGTAAGCGATTACGGTTCAGCGCGAAAAAGAAGCAGAAAGACAGCGCCTTAAGTTTCTGGGTCTCAAGAGACCGCCGGAAGGTGAATGACGGGGTGCCTTAGATCAGTGCCGGGTAAGCTGGCGGTAGACGGCAAATAGCGTGTAGAGCCCCACTGCGGCCAGTAGTGAGGCAGGAAAGCCAGCCGGCCCGATCGCGCTCATTGTGGTTCCCACGATAAACGGGCCGAGCAGCCCGCCAACGCCAAAAAGAACCGAAAAGACCGCGTTGGCAGAGACCAGTTCTACGCCCCGAAAGCGTTGGCCGAGCAGAGTAATGCCCACGGTAAATATGCCGCCCATTGCGCCGCCCCAAAGACTGACTACGGTCCAGAGCGCAAGAGCTTGCGGTTGCCGCCACTCTGCCAAACTGCCTTCTATGAGGGTAGGGAAGAGCAGGATCGACAGCATCAGTACCAAAACGCACAAGATCAGTAACCAGTGCCGATTTATTTTGTCCGCCAGCCAACCGATCGGGTATTGAAAGAAGATAGCCGCCACAGCACCTACCCAAATGACTGCATAGCCTGTCTGACGATACTGCGTGCCGAGCACATCCATGGTGTAGAGGTGCGCAAAAGACTGCATCGCCCCTTCCACGATTCCGAACATCGCTGAAGACAACAGCACGGTGGGCGCGGCGAGAAAAACCGTGGCAAGACCTAGCGCGAGAGTCCGCTCAGATGTGCTCAGCCTGATATCAAGCCTGCGCGCAGGCATCAGGAAACAGGCAGCAATAGCGACGGCTATCAGGCCAGAGATGAATGGCCAAACTGTGTCGGGATCCAGATAGGCGCCCAGAATGGGGCCGACAGCCCAGCCGGCCATGCCTACCGTGACATAGATTCCCATCCAACGACCCCGAACCCTGTCGTCGACAATCTGGTTTACCCAGGTGTCTCCCGCTGTAAAGAGCAGGGAATTGCCCACACCCAGAATAAAGCGGATGACGAGCCAGGTCTCAAAACTGCGAAACGCTGGTAGGGCAATGAGAGCGAGGGCAACAATCGCAAAGCCGAGCAATATGGCCTTAAAAAAGCCCAGAGCCGGGATAATCCGCGGGGCAGCAAGGGCGACGATAATGATTCCCGCGAACTGGGCGGCAGCATTGATGCCAATCAAGGATTCCGAGTAACCCTGATTGCGTAAAGCCTCGGCCAGGATGGGCCAGTTCAGAGAACTCGTGATGGAAACGACCGCCAGCGCGGAGATCAAAGCAATCATGCATTTGATCTTCTGTGTCTGAGAAAGTTCAGACATCAGACCAGCCCGCTCTCAGGAAAGTCATTTCTCGAAGTTGCTCGTATTCGTATTTCTAATGTAAAGTTTTGTCGAAAGAACAGTCTTGGAGAACACTATGATGCGTGTTCATATTTTTCTTACCTGTCTGTACGTCAGCTCACTGACTTTGTTGTCAAGTGGTCAGACAGCGGCCCACCAATGGGACACGCCGGTGCCTCATCTTGCAGAGCGCATGCAACTTGTAAAAACCGGGAACTGCCCAAATTGCACCCTTTCAGATGCAGATCTCAGCTATAAGGAACTAGCCGGCACTACTTTGACAGGCGCAGATCTGCGTCAGGCCAACTTCATGCGTACAGGACTTAAAAACGCCATCCTAATCGGAGCCGACGTACGATCGGCTAATTTTACCTGGGCTGATCTTCATGGCACAGACTTTACGGATGCAAATCTTTACGGGGCTTCGCTTTCAGGATCCCGGAATCTGTCGCAAGCCATTTTCTGTCGGACGGTAATGCCGGATGGCACAGTGAGTAACTTACACTGCTAAAAAATAAGCCCTGGGCTAAATAAGCAGCAGCAGGAAGCCGCATCCTGTCAGCAGCAATCGGATCCATGCTGCCAGCGGTGAAATGACGCCATAGGCGATTGCGGACAAACTTAAGCCGGTCTTTACAGCCGCTATCAGTGCAAGCAGAGGGGCTTGCTCTAACCGGATCAGATCGTCATTAACAACCATGCCGATAGGAACGAGATAAAGCCCGATACCGAGCGCCATCGCGCTCACAGCAACTTTCAGCCAGTTCTCGTTGACCATGCCGGCAGCAATAAACACGGCACCGCAGACCGGCGGCGTTATGGTTGATAACAAAGCGAACCAGAAGACAAAGAGATGCGTGGTCAGCAAATCCAGGCCAAGGTTTTGCAGAGCAGGTCCCGCTACCGATACGCAGATGATATAGGCCGCCGTTGTGGGCACCTCCATGCCGAGCAGCAGGCATGCGAGCGCGGTCAAAAGCAGCGCCGGCCATAGCTGATCGCCCGACACGGATATGATTAGCGACGTTATCTTGATGCCCAGCCCTGTTTGCGCGAGAACACCGATAACGATACTGGCGCATAAAATAATCGAGGCAATGGTGGCGATTTGAGTGCCGGAACTGATACAGGTGCTTTCCAGCCGTTTAAGGGTTCGGGTGACGGAAAAACTGAAATGGCTGTCGAAGTTCAAAAGCACCAGAGCTGCAACAATGGCAACACAAGCCGCATATTGCGGGGTGTAGCCCACCAGCAGCATGCGCTCGAGCAATATCGCGAAAGGCACCAGAAAGAATAATGTGGTGATCACAACGATCCGAAGGTCTGGTTGGTCGTCTTTGCCAAGCGCCCCCAACTGATAGCGGTGCGTATATGCGTTGATGCCGACCCAGACGGTGAGGAAATAGAGCAGGGCAGGCAGCAACGCCGCCGCCATGATCCCGGTGTAGGGAACCCCTGTGAGCTCTACCATCACAAAGGCGCCGGCACCCATCAGAGGAGGCATGATTTGCCCGCCCGACGAAGCAACGGCCTCAACGGCGCCGGCGATTCGTTTCGGATAGCCCAGCCGAGTCATTGCAGGCATGGTGATCGCGCCGGTTGACGCGACATTCGCTGAGGCGGAACCGGAGATAGATCCGAAAAGCGCTGAAGAAAGCACTGAGACCTTGGCAGCGCCGCCTTTGAGCCGACCTGCTGCGGCGGTCGCAAGGTTCATGAATCCCTGACCGGCCTCGCCGGCGTTCAGCACGGCGCCAAAGATGACAAATATTGCGACAATACTGACCGAGATCCCCGTGAGTTTCCCCCAAAGTCCTCCTTCTGTAATGATCAAGGTCCCGAGGAAGCTTTGCAGAGGCAATCCCGGATGACCGAATTCCCCGGGCAGGTGTTGCCCCCAGATGCCGTACACCAACGCCAGCCCTGCCACCAAAGGCAGTGGCCAGCTGATCGCCCTGCGTGCCATCTCAAGCACAATTAACAGCAAAGCACCCGCGACGGCGGTCTGAAGAGAGCCGCTCAAGTAACCATACTGATCCGAGAGTGCAGACTCGTTCAGCACAATAAATAGACAGCACGCGATTCCGATGATGGAAAAGATCGCACCACTGATACGGCTCGGGAGGCCTTGTGAGGCGAACAGAAAGACCCACGGCAAAGCGAGTGCCATATGCAGTGGTCGACTGACAAGGTTTGGCACGAGCCCGCTGAAGATCAACGATAGATGGAATACGATCGAAGTCGCGCCGAGCAGAACCCAGAGGCTTTTTGAAAGGGGCATGAAAGGGGTTGCGCCGTGAACGATAGGGACTGGGAGCCCGGTCCGGCGATTACCGCCGAACCGAGCTCAACAGAGAAAGCCCCGCTCCTCGCCGGGAGCAGGGTTAACGGCGTTAGCTTCCTTCAGGCAGGCTCATCCCGGCTTCCTGGTAGTACCGCTTGGCTCCCGGATGGACCTTGCCGTAAATGTTTTCCAGGAGTCCGCCGGACACACCGTTCCACCAGGCTGCCGCAGCGCCCATGCCGGATTTTTGCTCCCAGTAGGTCTTGGTCAACTGATAAGCTGTGTCGTCATTCATGCTGGTAGTGGTGTGGGCAACCACGGGCAGAGACGTAGTGATGATTTCGTTGTTGATCCCCGCATAGGTGCCAGCAGGAATGACCAGCCGTGTCCGCTTCGTTTGGGCAATCTGCTCTTCAGATAGCGAGAGCACTGTCACACCTGTGCTTGCGGCAGCTTCGATGACATTGGGCGCGGGATAGGATCCTGCCGTGACAAAACCATCGATCTGCTTGTTCTTAAGCGCCGGGACAGCGTTGTTGAGCTCAACATCGGCGAGAGTCACTTTGCCTTCGAGGCCGAACAATTTCAGGTATTTCGCACCCTCACGTGCGCCGAACGATCCTTTCCCGATAAGTACGGTTTTTCCCTCGAGATCTGCAAAGGTAGATACGCCACTGTCGGCACGCATGACGAAATGCATGGTGAGAGACGGAATGGGGAAAAGGGCGCGAATCTCATCGAACTTCGGGTTGGCTTTGTCCTTAAACATGGCCTTGCCGCCCTGAGCCAGTCTCACGAGCACCGGCGGAGTAGTGAATACGTAATTGCCGGTGCGTACCGCAGCCTCCATGACATTCTGTACGGACCCCTGGCTTTCTTCCACCGTTACGATGATCTGTCCGCTGGAACCTGTCTTCATGGCCTCGGCAATCTGTACCGCCATTTGATAGTAAGACGAGGTGCTCTTGGCAGATTTATAGGTAACCCGGGTTTCCGCCTGGGCGGCCGTCATCCCAACACAAAATGTGGCCGCAGCTACAATGACGGACCTGGTAATGGACTTCATACTGACGTTCTCCTTTGGTTTTATGAATTCAAAACGACCTGATCAGTGTTTTCGAGAAGCACAAGAATATACGCGCTTTTTCTTTTGGTCTAGGGGGAATCAAGCCCGGAAAGTATGCTCCTGCAGGCAAACAAAAATCACTCAGCACAGACACGGACATCCGGAGGATTGAATGTGATGCCAATAACCGTGGATTCAGGACATAGTTGGTTGCTTAAGGCAATGTCCAAATTAACCAAAGATCACAATCATTAAGAATGGACTACGAGATTCTTGTAGTTTCCGCAGTATTTGCAGCGCTGCTCATGTTGGCGCACCTCGCCGCACCAAGACTGCGAAACCTTTCCTTGATAGCGCACTCGGGCTTCACCTCATTCAGTGGCGGATTTGCGTCAGCATTTGTGTTCCTGCATATGTTGCCTGGACTGGTTGAGAGCAAGGAGGCGATCGGGGCCGTTTTGGCGGCGCGCTTCTCGGATTCGCATTTCGTTGACACGAGTGTATTCCTTCTTGCCCTGGCAGGATTCATTATTTTCTTCGGGCTGCGGCGCTGGTGTCGACAGAGTCCGGGGCGGATATCTCACAACTGCCGAAGAACATTTGTTGTTTCAATTATCTCTTTTAGCATCTACAACGCTGTCATCGCTTTTACCCTTGCTGATCGAATCGCCATCGATCTGTTCACAGCGGCAGTGTTTACTTTGGCTATTGCCCTACACCTGATGATCGTCGACGCCGAACACGAAGCGCATAATGGAATTCAATTTAATCGCTGGGGCCGCTACGTGCTAAGCAGTGCCCTCGTGGTCGGCTGGGGGCTGAGGTTGATCACAGGGGAACATAGCGCCGTCACAGCCGCACTTCTCTCTTCGATGTTGGCTGGCGCCTTGTTACTTAATGTTTTTCACTATGAGCTATCTGAGGTGAGTGATGCCAGGTTCGGCTCATTTTTATTGGGAATCGGAGTCGGGACACTAATTTTGCTAGTTATTTTTTTTCTTGAAGCTTCAATTCATATTAGTGGCGCGACGTGAGTGAGGCGATAACATTTCGATGCGATTCCCTGATTTCATGAATCCGCTCTGGGAAGCTAGCGATTATGGAGGATATCCAAGATGAGCATTACCGTTATTGTCTCCCTGAAAGTCAGCGATTTCGATCAATGGAAAACGACATTTGATGGCCACGCAGCAACTCGGGAAGCCGCAGGCATTAACGCCACCGCGTACCGAAACCTTGATGATGAGGGCAATGCCGTTGCGATTGGGACCACATCTTCAAAAGAAGCCTTCATCGCGTTTTTCACCGCGCCTGAGATGCAGGAGGTCCAAAAAGCGGCCGGGGTGATGGCGCCTCCTGAAGTGAAGTTTCTGGAGGAGGCTTGAGAGACTCAACTAAATGACAACTAAACAGACTGGAGCAGATAGATTGAACAATTTAAATGATGGTTGGATCGGGGTAACTCATGGGCGACCGGCTATCGGCCAGACAGCATCCCTAAGCCGAACCACCTGCAGAGAAGATATCGTGAGGTTTACGGAGATCACTGGAGACCAGAATCCAGTTCATTACGACGAAGAATTAGCACGGCAGACGCCATTTGGAAAGTTGATAGTCCAGGGAGGGGTCACGTCAGGTCTGTTAAACGCGGTCGTTGCCGAAGAGTTACCCGGCCCTGGAACGGTATTTCTTGCTGTGGAGTGGAAATTCGTTAAAGCTGTTGGGATCAATGAAGAGATTACAGCGACGGTTAAAGTAACCTCTGTTCGAGAGGACAAACCGATCTGCGTCCTAGATACCCAAGTAGTGGATGGCGACGGGGAGGTCTGTTTGTCCGGTAGTGCTACTACGTATACGATGCCCCTGCAAAATCTTTAGCGACAGTCATTGAGCTCATCACTATTCTTGGCAGGTAGTCTATGAATCCTCAAGGTGAGAAATTAGATAAGTTAGCATCCGACGTTGCAAGAAATGTGAGTCTTGCATGGTCTCGGGAGTTCTCGGAAATAGTTCGAGAAACATGCACTGGCGCGCATAGACATAATTATCAATTTGGGGTCTCATTCGGTTTAGCCTATGCGATCTGCTCAGGAATGGGTCTACCGGGAGCAGATTTTGACTATGTCCATATCCGAGCCCTTGCTAATGTTTTTTGTCTTCAAGATGCCAAGGTTCTAGAACTTTGGCATTGTCTCAAAGATAAACAAGATGAGGATTTTATTCAGGGGCTAGTAGACGCAAAAGGGTTTCCTAGGACTCCGGTAACATCAGCCTATAATTCGTCGAGATATTGATTTACAGGGTCGCAGCTTTGTGTGTTCCAAAATAAAAGAATTATGCGCAGGGTTATTGGATATGTAGCTGCCCTTTATTTAGTGCTTTGGGGGCTTTTGATTTTTTCTGAGAGACAGATATTGGTTTGGGAGACGGTCATCGAGAGAGGCGACCATTCTATTTTGCGATGCACTTACTTCAATGGCGCCAAGATAATTCAGAGTGATCTCGAAGCCTCGTCTCTGGCGACTTGCCAACAGCTGCGCCGCGCTATCCCTAGGTAAGAAATGATTCTGAGTTGAGCCGTTCGATTGCAGCGTTGGAAATCTACCGAACAACTTTTCTGGGTTTTTATTTGCGAGACGTTTTGGGATTAATTCCCGGGCAAAATAATCGCCACTAGATACCGAGTCTTTTTGACAATTTTTTAGCTTTTTAAAAATTCTGAGCGTTTTAAAAAATGTTAGCGCTGCGTTCTTGGATCTAAAGAGATCCAAGGTGGTAATACTCAACAAGTTTAAGCTGTACCTCCCTTAGGTCGCTCGTATATCCGGTAGATGGCCATCCCGCTTACTGCGACAATAATCAGAATGCCGCCAATCAGGGTATTGGTGCCTGGAATTTCGGCCAGCACTAGCCAGGCCAAGAGCACAGCCAAAATGGTCTCCAAAGGTACGACCAGCATCAATTCTCCTGCGCGGATATGTCGCGAGGCGACAACAAAAAGCGAATAATAAATCGGAGAGATCAACCCGCCCCACAAGACGAGAATAGTAATGGTTTCTCCGTTCAGCGAGAGATTGTCATACGAAAAGGGGAGTGCAATCGCCGCCGCGATGAGACTGCCGACTGCAAACATGGGGATCATGTCGAGATCGCGGCCCCAACGCAGAATGACTGCAAATACAGAGACCGTGACGGCACATCCTACGCTAAGGCCGACGCCTTTAATGCTGCCTCCGGCCAGATGGCCCACGACCATCAATGCAACCCCGATAGCAGCACCGATCATGGCGATCCAGGTTACTCTCTCGATGCGCTCCCGCAATGTTACCCAGGCCATCAAGGCGGTGAGAATGGGAATGGCTGCCAGTGTGAACATGACATCAGCGACTGGTGAGGTATGCAGAGCCATGGTCAGAAAGACTAAACTTAGCCCGAAAGCAGTGGCGCCGAAGATGCCTAGGCAACCGATTTTGCTGAACGCACTGACAAGCCCCGCCCTGTAGAACCCTGCAAGCCCGACGCACAACATTAATCCGACCAGCAGATGTCGCCAGAATACAATCTGCCAATCCGTCATGTCCCCCAACGCTCTGATAAAGACCCCATTGAAACTAGCAAAGGTGGCCGCGCCCACAAGAGTCAAAAATGCCAGTGAGTAGCGCATGTGTATTCCGTGGGTCGGGGTTCGCTGCGGAAGGATGAACGCAAACGAAATGTACACCGTTAGGTGTATCTAATGGGAAATAAACTGCAATTTAGAAGCGCCACAGAAGACGACTGTACGCACCTGACTTTAATTCGGGATATGGCCGGCAGGAGAATGCCCGCCTATCTCTGGAGTCAGGAGGTCGTGCAGGGACAATCCTGTTTTGAGTACGGTCGAGAGAAGATTCGAACCGATGCCAGCTTCGACGCTTATTTCAAAAACTGGCGGGTCGCTAACCTGGAGTCGAAGTTTGTGGGTGCCTTCTTCGGATTTCTGGTGGAGGATCCCTATCCGGATAGGGATCTGGGGGCTGTTCCTGAATGTTTTCGACCCTGCGTAGAGCTCGAAAAGGCGGCCAGTGGTGCCTGGATGCTGCAGGCGATTGCGATACTGCCGGAATATCGGGGCAAAGGGTTTGCTAGACAACTTCTCGATGAGGCAGCCAGGGTGGCTTTGGAGGCGGGCACGAGTCGCATTGCTCTGCAGGCGGAAGAGGTAAATTCGGTTGCTTTACGGGCCTACACAAGAAATGGTTTTGTGGAGGTGGACCGACGACCATATGTTCATTTCCCTGGCTCCCAGGATAGTGGAGACGTTATCCTGATGTGCAAAGAAATAAGCTGAGGAGCTTATTCTTGGGAGTCCGAGATCTCAATCCAACGGGCAAACGCTTTTATTAGCCAGTTTCGAGACCAAAGAAATCTGATGGCTCGCCGCTTCTTTATAAGCCTGCTTCTGTTTTTGTTTACTGGCCAGAACTATGCAGGAGGCTATTTCAATTCGAATGCACGAGGCGTTGCTATTGGAGGTTATGACCCGGTCGCTTACTTTGTTCTGAAAATGGCGGCCCAAGGGACTGATGCCCATCAAACGGATTGGCAGGGTGTCACGTGGTACTTCTCAAACGAGAAACACAAAAACATGTTTGTATCCGATCCTGAAGGATTTGCGCCGAAGTTTGGCGGATGGTGCGCGATGGCGATGACTGGCGGTCAGGTGGCGGAGGTCGACTTTGACAACGGCTGGACAGTCGACGCCACGGGGCTTTACTTCAACATCAACAAGGATGTGAGACTGCGGTGGCTACGGGGCTACAACCGCAATGTTAGAAAAGGCAATGAGAGTTGGCCCGATACCCGCAGAGCGATCGAACAAGGTAGCGCCGCCATTCACCGCCGGACTCAGATGCCAGATTACTATAACGATTAGCAAATTGTCCGAAAACGCCCCATCGGAGCAAGCCGTTAACGATTTACTTCATCAAAGTGGATTGGTCGAGCGGCTACCGCCTACACGCAGCACTCGTTACACATTTTTTTTCACGGTAGGCGTATCATTTAGTGGTAGGCGCTCAGGCCTAAAGTCGGTTGTTACCACTTTGCCAAGATTGGCGCGCAAGAGCGTTTGTTTCCACCAACACGATAGAGAACAGAGATATGCCCTTACTCAACCAGACTGCCCCGGATTTCACTCTGATCAATACTGACAAAGAGCAAGTGAGGCTTGCTGATCATCTAGGGAAAAAGATTGTTCTGGCGTTTTACCCCGCTGCGTTCAGCGGGATCTGCGATCAGGAGATGTGTATCTTTGAAGAGCGACTCGACCAACTGAACAATGCCCAGGCCCTTGTTTTTGGTATCAGCCCCGATAGCCCATTTGCCAATGCAAAATTTGCAGAAGTGAACAACATCTCTTTTTCTCTGCTATCAGATTTACATCTACAAGCTGCCCGTGACTATGGCGTGGAGTTTGAGAACTTTGCTTTCATTGATGGGTATACCGCTTGTAATCGGGCGGTGTTTATTATTGGAGAAGATGGAAGCGTTATCTATGAATGGATCGCTGAGCATCCGGGTATAGAGCCCGATTACGATGAGGTGATGGCAGCACTCTAATAGCTGATTAGACTGACCTGGTGGAGATCGTCTCTTTAGCTCAGCGTCAACTCGATCAGGCGACAGCACTCTCACAGGCGGAGAATTGGCCGCACCGTCTGCAAGACTGGCAGATGCTGATGACGCTTTCGCAGGGCAGGGCAGCCCTTCGTGACGGAGTTGTGATCGGGACTGCTCTTCGCACCGATTACGGTCCTGATGTCTCGTTGCTAAATATGATCATTGTCCAGCGGTCTGAGCGCGGTCAGAGAATCGGTTATAAATTGATGTCGTCGCTGATGGACGAAGTCAGCGGTCGCGAGTTGCGCCTTGTAGCGACAAAAGCGGGTATCCCGCTCTATGAGAAGTTGGGTTTTGAATCCGAGGGTGAAATCTTTCAATGCCAGGGTGAGATCGCGTCAGTAGGATTGCCCGACGAAGAGATCAACCCCGCAAAGCCGGACGATACCCATGCCATTATTGAATTGGACTCAAGGTTCCTGGCCGCGGACCGCAGTGCGCTCGTGCAATGGTTGGCGAAGCACGCCAGACTCGCGGTTGCTCGGGGCGCACAAGGCGAGATTCTCGGTTATGCGGCGTTGCGCCGGTTTGGGAAAGGGCATGTGATCGGCCCGATCCAGGCAAATAGTCAGCGCCAGGCCCAGAACCTAGTCTGCTACCTTGCTGCTTCTTTAGCGGAGCAGTTCGTCCGTATCGATATGGATGATGGTTTGGGACTGATGCCCTGGCTTGGGGATCTTGGCCTTAAGTGCGTGGATACAGTAACGCGCATGCGAAAAAACCCTCAGACCAATCCGCGACCTGCATTTGGCCTTTGCAGTCAGGCACTTGGATAAGAAACCGTGCAAGCCACTCGAGAGCATAGACTATAAATTATCGAACGTTTCTGGTGAGCCCGAGCCATGGCTCTCGCTCGAATGAGAGCTTTAAAGAAAAAATTATTTCTTGATGAAAAGAGTAAATCAAACCTTTAATTAGCATATGCAGACAGTTATCCGCCTTCGATTTTCGTATTCCTATCAGCCGGCTCTGAGCCCTGAGATCGATCCTTTGCAATTCGATCAGCCGACCGTCGAAGAAATTCAGAAGGGAGAGGAGTGGAGCGCGACTTACTACGTGGTGGTTACGAGCCCCGAAAAAGATTACGAGCAGCACATTGACTGGGTGATCGAGAATCACGGGCGTAAGGATTGGGAGGAACTGTTGACATCATCTGGAAGGATCGTTTCTGACAGGGCAGATCCAAATTACAATTTTGACGTTTACTACGACAAGGTTCATAGCGAAGTCGTCAGCCAGTCCCCCGATAGATCCCCTGACGCTCCCTCTGGGAAGTTGGATTCCTGAATGACGCCGGATCAAAAGCGCTAATGATCAGGTGCGAGCCTTGCCGCCTTTTATGAAAAGATAGGATGAAATACCTCCCGTGACCCACCTCATTACACCTCCTGCCGTCCTGCGGGATCCCTTTGTCGACCAACCGGAAACCCGTGAGTCAGGAGATTCGCTATATCACATTACCCTCGAATTTTCTGCCATCGAAGAGGTTCGACCGCTCATCAAGCAGATTGAAAAACTGATGCCGAAAAACGGATCCAGTCCGCTCAGAGCCGTCAAGACCGAGGCTGGTCAAGTATGGCGAATCAAGCTGCGTCGTCCTGACCAACCAAAGGTGCTGGGGCCGGACCTTGAAACGCTACACCCGCATCCACTCAAGGATGGAGATCTGGTGCGCGCCCAGATGGGGTTGATGGCGTATACCAATCTTGGAGCGGGGGTGGTGGGGTATCTCGGCGATATTCAGTTTTTGTCTGAAGCAGAGAGAGAAGAAGCCTGATGCCAAAGCTTGGTGATATCGTCACTGTCGAGGGAGAAGAACTCGAATTTGTCGTGTTTGAGGTTAGGGAAGATCAAGTCGGTATCTTTCCGCGTTATTTGGTTGAAGATGTTGATGACAAGATATGGGATGAAAGCGAGCTTGATTGGAGGGTGACTGGCAAAAGGCCTTTAGAGTTATCCGAGTGGTATAACCCTGCGGCCCGCTTCGATAATGAGGAGGCGGTCGTAAAGTATGGAGTCACATTTCGTCAGTTTATTGATACCGACAGAGTGCTGGAGATTGTCCAGCCGTCCCAGGACCTCATGCCCGAAATAGGGCAGTGGGTATTGGTTGACGATGAGGATCGGGGTTTGGTTTGTGGAGTCGTTGAAAAATTGGAAGGAACGCGCATTCACGCTCATTTCGTGCACCACAAATGCGCAAAGAAAACCGGTCATTGGAAGCAAGTCATTGAATCCGCCGAGGTGCTGCTAATCGACGCGACCTACCAGCAGATGTATGAAAACGGTAGTGTCCTCGATGAGTAACAGATCAAACAGCCTGTCATTTGCTGCCAGGACAGGCCGCATACTTACTTTGATGGGGATAGGGAGGCTGCCTGTAGCGCCGGCTTATTCTCTGACCTGCGCAGACCTTTGGAGAGGCTGGGTTTACGCCAGTTCAGGTGTCTTAGGAAGTGTCTCTGGATCACAGGAGGCTGATTTAGCTGGCTATCAAGAAAACATCGCAGAAACGTTTGAGCAACTGAAAAGATCTCTCGAGTCCGAGAGCAATCTCTCCAGCGACAATGTTAATTACAATGACAATGACAATGACAAT
>CENZ01002595.1_pt1 | contig 13253 bp, 15 predicted proteins | sample 361341 | NCBI WGS metagenome assembly CENZ01 (sample SAMEA2619782, study PRJEB7988) | marine metagenome | biome: marine biome (ENVO:00000447); feature: deep chlorophyll maximum layer (ENVO:xxxxxxxx); material: "saline water (ENVO:00002010), including plankton (ENVO:xxxxxxxx)" | depth 50 m
CCCCTGCCGACCAATTTATTGTGTTAGAATATGTGGGTTCAACCCCCGGCGGATTTCAAGCCAATGAACTGAAAGGTGCCAATTGGGGTCCTCGTGGTTTCGTCAACATTCTGTTGGACGATACAGGTTATTTCCAAACCTTAGATGGTCGTGATTACGATGGTATTTCTGGTATCGGTGCACCGTTCCCAGTTTCTTTAAATTACCAACCCGCCTATAAATCATTTATTCCGATTGAGATTCCACCGGGAACTTGGTATGACGTGCGTTATGTAGCCTACAACCGTGTGATAGAAATTGAAACTCAATTTACTCCCGGCGATTCAACTTGTAATGAATACAACCCTTTTACTGATTTCTCAACTGGTTATACTCCACAACCCACGACATATACTACCACGAAAGATTATACTAATACAGGACCGTGATATTTTGGGACTATCATTCGATCTTACTGTTGAAGAACTACCACCCCAGATTTTAGATCAGGCTTGGGCTTATCACTCTTTTTTAGATGCTACTAATGGTTGTGCTATCGGTTATGGAGAAGCCAGTCCTAACGACCCTACTGTGAGTGCTTTATTCTCAGGAGAAGGAACCATAGATTTAGTGTCTGCAGGACGTTGGGCAGGAATCCAACCCGTTCCCGGCTCATGGGTTATAAATAAAATTATGTGTGCTAACGGCACGGTTTTTCTTTGCGGAAATTATCGTTGTAAACTTAATTATGACCAGTGGACGTTAAATAACTGGGATCGGCTGGAGTTCATCTCTTGGGACCCCACTGATTTGGCTGCCGGTTGGACGGCACCCGATGTTCAATTTAATGGATTTTTAGATGGTTTCTTCGCTGCCTGTAAATACGATGAAATAGATAATCCGGCTGCATGGCACATTCTTCCCACCCGTTCACAATTAGAATTACCTGAGTCTAACGGTCCGGCTACTAACGACCCTTATTATGTTGCCGGTGAACCCATTCCTCAACAAACCAACCAAGGAGGGGGTTTAATGGATATGTGTATAGACCAAAGAAGTTTCAACACTTTTGCCAGAGAGGGCTGGGAAGCCATGGAACCTGAATTGTCTGGTAATGGTGCTCAACCTTTAGTTATTCAATGCGTTGGCTATATGCCTTGTGGGGGTTATGGAACCACGGTTCACAACAGCACTAATGTTACTGCTGGTTATAAGTGGTCCATCTATGCCGAACAAGATTTTATCCCTATTATGTATTCCTTCGTAGTAAATATATTTAATGACCAGTATTCTGGCAACGATAGTGCAGATATCTATAAAACTATCAACCCCCAGATGATTAACTCCCAAATCACCAGTTTGAACTCTAATATTGGCGGTGCCGAAATAGAGTTTCCCTATGAACATTGGGGCTTTAATTGGTGTATTGGAAATAGTAATATAGAAGGACAAAATCCTGTTATTCAGTTTGGATACGGACAACCCGATCAGTGTGGCAGTAGTATGGCCACTCAAGGTGCCTTTTCTGGGAATGCAGCAGGCATAGCCCAAGGCGATTGGCAAGCCCAATTTCTTAACCCCGGCACGAATCTTAGAGTTCCTTGGTGTAGTGGTGCTTCTCGTTTTGGTTCGCTTCAAATCTATCCTTTTGAACAAGTTACTTATCGTGCTCATCAAATCGGAATTAGTGATACTAAGTTTAATGGAACTCCTTTTTATCCCCAAGCAAATAATTTACAATCTTTTGAATATGAAAATGAGGCCCCTCGGCAACCCAGCACTTTTCCTTTTTGTCCTACACCCTTAATAGGCCAATTCCCTATTCGTAAGCCAGCAGAAATGGCTTTTTCAACCCCTAATTTCTTATCGTGCAAGTCTCGGTATCAAAATAACCCCCTCGGAGGAGATGCTTACCCTCGGACATCTCTTTCTGAATATGCACCAAAACCCAACTATTATACACCCTTAATGGGTGTAAACAACCCTGCTTCAGCCATTACTGATGGCGAAATCTGGAGACATGGTTTTATTCCTCGTCAACTTACGGGTATTACACCATCTTACAATACCTTCGCCGGTTCTAATTCTTTCACAGGTCCTGAAGGTTTATATTATCCTACGTTTGAACAATCCAATGCTTTCCCAGATTTTAATAATTTTAATTTTACAGGAGTTTACACAGCACCTACTTCACTTATCGCTTATTTCGTTATTACTGGAAATTGTTTAGAAGACCCGACCACCGATCCTGCCTTAACTTATTCCTGTAAAGTTTCAGGAGGTAAACCTGTTTATTCACCGTTGTGTGTTGTAACTTGTTTAGGTCAATCTTACGCAGGATTTAATACCAGTTGGACTGAAGCCACCGATAAAGGAATCCCTAATAAAGATAATCCACCTGCGGGCGGTTGGCAAGACGAACCAGATGTTTCTAATTATGCCAATGTTACATGGATGAAGTGTTTTACTCGTCAAAACATCTCTTTAGAGGATGTAAATGCTGAAAATGCCTGTAATTTGACTGTCGCACCCACCAATTCTTCCTTAGATAATGCTACTTTTGTTAAACCGTTGCCTGCAGTTAGGGCTGATTACCCTGCACCCGATAATCAACTCTTTAATGTAGGACTTTTACTACAAGTAAATGAATTAGCAGGAGGCACGGATGAAAAACGTGCTGAAATATATATTTTACAACCGTGGACAGCCATTGACAGTGCTAATGGCATCGCTATGGATACTAAAACTATTGTTCCTTACATTACTTGGTATGGTTGGGCGGAAGCCGTTATAGCCGATAGAACGACCGCAGCCTTTAGCCCTACTGCTTGTTTACCTAATGCCAACGCACCTGATTATAATACTGATGGATATTTAGACATCGCTCTCATGCCTTCGGAATGGATTTATAATCAAACTCAAGGAGTTCCTTTAACTACCGAGCAAGTGGCAGCCCAAAAGTCTTGTTTTCATACTTATGTAGAACCCATTACCTATACTTACGGAGAACCTACTGGCTTGGCACAAATTATGTTAGGTCATTGGAATCGGACCACTACAGGACTCGGGTGGAAACCGTTTGAAGGCGGTGCTGGAGATCTTACAGGACCTACAGTTCATGCTCAAGACCCCGGCAATATTCTCTTGGATGTTAACCCAGTTATCAACGAATGGACAACTATTCCTAATGCACCCGTGTGGGGAGGTGTCTACCGTTTAGCAGTTCCATATAATGGTCTTAATCAAAATACTGGCTCTACTGTTACCAGCCCCGATATCTATGATTCTTGGGATAAAAGAGTCTCACCTCTTGCACCACAAGTTGACAACCCCATTCCTCAACAATATCTGGCTATTCCTACAACTAACACTACTAAGTGTGGCGATGGTCCCACAGGTAATCTTTTCAGTGATGTAGCAGGCTCAGGAGCAGGTTTCCAGTTTGATCTTACACTCAATCAAAATGAGTTAGGATTTAATGCTGTTGCCCCACCCGGAGCCACCCAACCTATGGGAACTGGTCAATATACTACTTTAGGCAGTTTAGTTGACGAATTAAATGCTTCGTTGGATTCTTACCGAAGTGCAGGAAATCCATGGGATTTGCCATTCAGCCCCAACACAGTTGCTGGTGTGCGAGATCCGAAAGGATTGAAAGATATTGCTTTTTATGAAACCAGCGATGGAACGGCCATTTACGTCCGTGATATCAATCAAACCACCCACGTCACACAGAATCTCCGTCTGGAAGCGTTGAATATTAGAGTTAACAACGCTGTTGCTATTGAAGCCGAAGGCTCCAAGTATTATCCACACGTTAATGATTCCACTTTAGCATATCAATATTTAGTGATGCCCTCCGAAGGACCGATTGGATTTAATAATCTTGCTGGTGGTTCATGGGCTTGTGCTGCCGTTAACGACGAACCTAACTACGCCTCTATTGATTTCAATATTATCAATTACGGCAATACATTTAATAAATTGTGTCCCGGTGGAGCAACCACTACTCGCAGACCAGTATGTGCTGATTTTGATTTAGACCGTGCTCAATGGATGATGACGTTAGCCGATAATGATAAAGCAGTTTCCGAAGAAGGAAATGGATTCGCTGCGATTTCAGTAACTCCTGATTTCAGTGAGTTCTTAGACCAAACTCAAAACTTTGGTAATGTTCCTGATTTTTACAATATTGCCGTAAATAATTTTAATAGTGCTGCCACTACTGTTTTTGGTTCCAGTTTATGGGCTGCCAGACAAGGTAGCCCTAATTTAGATGGTATTATTTGGATTGGTATTGCTGATTATAATAGGACTCAAACTTATCCTTCAATCACCGGAGTTCAAGATACCTCTTTGAGTTATGTGTGGGCTAACTATTGGTGTGATGATCCTAATTACCCTGTGCCTATTAATACAAACTATCCTGAAGGAGCACCACCTTGGAACGGTGGGGCTTTTTGGGCAGATGCACAATATATGCCTTCCCTAACTTATCAAGGAGCAGGCATTCCTTTTTGTTACAGTGGCAACACCGCTTACCAAATTACAGGAACTACTGGTAGAAAGGTTCAAGTTTGGTTGAATTATGTTCTTTATGATGAACTTGATTCTATTATTGCTGTAGAATGTCAAAATCTTGGTCTCCGAGTTACTCCTGAAAACGTAGAGTGGTATAAACGTAAAATCTTGAAACAAGATTCTGCCGAGATGACTTTAGAAGAAATAGAAGAATGGATGTCTAAACAACGTCAAGAATACCAAGATATTCTCAAAGAAAGAAACCGTGGTTGGAAAATGCGTAAGCGACGAGAAGAAGCCGGAACTCTCAAACCCAGTGCTACTGAAACTTTAGAAGAACAATTAGCAGGTGATTTCTATGCCTTGGATGAAGAATCTATTGAAGAACTCCTCCCACAGTTAAATCTACTTCCACCTAATCCAGATACTGATGAAATGATGGATGTGGACGCTTTCGGCAATTCTGCGTCCGGAGATATACAGAAAACGGAAGAGAAACGCCGGGATTCGGAAAATTAGTGATGCACGAAGGGCTAAAGCATAAATAGCGGAAAACACAATACTAAAGTGGAGGGTAAAATGGATAAAAGCAAAGACTTTAAAATCCCGATAAGCCGCACAAGTTCCGTCATCGCTACTGTAGAGATGGATCCCGGAACCAGAGTAGAAAAAATAATTATACACCCATTAGATAATTTTAATAGTGCAGATTATGTTATGCTCAAGATTACTTGTGGCAAAGTTACCGTTTATTCTGGAGAACTGGTGTCATCAGGTATGGTTATCACCCCAGAAGCCCCATTCTTTCCTAAAGAAGACCTCACTATCTCGTTAGAGTGCTTATCGCTCTGGGAATCAATTATGAGTGGTATTACTTCCGCAAATGAAACCGAGTTGTTGTATTGTCAATTTAGTATTGTTAGCGAAAAGCAAGAAGTTATAAAAATTGATTTAGATGACTTATCTGAAGAGTTTTCCAGTGATTTCTTAGAAGAGTGGGCTTAAGAAGATATAAATACCAGTGGAATCTATACTTCTCCATGACGAAGTTACTGTTAGTAACTGGCAAAGGCGGAGTGGGAAAATCCACAACTTCTGCTTCTTTAGCACATTATTATGCTGAGCAAGGGTTGAAAACTATTCTTATCTCTTCCGATCCGGCTCACAGCACTGACGATACTGTAGGAGTTAAAATCAGTTCTACGCCTCAAGAAATTGCCACTAATCTTTGGGCGATGAATATTGACGCTGCCAAAGCCATTTCAGGCCGAGTAACCCGAGTTAAAGAGGCTTTCGCTTCTATGTTTAGTAATCTCTTTCCTAATATGGATACTGATGTAGTCTCTATGTCAGCACTCCCCGGTTTAGACGAATGGGGTGCTTGTGAGATTCTCGGAGAACTTATGCGTGATGAAGAATATGATTTAATTGTATTTGATACTGCACCTACGGGACACACCCTCAAAGCCTTGACTGCACCAGATACCATTAAAGAAATGTTGCTTAAGATTCGCCGTATGAAGAAAAAGATTTCTGGTAAACTACTGAAAGGTATTGTGTTCAAAGGTAGTGATACTGATGAGTTAGAAGAATTACTGGCCAGTTTCTGTGACGAAATAGATTTATTAAAATCATTTTTAGAAGACACCGAGAGAACTAAAATTATGTTAGTTTCCATTCCGACTGAAGCAGGATTCATGGAGTTTTATCGCACTATCAATTTCTTGAAATCTATTGGGCTTCCTGCTAATACACTTATTATTAATCACATCGTTCCCGATCTCAAACAACACTTTGATATCCGAGGAGAAAATCCTGCCGTGGCTATGGTCTGGTCAGAACACCAGAACCAGCAACCATGGATTAACAATTATCAAAAAGTCTGCAAAGAACATGATGTCTCGGCTATTGGAGTAACTCGTTTACCCTATGAGCCTAAAGGTTTAGGCGATTCAGGACACTTAAAAGATTTCGCTGATTTGATTATGGGAACTGATAAAATGACATTACCGGGTGAGTAAAATGGATGACTTAACAATTGTATGGCTAATTATGATGGCTGTGATCTTGCATGGCTTTGCGAATATTTATTTTGTGCGCTGGGTTCTCTGGCGAAATGAACAGTTAAGTAAACTTCTGGTCTGGTATCATAAAAATACTAATGATGACGAAGAAGAGTAGTCGTTAAATATAAATAGTAGTGGAGTATTATTCTTTACATGGGCTTTGTAGACTATAACTCATTTGGAAAGTTTCAATCCGAGACTAATCTCCCACTACCAACATTCAGCGCAGAAAGTTTGATGTCGCTACCATCAAAGCAATTCGGTGCAGCAACCATTGATAGTGCTAACATTACTAACTATGACGGTGCCAACTTTAGTCGTTTTAGTATCGGTGATGGTGGCACTGGTGCTGGCTCTCACACTACTAACGTAAGTGGTGGAGTTAAAACAGGATACGATAAAGGATTCCACTTTACACTTGACAGTGCTGCTGATATAGTTAGTCAAACTGTTAACCTATCACGCCCCGGCAAACAAACCTTTTCCTTTGACCTTAAGCCCGGCGACTCACTCTACCGTGATGGCCGTGGAAAAAACGTAGTTTATGTCCCTGCAGATGGTTCTGCAAACGTAACTACTGAAGTTCCATGGATTCGTGGAGACTCCTACAATATCACTCTTGATGAAGTAGTTCCTGTCACACCTGCGGGTGGCGACAACGGAACTGGTGATAACGGCACAAACGGCGACAACGGTGGTTCTGATAATGGCGGAAACGGCGATGACACTGAAGAAGACGAAACCAATTACCTACTTTACGGTGGTATTGCTGCTCTCGTAGTTGTTGGCGGTATTTTTGCTTCCAAGATGCTTAAGAAGTAATCTCAAACTATATAACAGAGGTTGTTACTAATTACTCCTATGGGAGTGTTAACTTTTGATTGGGATGATGTCGCCATAGATAATGATATCGTCCAGCAGGCTTTGAGCCAGTTGGCCGAGTCTTTTGGACCCGAAAGGGTCTGGTATCGGGTATCATCCAGCGGCCAAGGGCTTCACGTCCTTGTGGGCGAATTAGATGATTCCTATCATCTTCGTCCCATAGCCGTTGATTCCGTTGATTCTTTTGCATGGCGATCTCGTTTTCACGACCCACCTTTTGAATTAGAATGTGGAGGCAGATTGAGAGCCGATAACGAGCGTCAAGCCCATGGATTTCCAGTCGGTAGATTATTCTCTCATAAAGATGGTCTCGCTTCTGGAGAATGGCAGTTATACGAGGTGATTGAATGAGTTGCGAATGTGATGAAGTCCAGCGAATGCGTGAAGGTATTAAAAAGATTCTCAACGATTACCACTTTCCGTTTATTATTAGTGGCATGAAACAGGAACTTAAGGAGTTGGTGGAATGAGCAAATGCGTGATGTGTGATACCGTGATTAAAACTAATAAACCCGTAGTTATTTTTACCGATACTTTGTTTAATGCTAACGGTAGGTGGTCTGAACATCTTAATTCCGATGTTTTATGTTCTATTGAATGCCTTCGGATGTTGCTACAAGACGATGACGGCCAGTGGTTAGACGACACTGGAGAAGTGGCTACCGAAGATGGTGCTCAATGCAGTTGCTGTGATAACAAGTTCGATCAGGGACACATGATTACTTTGGGATGGCATAAAACTAAATCTGCTCGTTGGCACAAAGTCGTTACTACTCGTTCCTATTGCGGGCATCGCTGTCTGACTCAAGATTTAGATAACCCTGATTCTCCCGTTAACATGACTCTTGGTGCCAAACCCCGGAAAAAATCTAAAAAGAGGCGCAAAAAATGAATCGTAGCGAAGAAAATGCTTTGCGTCATTTATTCCAATACCAACTGGATTTAGGTTATTTATATTTCGTAGAAGGCGACCCTGTGACCGATCCTGACCAATTGATTTCTGCTATTAAATCCAATCGTAAAATTATTTCTGTAACTCCGAATTAAGAAAAGATATAAATAGGTAGTTTACCACATGGTTTACCATGACCGAGACACGATACTGGGAAAGAGTCGGATTTAGAGTAACTAAGCCACAGGCTTTGGAAATGGTAGAAAAAATGCAAGAAGGCGTAACTGGTAAAGTTATGGACGATGAACTTGACGAATATGTCAACGTTGATGCCACTGATTATTTGAGTGCCGAAAAAGAAGTAGAGGATTTGTTTGAATCTGATGATGATGGTCGTCAAGTAGATGATGAAAATGCTGCTATTCTTGCCCTCATGGAGTTTGAGTCCAACCGAAAATCCTACATCAAGGATAAAGTAGCCGAAGGTATGGAACTGGCTGATGCTAAATTAGCCTACGATGCTGAAAAAGCAGACATGGTTAGAATCTCTTTAGGACTTCCTGAACCTGAGTTAGAAGAAGAGGAGTGACCTCTTCATGGCCAAGGATGAAAAGGGTTATGATTTTTCAAAAGACCCTGAAGAAAAACCCGCAAAGCGAAAGCGAGACACCCGTCCATTACCCTTGACGGAATCGTTAGTTTTTGATATTGTGGATTATCTCTTGGCACACGAAGGCTACGGCTACTCTACAGAAATCTCTGAAAAAATGGTGCAACTCAAACCACGAAGATATACCTCTCGTGAAGTTATCGGTGTGCTTCGCAACCGACCTATGTTCAAACACGCTCAATCTAAAGATCGCAGAGGCGGAATTAGATGGCGTTTAGACCTCTTAGCACTGGTAAAGTATTTAGAAAGTAAAAACTTTGTCAACCGTGCTGAAGAACGAGGAGTTTACGAAAGATTGAGGGAACTCAAATGGCGACAAATTGTTATGACTATTACTGCCCTCCAAGAACTTATAGGTAAAATGGAAGATGGCGAAGAACCTGATAATGATACCTTAGATAAAGCCTATGAAGCCTTGGCTACTGTCTGGTCTTAATCGGATAAGTAATTCGGATTTAGGTCCCATTTTGTCCGAAAGGTATAAGTAGTTGAACCGTCCCATATGAGGTATGCCCTACTTCATCCGCCGATACGAAAAAGGTGTCAAAAACTCAGGATGTCAAGATGTCATAGTTTCTGAAACGGAAATCCCCTTGGAAACCTTTGTTAATCTTGCTCATGCCACAGGCCCCGGAAAGTATTTATTAGGTGAGCGTGGTAAGGGAATCCGTGGTTTTAAAAAGATTACTGATTGTATTGTAGAAGCCGAGGAGACACCTATGTTTGAAAATACTTATACTACATTTGCTGCCGAAGATTCAATCTCTGTTAAACGCAGTTTGCGATTAAGTGAAATGTCAGATGCCGACCTTTCAGATTTAATGCACACTATGGAAACTGCCGAGATTAAATCGGATGCCGAGTTTACTAAGTTCCGAAAAGATATGTCAGCACTTCACCGAGAAGTTCGCCGTCGTATGCAATCCCGTTCCCCTGTAGAACACAGTGCCAACCACTCTGATTCTAAGGCTGCTGAAAATGCTTTCACAGGCAGTGCAGTTAAAGATATGCCCGTTGCATCTGCTATGTTTGGTGTATCCCCATGGACCAGTGGAGCCATTGGTATGGTAGTCGGTGGTTTAGGTGGTGCTATTGGTATGTCTATGTATTACAAAGGTAAAATAGATTCACTGGGTTCTGAAATTGATAACATTGGAACAAAACTGGCTGAGGCTGAAATTGCGATTAAGCGAGCCGAAGATAACCGTCAAAAAGAACAAGCCGTCAAAGCAGCAGAACAAAACTTTGACCGCAATAAGTTCTTTGATGCAGAATTACTTCGTAACTACCAAAATCGTAATACACCCCAGTATTGAGGTGATTAACTTTGGATAAACTGGATCTAAAAGGTATGCAAACCATGTTGAAGAGTTATCGCCGTCTTTTAGAAAAAGAGCGACAACATAACCTTTTAGTTCAATTTGATTCCTTTATGGATCAGATAGGAGTCTCTGACCCCGAACATTCCGAAGCATATTTTGATAACTTTATGTCTATGTTACAAGTAATAGAAGACCAAGATATTTCTGCACAGGATAAAATGAAGCAAGCCGTAGAGTCCGACTTCTTTCATCAAATTATGTCTGTGAAAACCAGTTTTCGTGAACGAGAAATGCGTAAATTAACACATCAATTATGTGATTTCATTGATAAGTCGGCTGCTAACTCCGTAGATGACGATTCCTTTTTACAATCTATTTTGGCTAATTCGCTACGCCAAGCCGCTGATGCCATAGAATCTTCTATCCGTGAACAACGAGATGAAGGGCAAACTATGAATGAAGTTTGGGTGGATGCACTCAAAGTAGGATTTGATATCGCAGTTGGTCGGCACCATAAGATATAAATACAAGAAACAACGATGGGATATTATGGCTGAGGATAATCCCTTTGATCATCTTATTCAACGAGATGAACTTGATGAAGTTGAGCGTTTGTTGGCTCAAGAAAGAAAAGCCCCTAAACTTACTTCTAAAGCAAAGCAAGAAAAGCAAAAGTCTTTGATGGAAATGCTGGTAGGGAGTAATAATCAAGCAGATTTGGCTCGTAAGTTTAATGTAGACCCAGATATGTCCGATAAAGTCTTAGTTCCTGTTCTTAATTTCTTAGATAAATATGGTGTTGGAGATAGTATTTCTTCCAGCCCTACGGCTCAAACGGCAGGTAGCCTTATTGAGTTCTTAACTGATGTCACACCTGTAGTCAAAAACGCTATGGAATATTTCGCTGGCAAACAGAAAGAGTTATCAGACGAAGACCGTGATTTCCTTAATCAAATCAAAGAAGCACAGTCCACTGGCGACATGGGATTATTCATTGGAGAAACCATGGAACCTGTTGGCGAAGAAGTTGCTCCTGAACCCGAAGTAAAACCTATGCCCAAACCCCGGGCAGTTAATGAAGGTATTCCTGTTGAAAGAAATATCTTTACTGAAGGTGTAGATTGGGAAGAAGCCATGGGCATTCAACCCAGCAAAGAAGAAGAATACAATGCTGAAGTTCACAATACTTTTATGACTGTTGGTTTAGAAAGATTGGCTGCTGAACAAGGTATGTCTTTAGACCAAATCAAAGGCAGCGATCGCCAATTGAAAACTAATAACTTTGGTAGAACCAGCAACGCTATTGATTATACTAAAGGCGATGGCATCTCTTTAGATTTAGGATTAGAGAAAATCAATGAAGCCATGAAAATGGAAAAGCAAAAGATTTCTCATACCAGTAAAGTGACTTTCAAAGATTCTGATAAGATGCCTGTGCCACAGAACTTAGAAGGTGATACTAATCCAATGAACGGCGAAGTTAGACAAGTTCCTTCCTTTTCTGGTTTCCTTGAACCAATTGACTTGAGTGTCTTAGAAGAAACCGAGGAACCAGTAGAAGCCCCATGGGAAGAAGAAGAGTTTAACCCTAATGACTTTGACGAAGTAGTTTCTTACCCAACACCAGAAGAAGAAATTATTGAAGAACCAGTAATTGAAGCCGAAATCATTGATGAAGGAGTCGTGGAGAATGATGTCGGAGAAGAAGAGTGAAGTTGAGGAAGTCAACCCTGTTTGGGCAAGATTTTGTCAAGTTCAAATTGATGGTTGGTTGGAATGGGTTACCAGCATTCATGTTAATTCCTATTTAGAAATGGCTGATAGATTTATTGGCCTCAATCCTTACTACGTTCCCAACACTGAAGAAGATCGCACTCCGTTGTTTGACCAGTTAATGATAAATGATGAGTTTTTATCTTCACTTTCTGATGTAGGACTATCAGTTTGGGCCAATTCTAATTTCCGAGATTTTTTAGTAGCCTTACGTCCTTATGGTAGGGTAGATAAACAGTTGCAGTATGTAGTAGATTTCTTTGACTCTCAAGTAGCATGGTTTTCTCGTGTTTATCAATTTGTTCGTGCATCTGCAATCAAAGGTTTAAGGGAACAAGGTCGCCAAATATAACTATAACCCTAAACTATAAATAGTTGGGAGAGGCATTCATAACTATGCCAGTCCTGAATAGTGTTCAGTGTGATACCATCATTCAGTATCTTCAAACCGAGGCTCTTAAAGATGCTGTCATTAAGGGACCTCTCATTGATGACGTGGTAGATTTACTTAATGATAATGGATTTACTGTCCCACTTTCTAATCGTTCCAAACCTCTTTTGGGAACCACAGGTAATACTCAACGATATGCTCAAATCTCTACTATGAAGCAAAGTCTACCAGACGCAGATGCTATTTCACAACGTCTGGGTTTCAATGACCTCGTAGAAAAGGATGATTATACTCGTCATATTCAAGTTAGGGGCAAGGCTACTACTGGAACACAAAAGACGGCTAAAACTACACCTGCGGGTGTGACACCACCATCTCGTGCTCTCAATGCTACCTTCTTTGATCATAATGGTCAGATGGCTGCTAACATTTTAGAAATTGCTAATTCTGGTTCACCGACTGCAAGTTGGATTGCATCGGCTAAGAAAGTGGCCGCAGGAACTAACTATACTACTGAGTTCCCCGTTAGTGTTGGAGCCAGTTATGTTATTGGTGACCGTGGTATTAACCAAATGCTCACAGGAACTGCAACCTCAACCCCGGCGAATCCTGTGCCACCTGCACCACCAACCACATCCCCTCCCGCACCCACCCCTGCTGAAGAAACCGAAGAAACTGAAGAAACTCCCGAAGTTGTTGAAGAAGTTGTAGAAGAACCAACAGTTACGATAGCAGAAGGCGAATCTGCTATGCAAGA
>CENZ01100680.1_pt1 | contig 13209 bp, 13 predicted proteins | sample 361341 | NCBI WGS metagenome assembly CENZ01 (sample SAMEA2619782, study PRJEB7988) | marine metagenome | biome: marine biome (ENVO:00000447); feature: deep chlorophyll maximum layer (ENVO:xxxxxxxx); material: "saline water (ENVO:00002010), including plankton (ENVO:xxxxxxxx)" | depth 50 m
TTTCAGCGAAAACAAACAACAGCGGAACATTCTGATTTACACGATCCCCCAATACACCCGCAAAACTCTTCGCTTGCATGAGCCAGTACAACAATGCGATCTGAAATAGCGACATGCCCGCTGTACAAATCGTATGTCCCTGTCAAAGCAATAGAAAGTCCTTGTTCAGTAAGGGGGTGTGACCTGCTGGGGAAGCAGTCGTGCCGGGTAGAGGAGTATTCAATCAAGAGCGGCCGCTGTTCCGTGGTACCCCGAGCGGCGATCCCAAAAGCTATACTTGTTCCAAATATACTCGCCCTACCTACTTTCGTTATGATGGCGCATAGCTGCCAATCAAAAAGAACGGATATGGAGAACAATATGAGCGATACGAAATCCGTGGTTTGTTACAGCTGTGACAGCTTCTGTCCCCTCGCTGCCAAGGTGAAGGATGACAGGGTCGTCAAGGTCACCACACGGGATCATCCCTTCTTAAAGGATGTCATCTGCATGAAAGGGGCCTACGCGCCCAAGTCGTTCGCTCACCCAGACCGCCTCATGAAACCAAAGAAGCGCATGGGCGCTCGTGGCGAGGGCAAGTGGGCAGAGGTGTCCTGGGACGAAGCGATGGATGACATCGCCTCACGCCTTACGAAGGTTGTTGATCAATACGGCCCTGAAGCGCTTGCCGTCGTGAGCAGCAATGCCAACGTTGGCAACGACAACGGCCTCTCGCGCCGTTTCATGAATCTGATTGGCACGCCTAACTTCATCAGTGGCATTGCCTACTGCATGGGCAACACAGCCGCAGTTTCGCGCATGGTCTACGGCTGGTACCCGCGTGGTGACCTGCTGAATTCCAAGTGCATCGTCCTCTTCGGCCACGATCCACGCCGCCACAGCTGGACCCTCGAATACAAGAGCATTCGCACCGCACAAGCCGCAGGGGCAAAACTGATCGTACTGGACCCGCGCAAAAGCGAGAATGCCGACGTCGCTGATATCTGGTTGCCATTACGCGCCGGGACCGACGCTGCAATGACCCTGGGTTGGCTCAACGTCATCATCGAGGAAGCGCTGTACGACAAAGAATTTGTCACTAAATGGATCCACGGCTTCGATGAGTTTGCGCAGCGTGTGCGCGAGTACCCGCTTGCGCGTGTGGCGGAGATCACGGGCGTTGAAGAATCACTCATCAGAGATGCTGCCAGAATGTACGCGACGAGCGGCCCAGCGGCGATTCCATGGTCACCGATTACCGACCAGCAGGTATCCAGCACATCAGCAATCCGACTGCAATGCGCCCTGCGTGCACTCACCGGCAACTTGGATGTGAAGGGCGGCGAGATGTTCAGCGGTTTCAATCCGGGAGTCCGGTCGGACTCCGAGATTGAACTACACGACCGTCTGCCACAGGCACAAAAGGACAAGCAGCTTGGTGCCGCTGAGTTCCCGGTGTTTACCTATCGTGGAATGGCGCCGATGGACGATAAAACCGAAGAAGTATGGGGGCATCGTTATGCCAACCTCGTTGGTGGCTGTTACATGGCAAACCCAATGGCGGTATTCAAGGCCATGGCTGACAGCGACCCCTACCCGGTGCGTGCGTTTTTGGCCATGGGCAACAACACGCTGATGTCCTTTGCCAACACCAAACGTATCTATGAGGGGCTGATGAAGCAGGATCTAATCGTCGCCTACGAGCACATGATGACCCCGACCGCACAACTCGCTGACTACGTGCTTCCAGGCGACTCGTGGCTCGAACGCCCCAGCATGATGGTTGGGATCTCGGATCAGGCGATGCAGTCGCCCGGTGAATGCAAGAGCGTCGTTTATTTCTGGCACGAGCTCGCACGCCGCATGGGTCTCGAAGACGAGTTTCCATGGAAAACACCCGAACAGTTACTCGACTACCGCCTGGAACCTGGCAATACGACCTGGACAGAGGTGGTCTCCGGTGGCGGGATGCCCCAAATGGAGAACCCTGAGAAAAAATATGAACAGACCGGTTTCGCGACCCCAACGGGTAAGGTGGAGCTTTACTCCACCATTCTGGACGACTTCGGTTTCGACCCCCTTCCCTACTACCGCGAAGCATCGCCAGAGAGCGACGAGTACCCTCTCTCAATGTTCATCGGCTTGCCTGACGACGAGTACTACCGCACAGGGCATCGGCACATTCCGGAACTCAGGAAGCGTGCTCAGGATCCGGCGTTCTTTGTCAATCAGGCAGACCTAATAAACCTTGGCCTAGAAGAAGGTGATTGGGCGCGCGTCGAGACGTCGACTGGCCGCATGACTGGCCGAGCCTTCATACGTAAAGGCATGCCAAAGGGATTGGTGCGCGTACCACACGGTTGGTGGAAGCCAGAAGCGCCAGAGGGCCTCGCGCATATGTCTGGCATGTGGTCGTTCTCAGACGCCCAGATCACTCCGGATGACGATCCCGAACTGATTGATCGCGAACAGGGGATACCGCACATGAAAGGTGTGCCGTGCCAGCTCAAGAAGCTCACGGCGGCCGAAGTCAAGGAACTGGAATCAGTGTTTGGCAAGACGCTACCGATGCCCAACGCCGTTGAGAAAAACGTCCCCAAACGTGAGAGCACCAGAGACTTCATGACCGACATCGAGTTCGGTGAAGACGTTGAGTTCCAGGCAGCTGAGTTGTCGTTGTACGGACGAAGTTCTGCCTGAGCATCTGAAGGGCTCCCCTGCGCGATGCATGATCGTGAACATTCCCTCGTCAGATGCTAGCGTTCCGTGGGCGGTCTGCGAGCCAGCTCGCTAATCACCAGAGGAAACAACGATGCCAAGCAACATGGACACTGAAACGTTCAACGACTTCCTGGACAGCCGTCCGGGCTGGATCATCCTGACCACGATCACACCTGACGGCTTCCCACATAGCGTACCGCTGGGTTATTTCCGCGATGGAGACACCGTATACTGTGGTTGTCGCGACAACACCGCAAAAATCCGAAACATCGAAGCGAACCCAAAAGTTTCACTCATGATTGAGTCAGGATCAACCATGGCAGATATCAAAGGCGCCATGATCCAGGGAACCGCAACAGTGATACGGGATCCTGAAGTTGTCCTGACATTAATGCGAAAAGCCGCAGTTAGAAGGGGTACTCCAGAAGCAGATTGGCCCACGTCATCTAGACCAGGCTCGGCGTTCATCGAGATCAGTGTGGTCAATCGAATCTCCTGGGACTACGGGGTTTAATGTCATACCGTCCGGGTCGCAATGGCTGGCGAAATCTGCGTGACGCGAACAATCGGTACCATCTTGGATATCCAGCCGATCGCCAGCATGAATAAAACAGCCAGCACCACGGAACTGTTACTGGAATCGCCGTAGCCAACACCATTCGCAATCACGATGTTAAGACGCAGCATCATCGTCACACCCAGAAAAACTCCAACCACCGAGATGATCGCGCTTTCAAACAGATTGTATCGCGCGATGTAATCCTGGATCGCGCCCAGTGCACGCCGAATATCTCTACTTTGGCATCTCTGGGAAAATCGGCAAGGTAACCATCTTAGCGACTTTGCACGACCTCACAGCAAACGAAGAAGGTGCGGACTACGGCCCGGAAATTGACAGTGTCGCCACGTGGGCTTTCGCTACGCAAATGTCATTTCAGTTCAAAGTCGCTGACTACAGCGCATACACCTTGGCCACGGATACGACGAAGAGCTCGCTGCTCCTGAACACCAGGTTCTGACCTATGTTTGATCAGGGTGGGGAAACAGATCTGATTGATCCTCACCTTCTCGCGGATCGAGACAATGAAAGTCCTTTTCTATCAGGATATGGAGACCATCAATCTCCCCATCAACCAGAGCGACTTCTTCGTTGTGCGCCCACTTCGAACCATCTGGACCAGGTATCCGCACCATGATCATATTGTTATCAAAGCTCGCCGATACCTTCAACTGATCAGACGGCGACAACATATAGGTGAGTAGACCACCGCCGGGAAAGCTAGTTGAACTGCTGACGCCCTGACCTTCGCCGATACTATCGACTTCACTCCGCGATAATCGGTAGCGAATACTGTCATCGAGAATTCTGAGTTTCACAAGCGTTCCATGTCTGAAGGTTCATTGACGTTTAAAAATCCTGAAGCAAGATCACTGCAATCAACACACGCGGTATCGCACAGATCTAGAAACTTCGACACAGATCGAACGCCTCTCGACAACTGTGAGGAGACAACTTCCCCAACTGACCGATGCATCAGGCAGAACAGATTCTGTTGACGATGACCATCGAATGCAACCTTCACTTGCGCTGACCCGATGTCGACAAATCTGAGTCGTTCGAAGATCGTCTGGCTTACAAATGGACAATCTCCTGGCGCACTCATCAACCAATCTGTCCTGCACTGAAGCAGGGCGCAGCGAAGCCCTTCCAATGGCCCCTGATCTGCGACTTCATCAACGATGATCCGATGCCCATAGGTCCGATAGCGGTCGAGGTTTCGATTGCAACTGATTACCACCTCATCCACGCACGGAAGCATCGAACGCATTACGCGTTCGACCATGGGTTCACCTTCGACCGACAACAAGGGTTTGTCTGCTCCAGCGAGGCGAGACCCGGCGCCACCACACAATATTACTCCTGTGATCTTCGCGGGGTTTGATCGGTTATTCGCCATCAACTCCATCATCAAATTTACCGTCGCGACCGACGCGACTTACATGACCGCAGAATAGTACAATTCCGACTCGCGGGTTCCACAAAAATCAGGTCAACCATGTCAGAGTTCATACCCACTGCTTGCAACCTTTGCTACGCCAACTGCGGTATTCTTGCCCAAGTTGAAGATGGACACATCGTTAAGGTACGTGGGGACAAGAATCACCCCGTCTCCAAAGGGTATACCTGCAACAAAGCGGCACAGATCGACTTTTATCAAAACGGACGTGACCGACTCTCGAGCCCGCTGAGGAAAAAATTAGACGGGACATTTGAGGAGATCGACTGGGGGACCGCCATTACGGAAGTCGCCGCAAAACTGTCCGGTTTACGCGATACCCATGGTGGCGACAAGATCATGTATTACGGCGGCGGCGGTCAGGGCAACCATCTTGGCGGGGCCTACTCCGGTGCTGTCCGGGAGGCGTTGGGTATGCGCTACCACTCCAATGCGCTCGCCCAGGAAAAAACAGGCTTAAGCTGGGTGAGTGAGCGCACTTTAGGCGGCATGTGGCATGGAGACTTTGATCACTGTGATGTTGCCCTGATCATCGGAAAAAATCCCTGGCAATCGAACGGTATCCAACGTGCTCGGATCATGCTGCGCGATCTGTCGAAAGACCCCGACAAGACACTCATAATTTTTGATCCGCGTAAAAGCGAATCAGCGGAACTGGCTGATATCCACCTCGCCGTCAAACCCGGGACCGACGTCTGGTGTATTGCGGCCATACTAGCTTATCTGGTGCAGCACGACCTGGTCGACCAGCAGTGGCTGGCAGAACACACAGAGGGGTATGACCGATTGCTCGACCAGCTTCGTTCGGTCCCTGTCGAGGATTACGCGGACTTTGCTGACATACCGATGCCACAGATCGAAGCCGTCGCAAAGGCGATGGCAAGCACCAACCGCATCGCAGTCTATGAAGACCTCGGTATCGAGATGTCCCCCAATTCCACGTTGTGCAGTTATCTCAATGTACTGCTGTTTGTCCTTCGGGGAGCGTTTGATGTCCCAGGTGGAATGCATCTGATCTCTGGCATCGGCAGCATCTATGGCTTTGGCGCTTCACCCGGGGTCGTAGATGATGACGGTTATGAGCGCGAGTACCAAACGTCTCCAGTGAGTGGCGCACGCGTTGTGACTGGCCTCTTGCCATGCAACGCCATCCCAGAGGAGATTCTGACTGACCATCCCGATCGCATTCGGGGAATGATCATAGAAAGTGCCAACCCTGCACACTCGCTTGCGGATAGTGCAAAGTTCCGGGACGCACTCACCGCTCTGGACACCCTGGTCGTCATCGATGTGGCCATGACCGAGACCGCACAACTTGCTGACTACGTGCTGCCTGCAGCCTCTCAGTACGAGAAATTCGAAGCAACCTTCTTCAACTTTGAATACCCCGAGAACTTCTTTCATCTAAGGCATCCCTTGCTACCCCCGCGCCCAGGTACGCTGCCAGAACCCGAAATCCACTCACGACTGGTTGAAGCCCTAGGCGTTTTTGAGCCTGAGGACTTGGCACCGTTTCATGAGGCGGTGAAGCAGGGTATCCCCGCGTTACTTCAGGCGGTCCTCCAAGACCTGCCACGGTATCAGCCTTACCTGGGGTATATCATGTACCGTGCACTCGGTCCGACCCTGCCTCATGGCGCGGCCAGTGCGGCCATGCTGGTCGGATCATGCCTTGCATTTGCCGAACGCGATCCACATGCCGTCTGGCGTGCAGGCTTCGAAGGTCAAGGCCCCATGCTGGGCATCAACCTGTTCATGGCGATGTTGGAGGCAAAATCCGGATTAATTATTTCTTCCGCAGATGTGGAAAACGACCCGACACAATGGCGCCAACCCGGCGGGAAAATCCAGTTGCAGATGAGCGAGATGCTGGACGACCTGGAAGAACTGAAGGAATACAGAATGCCGGAACGCACAGATGAGTTTCCGCTACTGCTTGCGGCTGGCGAACGCCGACTCTATACCGCTAACACCATCATGAGGGATCCTGACTGGCGAAAGAGTAACAACCCGACGTCATTGACCATCAATCCAATCGATGCCAACGCTCTGGGAATCACCGATGCAGCGACGGCACGCTTGGTCACGAAGCGGGGTTCACTGAACGTGCTCGTTGAGTTCGATGATCGGATGCAACCCGGCACGATGTCGCTACCTAACGGGCTAGGGTTAAACTATCCAGACCACACGGGTGTGAATGGGATTACCGGGACATCCACGAACGAGCTGACGGACCTCGAAGATCGGGACAAGTGGGTGGGTACACCCTGGCACAAACATGTCAGGGCACGATTGGAACCTCTCCAATAGGTCGCTCACCTTGCGGAGAGAATCTCATCAGGTGTGGAATAAACAGCACTGACGTGTTCCGTAAGCCAGTCGGGGTCGTCGTCGCGGGGTAACTTTTCTCTGTCAGGCCCTTTGCAACTGATCCTGTAGAGCAAACGTGCATCATCGACCGATCGAATCCGTGTCTTCATCGGTGGCGAGTTGTGCAGTGTCAGCGTGTTATCCCAGATCGTGACATCACCGGGCGTATGGAAATGGTCGTATCGAAACTCTGGTGACAGCACGTGCGCCTCAACCTCATCTAGCACAGACTGAGACGCCGCTTCTGTCATACCTTCGACAACCACGGGCGGGCGCACCCTCGGCCGCGAAGCCCAAATGGGACTGTGTAACCCGGTCAGTCCTGACCGTGGATGGGTTCGTACAATCGGTGCCAGCCAGCCCCTATCACCGGTGTTGAGTCGGCGTCGCACCTGCATCTTTTTCAGACGTTTCTGTTCACTGTCTGGTAATGCCTCCCAGGCCGCGACCGTATCTACGAACGCGGTCTCTCCATCGACTGGCATAGCAATACGTTTACGCATCAGTTCCTCGGATGAACCTTCGTAGTATCGTGTTTTAGCGACATCGTCATCGGGTAATGAGATCCAATGAGCATCGTTGCCTTTGACAACCGGCATCTGGTGCACCAGGAACATGCTGACCTGCAGCGGAATCGGTTCGTACTCAATATCCGTATGCCAGGTACCACCAGAAATCACCGTCGGTGGCTTCTCTGAAAACCGGCCGGGGGTCTCCGGGTTCGTTTGCACATTTGAAACCACCAGAACCGCCGGAGACTCATGTTTGAGGCACATCAGCTCACCCGGAAAGGCGGCATTCACTCTTGCGGCCATTCTTTGTTCGACGGGTCTGATTTCAATCTCACCATCGGTGGCACCATCCTGCTGACCGGGTTTACCAGCCCGGATAAAGTTGCTGGGGTGTGGGACCGGGGCACCAAAGTGATTCGCAAAGCGTTCAAGGTGTGGCAATGATCGTTCATTCAGATCCTGTCCCGGCAGCGAGACAATACGAAACCAGGCCAGCGCATCGAGCAGGCAAGCCGCCTGGTCCCGTCTCAGGGGCGGGGACAGATCGACGCCGTGGATACGAATAGCGGCGCCGCTGGGTGCAACGGGGCCCTCCAGGCCAACCTGCCCAAAGGCTTTGGTCAGACGCTCCTCCAGTTGCTCGATATTCATGAGCTCACCTATTCAATCTGATTCTTTTGGGCCGCTGTCGAATCAGGCCACGATCCGCTTCGCCGGTACCGGTGGCAACCAGAACATGATCGTCACGGACGGTATCTGGATCAACAGCAACAACCAGAAAACAACATCATAACTTCCGGTCAGGTCGAAGAGCCAACCACTCGCCAATGACCCGAAACTCCCCATCATCGTGAACATGTTGACGAAACCAAGCACCTTGCCGAAGGACAAGGTTCCAAATCTCGCCGCGTAGACATTGCCAATCATCGGCATGACACCGCCGGTCGAAATACCATGCAGGACGGCAGCAGCCACCAACGCCGAGTATCCGGGACTGCCCTGATAGAGTAACAACGCGCCTGTTAGAGACAATGCCATGATCCAGAACAGAAACCGGTGGTCAACGTGATCACATAACCCGCCAAATGTGAACTTCCCAACAATCATGCTGAGTGCCCCTATCGAGATGAGTTGCGCAGCGGTTGTCTGTGAGAACCCCAGGTCTGCCACGTACGCTCCCAGATTGAACTGTATGGCGGCGAATGAAATGTTCATTGGCAATAATCCCGCGATCGGGATCCAGAACATTCGGGTCGTCAGGATATCGGAGGCCGCCCACTGACGTTCATGAGGAAGCGGCTCAGGGGCATCCAACAATAGTTCCACGTCCGGGGGCGGGATTCGCAGTACCCAGAGATTGAGCGGTACCATCACGGCAATCGTGAAAGCAGCGAGTATCTGCAGCGTCGTGCGCCAGTCGACCTGGCCAAGCAGTTCCGCTGTGATCAGCGGGAACACGAACCCGCCGATGGACGTTCCCGCAGCAGACACACCAATTGCAAGACCACGTCCCTGGGTAAACCATTTACCGACGAGGGTCTGGGAAGACAGGGTGCCACACAGCGCCATACCGAGCGGTAACAACAGCCCATGCAACGCAATGATCTGCCAGTAGTCGCTAGCCCAGGATGACAGAAACAGCCCGGTCGACATGGCGATCGCCCCGCCGACTATCAGCCAGCGCATCGAATACAGGTCCATGAAACGACCCATCAGGGGGCTGATCAATCCACCCAGCAATTGCATCAGGAAGATCGCGACCATGATCTCACCCCGGCTGATGCCAAAGGTCTCGAGCCAGGGCACGACAAACAGTGCGAAAGAGTAAACCAGAATACCGATGCTGATACCCTGATTGACCAGGGTCAGCCCCACGATTATCCAGCGATAAGGTGTTGGGGAAGTCATCCCGAACTCTTGACGATGTTGGCCATCGGGGGCCCCTAAAGTGTCGCGCGACTGTACGCTATGCGATCTCTGCCAGCAATCCGCTGTGGGAGAGTTCAGAATGGAGAGTCAGAATGGAACGTTCTGCAGGACCGCAATACGCGGCCGGAGACCCTTCCGCTTCGCGCAGGACAACGCCAGGTCGTCCTACGGCAAGGCAATAGCCGTGAACCCGAGCGATAACGGCTACACCGAGCTTCATACGTAGGAGAGACTCTCATGCTTCTCGCAGGTGATCAGACCTCCGTTGGCGGTCCAATTATTTTTTGGCGGGTTCTATACAACCTAGTTCGATCAAAGTATCCCCGGTCGACTTGAGCGTATCAATCGCGCTGTGCGTCTTCAGTCCCAGCTCTTCGATTGCCTTTGTACACCGCGCCACAAGACGATGGTCAGATGGTTCCGGATTATAGTCTCCCGCAACGTTGATATCCGGGTAAAGCTCAGCAAGTGTGTCGAGAAGAATCCGCATCGACGGCTCCTGGGACTCATCCGTCGCCACCATCATGTATCGAGATCTGTTGGTTGCCACATCGCTTTCTGCCGCAAGCCGCTGGCACTCTGCAATGTCTCGAACATCAATAATGTTCCAGGTATGACCGTTCCCTTCGAAGTCGGTCTTGCCAGACAGGAACAGACCAATCCGACGTTGCCACACCGTGTTGTGCGGCTTGCCCAGTAGCGGCCCGAGCACGTGACAGGGGCAGATCGATACCACATCGATTCCCGTTTTCTCGCCAAATTCATATCCTAGAATTTCGGCATCCACCTTGCCCTTGGCATAGGCAGATCGCTGAACCGACCAGGCGTTGACCGTCTCACCCTGGCGATTAGTATAGGTGTAACGCTCATCAAGCGTCTCGAACTTCCCACCGGCCCAGTCATCCTCGGTGTAAGCGGCCCCAGGTTCGACACCCTCATCCCGACGGCCCATCACTGCCGCCGTGGAGGACGTATAGACAACTCGCTTCACCGTCCCTGCCTTACGCGCCGACTCGAGTACGCCGCCAGTCATGTCCAGCAGACTGGTATACATGGATTCCGGTGTTGGAGAATCGTACGAGGTATCGGTGCCAATGTCCGCGGCCACATGAAACACAGCACTGCATCCCGTAAACGCGTCATCATAGCTACCACTGACTGCCTGCATCAGGTCTGCTGCAAACAGAACAACACTACCCGGCCCGGCGGCATCAATGTCCTTGAGACAAGAGGTCTTGTCCTCACGACTGGTATCGCGCAAACACGCATGGACGGTATATCCATGCTCAACCAGGTTCTTGACCACGTGGGAGCCGATATAACCTGATGCACCGGTGACCGCGACGGGTCCGTCCTGGGGGCCTGCGATTGATGCCATGGAAGATCTCTAATCAGTTGTGGGGCGCGCAGTATGTGGTCGTAAACTTAGGGATGCAAATGTACGCGATACAGCGTGGTCCCGACCGACGGTGGTTCTGTTGCACAGGGCCATCGTCTAACGTAGACACCGGGAAACAGTTCACAGGGACGTTTCATGAGAAAACTGTCTGCACTTACTCTCACCTGTCTTTTGCTACTCATCGCCTGCTCGGGTGGCGATACACCACCAGACGCGCAAGAGGCTACCGAACCGGAAGCCGTCAACAATCCTCTGGCCGAGGAACAGGCGTTGATGAAGGAGGCCGCAAAGGTCCAGTACATCTTCAATGAAGATGCTGGGAGGAAAATGAAGGCTGTCGAAGACGCCAACTGATGAGTTTTGACGTCACGTCAGGATTCTGACGTACCGTTACATCAAGGTGCCCGCCATGTACTTTACCTCGGTTCGGTTGACGGCAACCGAAGATGTCTGAAACACCGAGTTACGAGCGCGAAACGCGTAAGGGTCCACTCCCGGTTTCAACCAAGTTCTATCAGGGAATCGGTGCCATCCCCGACACGCTGAAGAACTGGGTCTTCAATACCTTTGTCCTCCTGTTCTACAACCAGATTCTGGGGATGGACGCTTTCCTGGTATCGATCGCACTCGCGGTTGCCATGGTGTTCGACGCAGTCACAGACCCGTTGGTGGGTTCTTTCTCGGACAATCTCAGAACCAGGTGGGGACGGCGTCACCCATTGATGCTCGTGGCATCAATTCCGCTTGGATTATGTGTCATTGCCGTGTTCATCCCGCCTGATGGTCTGTCACATATGATGTTGTTCGTTTGGCTCACAACATTCACCGTGCTGACCCGTGGTTTCATGACGTTGTACTTCGTACCCTGGGCTGCGATCGCCGCAGAACTGTCTGACGACTACAACGTACGCACCTCTATCATGATGTTTCGGTTTGCTATCGGATGGACGTTCGGCGTCGGGGTCCCGTTTGTGATGCTAAGCACCGTCATGGCGAACACCGAAGAATTTCCGGTCGGCCAGTTGAACCCCTCCGCCTACCCCGTCATGGCCACATGGACTGCCTTGATCATGATCTGTGGCGCCCTGGCGACCACGCTCCTCACCAGACGCGAGATTCCCTATTTGCGCCAGCACGTGTCTGCGACGCCGCCATTCAGATTTCGCGAAGCACTGAGCGATATGATCCGCGCGCTCAGGAACCGCCAGTTCGCGTTGGTCTTCGCTATTGTCTTCATCTCATCCGCCATCGGTGGGACCACCACCAACATTGGCATCTACATGCAGACCTATTTCTGGGGACTGACCACTGACGACCTCCGCTGGTTCGTTATTGCCGGCATTGGCGCCATCGTCGCATTTGGCATCACCGGGTTGTTACAGAAACGTTTCGACAAGAAACACATTCTGATCTTCTGTTCCATCGTGTCCCTGGTCGATGGGATCATGCTGATCAACCTGCGCTTCTTTGACTTATTGCCGGACAACGGCACCTCACTGCTGTTGATTATCCTGGTGGTCAACTCGGTGTTCGCCGCGGGGATCGGCACCGTGCACGGGATCATCGGCACCTCCATCGTCGCAGACATTCTCGACGACCATGAACTCAAGACCGGCTATCGCCAGGAAGGCATGTTCAACGCCGCACTGTCATTCTCCGGAAAGGCCGTGACCGGGGTCGGCATTGTCCTGGGTGGCCTGATCATCAGTCTGATCCAGCTTCCGACCGGCGTCGCTCCCTCTGACGTCCCTGCAGAGGTGATATTCCGACTAGGGCTTGTCGTTGGCGTTCTCGTCCCACTGCTCCACATCATCCCAATCAGCATGATTCCACGCTATAAGCTCACCAGGAACGTTGTGCTGGACATCCAAGCAACCCTTGCGGAACGTCGAACAGAGAAAGGGTACCGTGCTGAACCTGACAGTTACAGTTTGCGCGATTGGGGAGGGGGCTGACAACTCGTGGTCTGACAACTCGTATGACTGACCTGCCTGTAAAGTCGCACCGCTACATCAATCACCCCATCATCAACAGCGATCGATGGGACGGGTTCCAGCATCGTCAAGGTGACATCATCATCTCGACGTCCTACAAAGCAGGAACCACCTGGACACAGACCATCGTCGCCAACCTGCTCTATCAAGACGGTCAATTTCCAGCGCCTGTGAACGTGATGTCTCCCTGGCTGGATCAGGATGTCCGGCCGGTTGCCGACGTCATCGCGGACCTCGGGGCGCAGATAGGGCGCCGATTTATCAAGACCCACCTGCCACTCGACGGA
>CENZ01016796.1_pt1 | contig 13194 bp, 14 predicted proteins | sample 361341 | NCBI WGS metagenome assembly CENZ01 (sample SAMEA2619782, study PRJEB7988) | marine metagenome | biome: marine biome (ENVO:00000447); feature: deep chlorophyll maximum layer (ENVO:xxxxxxxx); material: "saline water (ENVO:00002010), including plankton (ENVO:xxxxxxxx)" | depth 50 m
GGCGGATCCTCGGGAAGCGCTTGTTCTAGTACTCCAAAATTGACGAGTTTAATTTGATGCAGGGGCCGCCTTCGGGCGGCCACTGTTTTTATTTTCGGCGTTCTGAATTGAGGGGATACGGATTATGGATTGGGATCAATTGGCGACGGTGTCGCAGCTAGTTACCGGAGTGGCGACACTAGCGGTAGCAGTGTTTTTGTGGAACCAGCTGAAGGTTCAACACAGAGACTCTGAAAGAGAGTTCACGTTTGCTAATGAAAATAGGCAACAGAACATGAACATGGCGCTGTTCGCCGATGAGCCTACGGCTCAGGTTTACTGGAAGGGAGCGACTGCCTGGGAGTCGCTAACTCCTGAGGAAGCATTCCGATTCAGGTTCCTTCAACAACAGCGCTATTTGAACAACTGGAATGCATGGCGCTTGAAACGGGATGGTGCCAACACGGAGCGTTTTAAGCAGCAATGGATGCAGCTACTCGAGAACCCAGGACAGCGTCGTTTCCACGAGGAGTGGGGCCGACAAGTACTTGAGAGAGACCCGTCTATGGCCGAAATGGTGGAAGAGGTATATCGACAACTGGAAAACCGAAGTGCATAGAGACCTTCGCCAATGGCTTGGAGCTACAGTTTTTGTTATTCGGATACGAGGGTGGAGGCATGGATGCGTATAGGGGTGTTGCAGTTAGATGACGTAAGACTTGGTTTTGAATATCGGGAAGGAATCGGTGTCCCTATCGTGTTCATGGGCGGCGTGACCTCGACCACGGCAACCTGGGCACCTGTTCTTGATCGTCTTGAAACCAGCCGCCCGATATACCTTCTGGACCACCGGGGGCATGGCCGCTCTTCTCATATCGAAAGTGGTGACTATGCAAACTGGGTCGGCCAGGTTTCCGACACTTGCCAGTTTCTGGAAAGAGTCAGTGGGCGTAGCGTTGTAGTGGGTCATTCACAGGGCGGAATTCAAGCCTTCTATGCTGCAGGACAGAAACCGCAACTGGTGGCGGGATTGTATTCAGAAGACATAGCACCCCATTTCGTCGCGAAGAAGCGACACGTGGGAAGTGCCTTTATCGGTGCCTTGAAGAAGATCGGTGTAGAGCTTGAAAAGGCGCTAGATGCCGATGAAAAAGGTTCGGAAATGGCTGCTCGAATTGCGGGAGTCTCCCTTGGCGGTGACATCACCTTCGGAGATGTCAGATCGGATGAACAACTCCAGATCATGGCTGATGGTGTTCTGCAAATGGACCCTAAAATTTTTACGAGCTTTTTCGAAGACGACTCTCTTCCGCCGTTTGATCTAGACGAAACGATCCGAGCTATCCAATGCCCTATTCACTTTGCTTACGGAGTACCCGAGCTGGGCGGATTGTTCGTTGAGACCGATTTGGACGACTTTCGAGATAAAGGCTGTGATCTCACCTCGACCAACTTTGAGAATGTTGGCCATAGCGTTCATTTCGATGTTCTGGAACCGTTCGTAGAAGATCTTGCAGCTTTCTTAGAACGAGTGGACTAGAGGTGACCCTTTAAATGCCGATGGGGATAGGCCTCTATATGTGCAGTTTTCTGAAGCTGTTTGAATCCGAAGATTAGTGTTCTTTCGATAGATTTTTGGGCTGGGGCGCGGGTGAGTCGAGAGGGTTAGGGAAATGGTTGATATCGGTGTGTTGCGACTGTACGAGGGCGTCAGCGAGCGGATAGTAGATCTTGTCGCAATTGACCCGAATGTTCAGGTACCCAGCTGTCCGCAGTGGTCCGCCTTAGACCTACTGCGCCACGTTTGCGCAGTTGCTGAGGACTGGGTTGAAGGACGCTTAGACGGCTATGGAACAGAAGAATGGACTCAAAAGGGGGTCAAACGGCTTTCCGACTTGACCCTTGAGGAGTTAAGTCAAGCTTGGGCTGTCGCGTTAGCAGAGATAGGGGACCTCGGTGACAAACCAGGTATGGGTGACCCTGCTCGGTTCGCATTCGGTGATGCGGCTGTTCACGAAGCTGATCTAAGAGCAATTTTGGCGCCGGGGTCAGTATTGCCTCAGGAGGCGTTGACAGTAGCTACCAAAGGAAGTTTTGCAGTTTGGCGTCAACATTTACTGAGTAAGGGCGCACCAGACTTAGTTATCGAACTTGGAACTGGACCCGTATTGCGCGTCGGAGATGACCCACAGGTTTGCCTTCGACTTTCAGAATATGAGCTTTTTCGTATGCTTAACGGCCGTAGGAGTGTGTCTCAAATCGAAGAATATGACTGGTCCGCCAGCCCCGAGCCATATATAAGTGCTGGTCTTGGCGGCCCGGTCACAGGCGGTTTCGAGGGTGTAGCTACCTGGGCTGAGCTGCCCCTCCTGGAGCCGCTGCTTTGATTTGCAGTTGTCGTCCTTGTGTCCCCTCGTTGGTTTGGATGGCACGATTGAGTCGATTCGATGCCGTGCCTAACTTTGTTCTCGTTAGCGAACGTTCTGTGGGCGATCCCGCATTGTTTCTAGAAAGAGTTAGACGCACTGAACCTTAAAAATTTATGAGTCTGGAGACGACACCGGCCATAGAGTTCGAAGTGGAGGTTAGTTACATGCTTTGAGTGTTGACGGCCGTTATAGCTGGGTGGTCATCCATGCGTGTTGCTAAGCGAAAAAGCAATGAGGCTTCACCTAACAGTGATGTCTCTGAGGAAGAAAGAAAGAAATTTGAACAAATTTAATCTCGATTCACGATCGTAAATCCGTGACTAGGCGGGAATGATGTTGGCACTGGGTGTCAGTTTTTGCCTCGCCATTGAGGTTTGTTTAAAAGTTCGGTAATTCGTTTATGGAATGGTGACCTAAAGACATAATCCTTCCATAATCGCAGGGCTACCTTATAAAGTCTATTAGTTAAAGTTAACAAGCACCTGTGAGCGTGTTGTTGGGTGCAAAATCTCTTGTAAATACCCCCGGAACGTAGAGAAAATTCTAAGAAAAGAAAGGCGCCATGTCACTCATCGGAACCAAGATTGAATCCTTTTCAACAACCGCTTTCCACGGTGGAGATTTCGTGGATATCTCTAGCGAAGCGTTGGATGGAAACTGGTCAGTCGTATTCTTCTATCCTGCGGACTTCACCTTTGTCTGCCCAACCGAATTAGAAGACCTGGCTGACAAATATGAACAGTTTCGAGCCATGGATGTTGAAATCTATGCGGTGTCAACTGATACTCACCACACCCATAAAGCCTGGCATGGATCCTCTGACAAGGTAAGCAAGGTGCAATTCCCGATGTTGGGCGACCCTACTGGCTCGATTACGCGTTCTTTCGACGTAATGATCGAATCGGACGGCCAAGCTGACCGTGCGACTTACGTCATCGACCCAGATGGTGTGATCCAAGTGATCGAATTGTCAGCTGATGGAATTGGTCGTAATGCAAACGAATTGCTTCGGAAAGTTAAAGCTGCTCAATACGTGAGAGCGCATCCTAACGAGGTCTGCCCAGCCAACTGGGAAGAGGGCGAAGCTACGCTAGCTCCGTCGTTTGATCTGAGCGGAAAGATATAAATACGATCCCGTGTTGGAACCTGAGCTTCTAGCCGCTTTAGAGAGCCATCTCGAGAAAGTCGTTCATGATGTCGTTTTCTTGTTCGATGGAGATGAAAGCGATCCGTCTAGTGATATGGCAGAGTTCTTGAACGAAGTCATCGGGCTTTCGCCCAGACTTTCTTTGAAAGAGGTCAACTCCTCGGGTTTTCGTCCGCGTTTTTCGATACAACGTCAAGATTCTGACGTGTCGGTGGATTTCGCTGCGATACCGATGGGACACGAATTCAGCTCATTTGTTCTTGCCCTCCTCCAAGTAGGCGGACACCCACCGGTAGTCGACCCCGACATTGCGGAGGAAATCTCCAACGTCGGCGGCGATCATCACTTCGAAACGGTTGTTTCGCTGTCCTGTCAAAAATGTCCCGATGTAGTGCAAGCACTGAACATCATGTCGATCCTTAACCCGGGCATTCGTCACACCACTATCGACGGTGGTCTCTTCCCTGAAGAGGTGGAGAGGCGTCAGATCGGTTCAGTTCCTGCGATCTTCCATAATGGTGAGCTCTTTGAATACGGCTTGATGTCTATTGGGGAAATTTTGGGCAAGTTAAACGTCGATTCGGTTGCAGCAACTGCCAAGCGGATTTCTGATCGCGATCCCTATGACGTGATAGTTGTTGGTGCGGGTCCTGCCGGATGTGCATCGGCTATGTACGCGGCGCGAAAAGGTTTGCGCACCGCGGTGGTGAGTGACAGCTTTGGTGGCCAACTCCTCGACACCCTTGGTATTGAAAATCTTCCTTCAGTTATCCGGACCGAAGGGCCTGTTTTAGCCAGGGACTTAGAGCAACAACTCCGCAATTTAGAACTTGACATTATTTCTTCTCAGAATGTTGAAAAACTCGTTCCGGCTAACGCTTCAGGGTTACACATACTCAAACTTGCATCGGGTGCCGAACTCAGAGCTCGATCTATCGTGTTGGCGACTGGGGCTCGTTGGCGTCGTCTCGAAGTGCCGGGCGAAGAAAAGTATTTGAATAAGGGCGTCGCTTTTTGTCCCCATTGCGATGGCCCGTTGTTCAAGGGTAAACGTGTTGCTGTTATAGGCGGGGGTAACAGTGGAGTAGAAGCAGCGATCGATCTAGCTGGCTTGGCGAGCCATGTGACGTTGATGGAGTTCATGCCTGAGTTGTTGGCGGACGAGGTTCTCCAAAGGGCGCTCACACGACTCGAAAATGTGCAGGTTATTTTGAGCGCTGAGACTAAATCTATTGAAGGCAACGGTGAGGGCGTAACCGGCCTGACCTATGAAAACCGAGGTACTGGTGAAAGCAACACGGTCGAGCTTGATGGGATATTTATTCAGATTGGTTTAATTCCGAATACTGAATGGCTCTCAGGCACGTTGGAATTATCGGACCGCAATGAAGTCATTGTTGACGAACGTTGCAGGACATCTGTTTCTGGGATCGTTGCTGCTGGAGACTGCACTACTGAGCCGTATAAACAAATAGCCGTGGCAATGGGTGCGGGTTCAACTGCAGGTTTGAGCGCATTCGACCACCTCATTCGCAATTCGGTAAATATGGCCGAAGCAGAAGCTTGATTTTGATGCCGTGCCCAGGGACCGCTGTCCTGAAATGCAAAATAACACGGTACGAGCCGCGGATATCGACATCGCCAAATTGCCGTGAATCGACAGCAGAGTGGTCTGTGCTGTCTGAAAGTAGCCGCATTGTGTGGTCAGAATGTACAGCGGCCACGCGCTTGAGAAGCCACCGTGAGGTTTCGAAAGGGTGTTGTGCGACTCGTAATTGGCCGACTGTCGCGCGATTAGATCTTATGGCGACCACCCCGTCGCCATCGAGAAAAAGGGGTTCCATTGAGGCCCCCGTTACAAGGAACCGTTTGACGATAGACGTCGGACGTCTTCGAGGAAAAATATTGGCCCCCTTAGAAGCTCATGCTTTGAGTAACTCGGCGGGAAACTTACCTAGAAATGAGGCTACTTAACATGCTGTCCAAATTTTTTGTTAACGCTGAACGCGCTCATGCCCACTGCGACCTGTACTGCGGCGTCTATGACCCGGCACAAGCGAAGATCGAAGCATTGAGCTGCAAAAAGACGATGGTGAAATACCACGAATCCTCGGACGAACATTTTCGTCAACGATGTGTTCTCGTAAAAGAGGAGCGAGCAGAAGAAACCAAACACCATTTGATGGTCCTATGGGCTGACTTCTTTACGCCAGCGCACTTTGAAGAATTCCCAGACCTTCATGCACAATTTTGGAGAGCAATTCATCAGGCTGGAGAAGTTAAGAAGTCGACTGACCCTGCAGTAGCTGATCAGCTGCTTGCTTATATAGACGAAATTGCTGAAGTCTTTTGGGCCACTGAAAAAGGCCAGGACATGGGTGTTTACTCGCCGCATTGAGATATTGACGCGGTTTAAAAAGAAACAGTTTGTGGATTTCGGTCCGAACTGCTTACGAGACTTAATTATTTCCTAAGCGTGGGCTATCACTCTCTGACTGAGAGCAGATAGTGGCCTCTTCTCTAGTGAGCGCGTTGCGAGTTTGAGTTGGGTCATGTTGTATTAGGTTTTGGATGAACGAAATGGAAGGTGGGCGTCATGGCACGCGTAATTCAAAAAGGTAAGTACACATCTCAGGGGTGGCAGGGTGTTTTGGACACTAGTTTCGCGGCCCGAGAAGAGGCAGTGCGTGCAACGGTCGCGGCGTGGGGTGGAACGATTGAAGCTATGTATTTTAACTCGACCAATAGTGACTGGGATTGGATGATTATCGTTGATGGGGTTGACCCAAACATTCAAAGCAAGGCCCAAATATTGGCTAGTGGTTCGTATGAATCGATAGTGGTGGAGCATGTAGTGACTGCTGCGGAAGCTGACGGCGCTGACGACTCGGTGCAACATAAAACTGCTTGAGACCGGTCTTAGCAGAAGGACTTTATTTGCAGTGCAAGGTGATCGTTGTTGCTTAACCGGGTGGGGCTAGGGGAGGGATCCCGATTTCCTAGCTGTTGGCGTCAGCTACTACGCCGTCGTCATGGAGCTTCCCAATTTCAGTGGTTGTCATTCCCAGGATTTCGAGCAGGATTTCGTCCGTGTGCTCCCCGAGTCGAGGCGAAACGGTTGGTTCTCCGCGGTCGATTTCAGAGAATGATAGAGGAGAACCCGGAGCGAGTACCCGTCCAACTCCCGGCTGATCGATGCGCCGAAACATAGGATTTTCAGCGGTAGCTCTGCGGTCCTCGTTGACCAGTTGGACGAAGGTTTGATAAGGACCCCAGCAGACGCCTTTAGCATCAAAGATTTCTGCTATTTCGTCTAGGTCGTGTGACTCTATAAACGGTGCCATAAACGATGCTATTGCGTCTCGGGCATCCCACCGGTCGCCTTCTCTGCTGAGGTCAACTCCGAGTGCATCTTCGATAGCTGGTAAGTGTTCAACGATGCTTGTTGCTTCAGCGAGACTCTGCCACTGACGTTTGCTGATTGCGACGACCATTATGCGTCTGTCATCTTTGGTAGCAAAATCTCTGCCGAATGCCCCGTATAGGTCATTGCCGACTGGCACTCGGTCTTGTTTGGTCAGTTGTGCTTGCGCCATATAACCGAGGTTGGCGACCATAGCGAAGGCGACATCTGTTAGAGAGATTTTTGATAGCTGACCGATTCCGGTTCTCTGTCTATATCGCTCTGCTGCTAGCAGTCCAACAGCGGCAGTTAAACCAGTAGCTGTATCCCAGGCTGGCAACACATGGTTGGTGGGCATGGTTGAGCCAGTGGGCCCTGTTGCCATGGCGAATCCTGATGACGGATTTACGGTGTAATCGACAGCAGTTGATTCATCGGGGTTTCCGATGATGTTCATGTAGATCAGGTCTTCGCGCTCGGCGCGCAATCGTTCATAGGAAAGCCAACTGGACTCCGGGAAGTTGGATAGAAATATCCCATTTTCTTCTCCTGGTTCAGTTATTAGCTGCGTAACGAGCTCTCTGCCTGCTTCGCTTCTTAGATCGACTTGGATTGACCGCTTACCTTTGTTGAGGCCTGCCCAGAAGAGGCTTACGCCTTCTTCTGTGACCGGCCACCTTTGATAGTCGAGTCCACCTCCGATGGCATCGAAACGAATGACGTCCGCTCCCAATTGAGCGAGAGTCATGCCTCCTAGGGGAGCAGCCACGAAGGCTGATCCCTCGATGATTCTTAGGCCTTGCAGTACTGGTGTCATAGTCGACCTCTAATCGTCGTCTCGTCGCCCTCACCTACAAATCAGTGACCTAAGTCCTAATCTCGAAATACTAATTTCGTGATTTGTCTATGGAGCGAAAACAATCGGTGTCCACACCAGAATGTCACTATCTGAGGACTCTTGCTCGGTCGTTGTGGCGCCACGTATTTCGAACCGCATAAGCCGGCCGCCGTTAACGGGAAGGATTTCTTTTAGTTCGTGCCTGAATTTCAGCAGGTCACCTTCGAAAGCGGGCCCGATATGGTCGCAGCCGTCCCATGCAACGATGGTGGCAAGACCGGGCAGTAGACGACTCAAAGATGCCTGGGCTAAGCCTTGAACGTGACCGCCATAGACGAGTCGCTTTCCGTAAATACTTGCTGATGCGTCTCTATGGACGAATGCTTGGTTGAAGGTCATTCGAGCTAGAGAGGGAGCTAGATCAACATGGTCGCTCATAGCGTCTGTTCTTGACTCTCCTAGATCCCATCCCGTGGGCGATAAGCCACTCAAATCCCATTCGGGGACGAGTTTTGTTAGATCTTCAAGAGGCGCTGGGTCTGATGGGCCGGGGATTTCAGATGAATGACCGGGAGAGCCTGACTTGCTTGCTACCAGGGCACATCTTTCATATTGCACTACTGGGCCGCGATCTGTTGAGGTTTCGATTCCTAACCAAACTTTGCCGCGGTGTTGACCGTCTTTTGGTTTGGCATCAGACAATCCAAGGACTGTGGTGGTGGTTTTAAGTGTTTCGCCAATTTCCACGGATCTCAGTATTCGAACTGACCGGTAGTAGAGATTTGCTATTGCTTTGCGTGTTGCGTTGGTTGTCTGCCCAATAGCGAACTGCATTACTAATCCGGGATTGACAAGTGCTTTGCTGGAGCCGCTTATTTGTTGGTATGAGTCTTGATCGGCTGACGCAAAGTGTTGGTCACCGGTGATCATTCTGTAGGCGACGTTGTCGGCTTCTGTGACGGTGACCGCCGGTAGCGGAGGGATTGTCATGCCATGTTCAAAGTCGTCGTAGTAGGGGCCGTCGTTATCCACGGTATTTCCTTCTTTGCGGGTTAGATAAATACAGGTTATGTCTAGTTTTCATTGGGTTCCGAAGTAGCACAATGCGTGGCGAGGAAGCAACGAGTGTGGCTGGACTTGGTTAGTTTCCCTCAGAATCATCTTTCATTGCGATCAGCATGGTCGGAACTGCCTGCAGGGCTACCTCACCATTTTGGTTGACGAGCTGGTTCTTGATTTCGATGAGTCCCAAATGCTGACGTGACTTACTTTCCCGCTTCTTCATAATCTCTACGGTTAATGTCAAAACGTCGCCAACCCGAACCGGTGCAGGCCAAGAGAGTTCACTCAGGCCTGCTGCCCCGACGCTGTGCTCTCCCAAGAATCCCTCTGCCAACAACTTCATCATGAGAGAACCTGTGTGCCAACCTGATGCGATGAGACCGCCGTAAATAGTTTGAGCAGCTGCTTCGGGATCGAGGTGAAAGCGCTGAGGATCAAATTGAGTAGCGAAGTTGATCATCTCCTCTTCTTTCATCACGACCGTGCCGAGCGAGAATTTTTCTCCGACGGAGAAATCATCGTAGAAGCGCTCTTTGCAGGGGATGTCCATGCAGTTGTTTACCTTTCTATCTGGGTGCCGCTAGGCGAAGCCAACTCAATAGCAACGGTGCGGGCCCGTGAAGCCAGAATTTGTGGCGGTCGGGTAGTAACCCGTCCCTATTTATTTGTATTGATCTTTAAATTCTGAAATTTGGTCGAGTTTGGGAATCACTGTGTCAGCATCAGCAGGGGGCAGCGTAAAGACGACCCGATTGCATCCGGCCTCAATCAGAGTGTCGACAACTTCCGCCTTTGGTGGAGTTCCAAACTGTCCAAAATCAAAAGATTCAGGATCGCGACCGGCGTCCTCTGCCATCTGTTTTAGGGTGTTGATTTGCTCCGCAAAGTCGTAGCGCCCGCTGATTGGCATAAAGCCATCGCAGTATTCGATGATGTCTTTCATCGTTTTGGGTCCAGCCGCTCCGCCTAAAATAATTGGAGGGTGTGGTTTTTGGGTTGGCTTGGGCCATTGCCAACTGGAGCTGAACTCGACGTGCTCGCCGTGAAATTCGGCTTCGTCGTTAGCCCAGATTTCTTTCATTGCCAAAATTCGTTCGCGCATTACTGCCCGGCGATCACCGAATTTGACTCCGTGATGGTGAAGTTCTTCTTTGTTCCACCCGTAGCCAATACCGAAAAGGAAACGGCCATCAGTCAACGCGTCAACTGTTGCGACGCTCTTTGCCAGCCAAATCGGATCTCTTTGTGGGACGAGAGTGATACCAGTGCCGAGTTTAATTTTGCTTGTAACTGCCCCGGCCATTCCCAAAGCGATGAACTGGTCATGTGTTCGCCAGTACTCCTCTGGTAGTGGCGGCGCTTTTGGGTTTAGGCCCCATGGTGTTTCTCGGCTTGTTGGGATATGGCTGTGTTCGGGAAACCAGATTGATTCGAAACCTCGATCTTCGGCTTCTTTGGCCAAGATCATTGGATTAATTGCTTTGTCGGTGGGGAACATGTTTATGCCGAAATCAGTCATAGTTGGATCATAACCATGCCGGTAAGCCTGTTGCTTGATCAGGCGCAAAAGCTAATTACATTAATTAGCTGACCTACAAAAATGCGATGAGTCCTCCTGAGGTGGAGGACTCATCGAGAGGCATATGTCTGTCTCTTGTGGCTATCAATTAGCTGAACATCTCTGCGCTCGGTGTTGCTAGCCAGAGAGAGAATTTTATTAAGCGTCGTGGCTATCTAGATAGGTGACCTGCAGGTTTCCGGCCAATACCGGTGCGAGCAGTTCAGGAAGTCCAGTGTCCATTCGCCACTGCAGATATGTTTGATGGTTTTCTTTGAGTGCAAACTTCTCCCAGAGAACGACGGTGTCCGGGTTGTTGTCGTCGCTGTAAACCTCGACTGACTCGCAGCCTTCAAATGCACGAGTGTCTGCTAGAGCTCCGCGAAGAATTTCGATTAACTCAGGTCCTTTGCCTTCTTGGCAAGGGAACACGACATGGATAGTTTGAGACATTTTTTACTTCCTTAAGGAATGATTTGCTGTTTGGCCTCGAAGCTCATCACCTTTAGCTGACAGCGTCAATTTTTGGTGCTGTCCGGTGCACCGATAGAGGCTCATGAGTGGCTGTTGACGTTAGCTATCTCCTGGGTGTTGTTGCCGCAATAATTTCGACTTCAATATCTCCAACTACTAGTGGGGCGCCAACAGTTGTTCTGCAGGGATACGGGGCCTCGAACACGTCTAGAAAGACTTCGTTCCAAATAGCGAACTGCGTTACGTCGGTGAGTTGAGCATTGACCTTGATGACGTGGTCAAGCGAAAGACCCATATCTTCGAGCATTGAACCGAAGTTTTCTAGAGCGACTCGGGCTTGTGTGGCTAGCTCACCACCTGTCACTTCAAATGTTTCAAGATTGATTGCCGTCATGCCGCTGAAGAAATACAACTCACCGACTTGGATTGCAGTCGAGTTTTTAATGTTGAATTCTTCGAGTGCGGCGGCAGCAGAAGGGGATGAGTGAATGATTGTCATGGCGAGACACCATAGACGTCATTGGCTGCAGTCTGTTGCTCGGGAAAACAAACAGTTGGTGGCTATGAGTCGGTTCCGCACATCTGGCCACCGTCGTCAAGGTAGATCGAATTCTTAGGCTGAGCGAACAAAGCCTCGACTGCGGGTACGAACTCCTCGAGTCTCATTGAGTCATAACTTGGATCAAACGCTGTTTGATCGAACTCCTGACAAAATTCGACTGTTAGGTCGTAAGCCTCGTGGCCTTCAAATTGGTCACGCATGTTGCGGTCGAGACCCAGGTAGTGGAAAAAGTTGTAGCCCTGAAAAATTCCGTGCTTTTCTACCATCCACAGGTGGTTTTCACTAACGAAAGGCTTAAGGATCGCTACAGCTATATCAGGGTGGTTGTAAGAACCAAGAGTGTCACCAATGTCATGAAGGAGCGCACAAACAACGTACTCGTCAGACTTGTTGGCTCGATAGGCGCGGGTAGCGGTCTGCAGAGAGTGTTCCATCCGGTCGACGGAAAATCCGCCGTGATCGCCTTCTAACAGTCGGAGATGATCGAGAACTCGGCTAGAGACACTGCTGGCAAGAACTTGATTGTGGGCGGCAATGATCTTCCAATCCAAAGCAGTCCCTTCAGTCATTGCTCCAAAGGTCGCGGATTGTTCCAGTAGATCTTTGCTGTCGACGGTAGCGCTCATTTCATCCCCTTTTTCGTGCTGACTTAATGATAATCGGTCCGAGATCATTAGTCTTTAGGATGAACGTCGATGCGCGATCGACACTTTTGTCGTTGTGCTTTCAGCTAGTAAGCTTCCCAATATAAATTTATAAGGTAAACCAAACACCATCGAAGGATGACGCATGGAACTCAGCTCAAACTTAGGCCGTTTTTATATCAATGGAGAGTGGGTTGAACCGTCTACGGACGCAACAGTTGAGGTCATAAACCCGGCTACTGAAGCACCAATAGCGTCGATCGCTATGGGCGCCCCAGCCGATGTAGATGCTGCCGTTGAAGCTGCTCAGGCAGCGTTCGACAGTTACTCACAGACGTCGGTTGAGGATCGCGTAAACCTGTTGAACCGGATCACGGCTCTTTTGAGTGACCGTTCGAAAGATCTCGCCGCCTTGATTTCTGCTGAGATGGGGGCCCCTAAAGGGCTAGCCAAGGCAGCTCAAGCTCCGACCGGGGTAGCTCACTTCGCGACCATGGCCCAAATTCTTGGCTCCTATGAGTTTGAAGAACAGATGGGTAAATCTCTGATTGCCAAAGAAGCGGTTGGTGTCGTGGGAATGATCACGCCTTGGAACTGGCCCCTAAATCAGATTGCCTGCAAGGTAGCGCCGGCTCTTGCTGCGGGCTGCACAATGGTGCTGAAGCCATCGGAAGTTGCTCCACTGAACGCCATTCTGTTCGCTGAGCTTCTAGACGAGGCTGGAGTTCCAGCAGGAGTTTTTAATTTGGTTAACGGTGATGGGCCGTCAGTGGGAGCGCACCTATCAGCGCATCCTGGAGTTGACATGATGTCATTTACCGGCTCGACGCGAGCAGGAGTTGAAGTAGCAAGAAACGCAGCTCCGACCGTAAAGCGAGTGGCTCAGGAGCTCGGTGGAAAGTCCGCAAACATTATTTTGGACGATGCTGACATGGCTGAAGCTGTGGGGCGTGATGCTTTTGGAATGTGCACCAACTCTGGTCAGTCGTGCAACGCTGCTACCAGAATGTTTGTCCCGTTTGACCGTATGGAAGAAGCTGCGGCTATAGCTAAAGGCTCAATGGAGTCGGTTGCAGTTGGAGACCCGGTCGGTGATGG
>CENZ01000181.1_pt1 | contig 13155 bp, 6 predicted proteins | sample 361341 | NCBI WGS metagenome assembly CENZ01 (sample SAMEA2619782, study PRJEB7988) | marine metagenome | biome: marine biome (ENVO:00000447); feature: deep chlorophyll maximum layer (ENVO:xxxxxxxx); material: "saline water (ENVO:00002010), including plankton (ENVO:xxxxxxxx)" | depth 50 m
AGTAAAACCAGAAAACTTTAAGTTGGGTGGTATTGGTGTTACTTGTGTATATGGTGCTAAGACTTATCCTAGCGGTGTACAAGGTTATTTCTATACTGTAAGAGAAGTTGTTAATTCAACTAAATTTACTACTACAGTTGGTATATCAACTGTTTCACATTCTTATGTTTCTGGTGGTGAAGTAAGAACAGGTATTACTACAAATATTTTCCCAGATTATGATGAGACTTTAGATATTACTGGTATTGTTTCTTCTAAGACATTTACAGTTAATGCTGGTCCAAGCACAATTCCACATTCTTATGTTTCTGGTGGTACAGCTGCTCCTTGGTATAATCTTACATTTGGATCTGGTTATAAGACCACTTTAGGAACTATAACTGATATTGGAGCTCTAGATTCTGTAGGATCTGGATCAACTATTACTGCTGTTGTTGGAGCTGGTGGATCTTTAATCTTTACTCTTGATAATGGTGGAACAAATTATACAGAAGACGCTACAATTAATGTACCGCAACCAAATGGAGAATATTTAAGTATTGAAGGTAATTATCGTTTAGGTCTTGGAAATACAACTGTTACTGGTATTGGTTGCTCTGTTACAGTTGATATAATTGGAGTAACTACTAATTATGTTGGATTATCAACAACTCCAGAATTTGAATTATTTGAAGTCCAAAGATGGAATTTCTCTAAACTTGGGTATGGATTTAATATAGGAGATAAGTTTAACCTTGTTGGATTATCAACTGATCCTGATGCAGGTGATGATTTCATTCCATTTGAGATTGAAGTAATTGATATCTTTAATGATGATATTGCTTCATGGCAATTTGGTAATATTGATTATATTGATAATATTAAGGGATTCCAAGATGGTGCTAGAACAAGATATCCATTATATTATCAAGAACAGTTAATAAGTTTTGAAATTGACAATAATGATCCAGATTCTAGACAAATTGATTTAGCACCAGTTCTTTTAATATTTGTTAATGGTGTTCTTCAAGAACCCAATAAACACTATACATTTGATGGAGGAACATCAGTTTCCTTTGAAACGCCTCCTACAATAAATGATGATGTGTTTATCTTCTTCTATAGAGGAACAGTTGGAACTGACAGTGCGCTATTTGATGTTAACGAATTAATTAAAGTTGGTGATGATTTGGAATTATTCAAGAGTTCTGAACTTGAACTGAATAAAGTTGCTAATAATAATACCAATTATGCACAACAAGAACCAAGAATTGTTGTTAATGTAACTACAGCATCTGTTGTAGAGACACCATTCTATCAAGGTGCTGGTGTTAATAATGATAACTATAAACCACTTAGGTGGAATAAGCAAAAGGTTGATAGAGTATTTGGTGGTGGATTAGTATCCAAAGCAAGAGATTCTATTGAAGCGCAAATTGTTCCAACAGTAAATATTCTTGCTGGAGTTGCAGCTACTGATACTTTCTTATTTGTTGATCATACTGAGAATTTTAGAGATCTTGATGGTTTATTAAATGATGACTTTGGACTTTATGTTTATGGTGTTGGTGTTGGCACAACTGCACAAGCAGGTGTTAACTGGGAGATTTGGAATGATGTTGATCCTTTAGATCTTGATGTTCAAGGATATATTGGTGTTGTCACTGGTATTACTACTTCTGTTGGTATTGGTACTGATCTTGCCCTTGTTATTCAATTGGATACTAACAATTTAGTTAATGCTGAGAATTCATCATTTGTTACTGGATTTTCAACTGGATATCCATTCAAACTTTATAATTCAGGAATAACACCTGCTGCTGGAGTTATAACAAGTACTGATACACATGATTCTGATATTATTGGAATTAGTACTTATGAAGTTGATAATATATACTATGCACATGCATTATCTTGGGACGGTAGTGCTAGAACAGGTGTTATTACATGTAACATCCATTCTGGAACCAATGTTAACGGATTAGTTGGTGTTGGATCAACCTTACATCCTAGCGCATTGATTACTTGGGGTAAATTCTCTAATACTGAGAGAGACGCTAATCACCCAGTTAGTTTTACCACTAAAGGACTTAATTATGACCCTGATTTAAATAATTATCCTATTGCCAAGAGGATCAATACTGGTCTGAGGTACACAGGAGCATTTGGAAAAACATTATAAATACAAAAAAAGTTTGCACTCTCACTAAACGATAGTAATGGCAGCAATTATAACAGATCAATTTAGGATCATAAACGCTAATAATTTCATGGATGATATTACTAGCGGTAATAATTCGTACTACTCGTTTTTGGGATTAGCAAATCCAACCGCATCTGGATTTGGAAGAACTGATACTTGGAATAGTACTACTGTTGAACCACCATCACCAGTAGATAGTATTAATTACAATAACCATGTATACGATACTATGTTATTTGGTAGGAAAGTATTTCCTGGTGATGTGAGAAGATTGGTTAGAAAAATTACTTGGACTAAAGGTACATCATACGATATGTATCGCCATGATTATAGTACTAACAATCGTTCTTTAGTATCTAACTCTAGTAGACTTTATTCATCCAATTATTATGTGATGAATAAGGATTATAGAGTTTATATTTGTATTAATAATGGTGCTGCTGGCATTTCTACTATTGCAAGTGCATCTCTTGATGAACCAACTTTCACTGATCTTGAACCAGCTTCTGCTGGTGTAAGTGGTGATGGGTATTCATGGAAATATCTATTTACAGTTCCTCCTGCTGATATTGTAAAATTTGATTCTACTGAATATATTGCTGTTCCTAATGAATGGGAAACAAGTACTAACGCTGATATTAAGGTTGTTAGAGATAATGGTAATTCCCAATCAAATAGTAATCAAATTAAAGTAGTATCAATTGATGAGGCAGGAACGGGATATAATTTCCTTTCTAGTCCTATTGAGGTTGATATTATCGGTGACGGTAGTGGTGGTAAATGTAGAGTATTGACTAATACCCAAGGTCAAATTATTTCTGCACAAGTTACTAGTGGTGGTAAAGATTATAGTTATGCTCGTGTTGATCTTTCATCTATTAATGGTTCAACAACTAAATTTGCTAAACTTACTCCAATAATCCCACCTTCTAATGGTCATGGTTTTAATGTATATAAGGAACTTGGAACTGATAAGGTTCTGATTTATACTCGTTTTGATGCATCATCCTATGATTTTGCTTCTGATACTATATTTGCACAAGTTGGTTTACTTAGAAATCCAACTGCAATTGGTGTAGCAGGAACAAATTATTTACAAACTTCTGAATTTTCTTCTTTAAAGGCATTTAAGTTTAGTGGAAACACATCACAAGCACTTGGGATTGGAACACAAATTGAGCAAAATATCTCTGGAGTAGGTACTGCAAGGGGTTATGTTGCTTCTTATGACATTGATACTAAAGTAATTAAGTACTTCCAAGATAGAAGTCTTTCTTATAATCAATCAACATTTGATCAAACTGATAGTAAAGAGGTTTCAGTTCAATCTCCTGTTCTAAATTTCCAGTCAACTGGTGATGCAGTTACTAGTACTGCTTTCAGTGTTAATGTGGATCAAACCTTTAGTGGCATATCTACGACAACACCTGCTGGTAAGGTTGTTGACCTGGGAGTACAGTTTACAAATGGTCTCGCTGATCCTGAAATAAATAGACGCAGTGGAGACATTATCTATCTTGACAATAGACCATCTATTACAAGAAACTTGCGACAAAAAGAAGACATCAAAATCGTATTAGAATTCTAAAAAAATGCCACAACAGACTAACCTGAATATAAGTCCTTATTACGACGACTTCGACAGGTCCGACAATTACCATAGAGTTCTATTCAAGCCAGGATACCCTGTCCAAGCTCGTGAACTGACTAATTTGCAATCAATTTTGCAAAATCAAGTTGAGCAATTTGGTAGTCATATCTTTAAGGAAGGATCTGTTGTAGTTCCAGGTGCTTGTCATTATGACGGGCAATATTTTGCAGTTAGGTTAGATCCTACTCATTTAGGAACTGATATTGAAGTGTATTTAAAAGACATTGTAGGAAAAAGAATTAAAGGGGAAACATCTGAAGTTACAGCAAAAGTAGTTAATTATATCACATCTTCAACATCTACTGAGAATCATCCAACTCTTTATGTAAAATATTTGCGTCCTGGTCCTAGTGGAGATTTTCAATTTTTTGAAGATTCTGAATTATTATTATTGGAAGAGCAAGTTACTTATGGTAATACTACTTTAGGTGAGGGATCATCATTTGCATCAACTATTTCTATAGATGCTTCTACAATTGGTGCTTCTGCTAGTATTGGAGATGGTGTTTATTTTGTAAGAGGTGCTTTTGTAAGAGTTAATCAACAAACAATAATTTTAGAACAGTATCATAATGCTCCATTCTATAGAATTGGATTAAAAGTAATAGAGACTGCTATTAATGCTAAAGAAGATCCAAAGTTATATGATAATGCAAAAGGATTCTCAAACTATGCTGCACCAGGCGCAGATAGGTTAAAAATAGAACTCAAACTTTCTAAAAAAGAAACAGAACAAAAAGATGATACTGATTTCATCGAATTGATGAGAGTCAGAGCAGGTAAGATTGAAAAGTGGGAAAAGAGAGATCCACAATATAATATGATAAGAGATTATATTGCTAAAAGGACATTTGACGAATCTGGAGATTATACTGTAAATCCATTTTTTATTGATGTAAAAAACAGTTTAAATGATAGAAAAGGAAATGATGGTATTTTCTTTTCTAATGAGACGACAATAGAAGGAAATGATCCTAATGAGGATTTAGCATGTGTAAAAGTATCTCCAGGAACAGCATATATTAAAGGATATGAATTTAAAACTTTTGGTACAACAGTAGATGTATTAAAACCAAGAACAACTCAAGAAGATTTTAGAAGAGAGTCTTTTTCTCTTCAAATGGGTAATAACATTACTGTTAACAATGTTTCTGGTATTACTACATTTAGAAATACTATTGATCTTCAATTAGCAGATGCTACTGGTTCTGGTAAATCTAAAATTGGTGAAGCAAAGGTATATAATTTTGGTTTAGTTGATGCTAGATATGAAGATGCTTCAACTGATTTTGATTTATTCTTATATGATGTTCAAACATATTCTGTATTAAAATTAAATGATACTGTTTCTAATAATGAAGTTAATGCATCTGCTTATCTTAAAGGTAATCAAAGTGGAGCAACTGCATATGCTGTAAATGCTGGTGCTGGAAGTAGTAGTCTTACAATAACTCAAACATCTGGTGTGTTTCAAGCAGGAGAACAGATTATTGTAAATGGTAAAGAAGAAAATGTATCTAGAACTGTTGAGAAGGTAATTACTTATGATATGAATGATGTTACTAGCTTTGCACAATCTGGTAATTCATTTACTGCTGATAAAAAGTTATATGGTAAAGTTCCATTTGGATTTAATGCGACTGATCAAGTAAGAATAACAACTGGTGGTACTGTTACTTCTCCAGGAAGAACTTTTGAAAGGTTCCAACCAGGTGATATTATTAGATATCAGATACCAGGTAATAGTAGAATTCAGCAAAATGTAGTTGAAGTAGTTGCTAGTACTGGTGCTAATATGACAGTTAGGGCAATATCTTCTGTTACTAATTTGTATAATGGTGCTCTTCCAAGTTCAACTTATGAAGGTCAAATTAGAATTGGTGAACAGGATTTAAATTCCCAATCTGGTAGTGGATTATATTTAAAACTCCCTGCTGCTAATGTTGCTGATATTGATTTTACTGGATCTGAGATGATTTTCTCAGAGCAAGTAACTGGTGAATCTACAGATGCTAATGGTGTTCTTGTAGTTAGTACAAGTTCTATTGATATAGATGATATTAATTTTGTAGCATTTGATCAAGAAAGATATCAAGTACAATATTCTAATGGTAATATCGCAGAGATTGAACAATCTCAAGTTGATGTTGCCACAAATACTTTAACTATTAATGGTCTCTTATTCAATCAATCAGGTGTTAGAGTTAATGTTACTGTATCCAAAAAGAATATTAAGAGTAAAGTTAAGTCATATCTTAAGAGTCAGACAACTAGTATCATATATTCTAATAATTCTGGATCAGGAACTAATGCTAGTTCTACATTAAATGATGGATTAACTTCTAAGCAATTATATGGAACTAGAGTTCAAGATCAGCATATTTGTTTAAATCATTCAGATGTAGGTGAAGTAGTTTCAATATATGAGTCTTTGGATAATAATGCTCCTGTATTTGATAAATTAATATTTACATCTACAGATTCTATATTAACAGAGGCTATAGTTGGAGAAGATATTTTAGGAGAATCAACAAATTCTGTAGCAAGAGTTGTAAGTGTTGATCCTGGTACGAGTTCAATAAGTATTGTTTATAGAACAGCAGATCATTTTAATCTTCTCGAACAACTTAATTTCCAAGAATCAAATACTTCATCTATTCTTCAAGCTGTAAGTCCTGGAAAATATAGAGATGTAACTGATTTATTTGTTCTTGATAAGGGACAAAGAGAACAATATTATGATTATTCTAGAATTGTTAGATTGGATAATCAATATATTCCATCTAGAAAATTAACTATTGTATTTGATAGATATGATATTCCATCTGCTGATACTGGAGATATATTTACAGTCAATAGTTATGACGCAGAAAGATTTAATCATGATATTCCTGTAATAGGAGTTAATAGAGTAAGAGCGACTGATACTCTTGATTTTAGACCTAGAGTTATTGAATATACACCTGCTTCTGCTTCATTCTCTCCTTTTTATCAATCTAGTAGAATATTTAATGATGAACCTAGAAGAATAGCAACTCCAAATGAATCGGCAGAATTTGGATTTAAAAATTACTTAGGAAGAATTGATAAGTTGATAATGAAAACTGCTGGTAATGTAGTTGTATCCAAAGGAACTCCATCAAATAATCCAAAACCTCCTTCTGATGAAGTAGATGGTATGACTATTGCTGTCATTACAATGCCAGCATATCTTTACGATATTAATGATGTCAGAGTTTATTTGATGGATAACCGCCGATACACAATGCGTGATATTGGTAAAATTGAAGATCGTTTAGAGAATCTAGAAAAGGTTACTTCATTATCTTTATTAGAACAAAAAGTTGCTACTTTACAAGTTAAAGATGCTGATGGACTTGATAGATTTAAGAGTGGATTCTTTGCAGATTCATTTAAATCAGCAGATTTTGTTGATGTTTCTTCTCCAATAGATGTTGATATTAAAAAAGGAGAATTAAGACCTCTTAATGATCTAAGTTCTGTTGATATGCAGTTGTTGCCTTCTACACAACTACCACCAGAGCAATTAGATCTATCACAAGATTTTGAACTTTTGGATACTAATACCAGAAAGACTGGTAGAATGATTACCCTTAATTATGAAGAGGAAGCATTTGTTACTCAAGATTTTGCTACTAGAGTTAATAACTTAAATCCATTTTTTGTTCATAAGTTTAAGGGTGATGTTACACTAAATCCATCTAGTGATAACTGGATTAGTACTCGTAGATCTAGAACTTTACAAACACAAACCATCAGAAGAACTGCTTATGATACTAGATTATCATTGTCAAATATTGATGATGGATTTGGTCAAGATGAAATGAGGATGTCTGAGAGTAGTGGAGTGAGAAGTGTTGAAAGAGATGATATTACTTCAGAGAATACCTTTATTGCTAGTGAAACCTTTGATCCTTGGTGTAGATCAAGGAATATAGCATTTAGTGTTAATGCATTAAGACCATTTACTAGATATTTTATATTCTTTGATAGTGTTGGATCAGTTGATGTAGTTCCTAAAATTATTGGAATTGAAAATGTAGTTGGATCATTCTCTGTTGGTGAAACTATTACTGCTTTAGTTGGTGGAGAAACTTTTAGATTCAGACTTTGTAGACCAGACCATAAAGAAGGTCCATTTGCAAATCCAACAAAGGTATTTGAACAGAATCCTTTAGATAGAAATGAGACTTTACCAACAGCATATTCTCAAGGTTCTACAGCTATTAATATTGACTGTAATGCTTTAGCAGCAGCTGCACAGGGAGATTTCTTTGGATTTCTTCCAATTGGAACTGTAATTGCAGGTGAAACTAGTGGTGCTCAAGCAACTATATCTAATGCTGGTGCTCAACAGGGTGCTGGTCTTGAATTAAGAACAGATGCATATGGTGATGTTTATGGTACTGTATGGATAAGAGATCCAGAAAGAACACCTACACCATTAGCAAGAATTAGATCTGGAGAAAGAGAATTTAAGATTACATCAAGTGCTACTAATGCTACTGGATTAAGAGGTAGTACTTTAATATCTTCTGGTGCTGCAACATATACTGCTGTAGGAACTACTAGAAATGTTCAAACAGATGTTAGAGTTACTACACTAGAAACTACTACTATTCAAAGAGATTACGGACTGACATTTATTAATAGAAGACCACCCCCACCTCCTGAACCTCCTGCTCCAGAACCTCCAGTAATTATCGTCATGCCTCCGCAGACGGTTATGGTTCCTGGACCACCTGTACCAAATCCAGTACCAACTCCTGGACCTCCAGTACCGATTCCTGGACCTCCAGTATTTGTTCCAGTACCAAATCCAATACCAAATCCAATACCAACTCCTGTTCCAATTGTTGAAGCGGAAGAGGATGATCCATTGGCACAATCATTTATGGTTGACCAGTTTGGTGCATATGTAACTTCGGTTGATATTTACTTTGCAACAGTTGATACTGATCCTTCTCGACCAGCATTCGTGCAGTTGAGACCAATGGAACTTGGTATTCCTAAGAAAGAAATTGTTAATAAAGATTCTATTGTATTCTTAAATTCTGCAGAGATTCAAACATCAGTAGATGCTTCTATTCCTACAAGGGTGACATTCCCGTCACCAGTGTATCTGGAACCAGCAACTGAATATGCTTTAGTCGTTGGTGCTCCTGCTAATGGATATGAGATCTTTACAGCAGAAATGGGACAAACGGCACTTAATGCTCAGAATCTTCCAAATGCTGCTGGTAGGGTTTATGCCAATCAATTCTTGATTGGTAATATGTTCAAATCATCTAATGGTAGAACATGGACTCCATCTCAGTTTGAGGATATATGTTTTAAGCTTTATCGAGCTAAATTTACTTCTGACGATGGTGTTGTTACCTTCCAGAATCCTCCTCTTAGATCAAATAATGCAACATTACCACCATTAAATAGAGATCCGATACAAGCACTTCCTAAGAAAGCTGCTGTTGGATTTACAACTACGCAAAGTAGTGGTCATATAGGAACAATATTTGTTCCTGGTAGAAAGGTTGGTGATAGTAGTGCCACTTATCGATATGGTTATATCGAAGATAGAGGTGGTCCTGCAACAGGTGTTGTTGGAATTGCAACAGGTGGACTTAATTACGGTACACCACTTGCTTCAGTTAGAACCTTTAACATTACTGGTAAAGGAACTGGATTAAAACTTGGATTAACAGTTGGTTCTGGTGTTTCTGCTATTACTGCAGCAACTATCTCTGTTCCTGGTAATGGTTATAAAGTTGGAGATATGGTCGGTATTGTAACTGCTGATATGAGTGGTTCTGGTACTGGTGTTAGAATTGGTATTAATTCTATTAATGGATTAGATACTCTTTATCTAACTGGAATGCAAGCAGAAGAATTTACTGCTGGTTCTAATCTAAACTACTTCCATGAAGCTGGAACTGTTGTTGATTCTGGTCAAGATGTTTATAGGTATGATGCTACAGGTAGCATTTACACTGGAGAATATGCAAGGATCAATCATTTCAATCATGGAATGTATGGTATTGGAAATAGGGTAGAGGTTAGTGGTGTAGAACCAAATACTTTACCAACGACATTATCTACTTTGGTCAACTCTACTACAACCAGCGTTTCTATCGCTGATAGTACTGGATTTGATGTATTTGAAGGAGTACTTGTTAGTGCTGCTAATACTGGTTATGCTAAAATTAATAATGAGGTTATTTCTTATACATCTGTTGGTATTAGTACTTTAAGTGGAATTGTTAGAGGAGTAGATAATACTCAATCTATCAATCATCCTGAAGGATCTATTATTAGCAAATATGAATTTGCTGGTATATCATTGACTAAGATTAATACCGAGCATGATGTATCACCTCTAGAGAAGAGGATGGATGATTATGTGGTTCAGATTGATAGAGGTGGTAGATCTGTTGACAATTCAGGTCTTAGTATACCTCAATTAGGATTCAATGCTGAGATATATGGTGGGGGTAACAATGCTCACGCTTCTAAGAATATCCAGTATAATACTATTGTTCCAGCATTTGACATAACTACTCCTGGACCATCAGATTCAGCAGTGGTTAATGTAAGAACTGTTAGTGGAACTAGTGTTGATGGTAATGAAACATCATTTAGTGATCTCGGATTCTTACCATGTGCAGTCAATCAAGAAACTAAGTTACCTACAACTAGAATTGTTGCTTCTGAAATTAACGAGAAGAATAGTCTTACTTCTTTATTCAGAAATAAGTCTTTAACAACAAGGATTGCTATTTCTAATGGTGGTAATTTCTGGAGTTCTCCAATGTTGTGTTTAGACACAGCAAATGTTCAGTTCACTTCTAGTAGACTTAACAAACCAATTGGTAATTATGCTACTGATCCAAGAGCTAATCTTCTAACTGGAGATTTACATACCTCTTATTATCAATCAAAGATAATAAACATCAAACAACCAGCAACTTCTCTTAAAGTTGTATTTGATGCATTTAGACCTGCATCAGTTGATTTTAGAGTTATGTACAGTTTGGTAAGAGGTGATTCTAGTGAGATTGAGCAAAGTTTTGAGTTGTTCCCAGGATTCAACAATAGTGTTGATACTACTGGTGATGGTTTTGGGGATACCATGCTTAACTCTGCTGCCAATGATGGTCAAGCAGATAAGTATATTCTTCCAGAATATAAGTGGAATGAATACCAATACACTCGAAATGATTTATCACCATTCACAGGATTTGTTATTAAAATTGTGTTGAGTGGAACAAATCAAGCTGATATTCCAATCATTAAAAATGTTAGGGCATTAGCATTAGCATGATCCCAGTACAAGGACACCCAAATTTGTATAGAGACGAAAAAACTGGAGCTATCATCAATAATGATAGCTCTGGTTTTTCTGCTTATCAACAATTAAAAGCACAAAAACAATTAGAAAGAAAGGAACTAGATACTATGAAGCAAGAAATTTCTGAGATAAAAGATATGCTTGCCAAAATTACAGCAAAATTATGAGAGATCCACGAGTAGAGCATTTAAGATTTCTTCATGGGGATGAGTCTGTACCCACTGAAATATCAGATCTAGGTGACTTAGAAATCCTAAGAAATGATGTAGAAAGACTCGAAAGAAAATTTGATCAGGTAACTCTAGTACTGAAGGAAGTTCTAACGGAGATAAAGAAACTAAATACCTTATAGGATAATAGTAATGTAAAAAGATGGCAGTATATGTCTCTAACTTACAAATTGAACAAGGTGCTGATTTTGAACATTTATTTTCTTTAGGTGATAACGATAATAACACTACCTTGGATTTAACAGGATATAGTGTAGCTTCTAAGCTTCGTAAATGGGCTGGTAGTACTACAGCGTATTCTTTTACATCGTCTGTTTCCAGTGCTACGGATGGACAGATTACAATTTCCATGACCGATAGTACAACAAATACCATCAAACCAGGAAGGTACATATATGATGTTGTTTTGACAGAATCTTCTTCGGGTCTCAAAACGAGAGTTGTTGAAGGTCAAGTCCTAGTTAGACAAGGGGTAACAAGGTAATGCCATCATTACGAATTGGCACTGGCAGCCAAGTTAAAGTTATTGCCAGCGGCTCTTTAGGAGGCGGTAGTGGAGGAGGAGGTAAACTAGTTTTACTTTCCGATGTCAATGCTGCTAATTTGGCTAACGGTAGTTTTCTGGTTTATGATTCAGCAACTGCAAAATTTGTAACTCAAACTAACTTACCATCCACAACAATTGATGGAGGGGAATACTAATGTCTGCAACGATTCTGATAAAGAGGACGCAAGGAACCTCACCACCAACCGCAGCACCAGTTGGAACTGGTGTATCCTTTGGTGAATTAGTATACACCTACGATACATCTGATGTAGGTGCTGGTAAGTCGTACAAGAAATTATATATTGGTAACCCATCTGGTCCTACTCAACCTCCAATTGTTGTTGGTGGTGAGTATTACACTCAAATGTTGCCAGAGAACCCAGCTGACTTTGGTAAGCCAGTTGCTTCTAAGGCAGTTATTCTTAACCCTTCAGGGCAAGTTGTATCTTGGAATGTTCAGACTGATCTTAATGTTAGTGGTGCTTCAACAGTTGGTTCTGATTTAACTGTTGGTGGTAATTTAAATGTAACTGGAGATGTAACATATGATGAAGTAGCTGGTAGGAATACAAATATTATTGGTATTGGTACTATCGGTACTCTTGGTATTACCACAACTTTAGATACTCCGCATTTTACTAACAGAGTTGGTATTATAAGTGCTCTGTCTGGTGTTGGTGGTACATTTAATGATTTCAATTCTACATCTGCACAGTTTGAGCAGATTAATGTAAGTCATGCCTCTACTACTAAGAACCTTACGGTTACTGGTATTGCAACTATTGAAGATAATGTAGACTTCAGAACGCAGTTAATAAGAATTGGTAGAGAAGCAGGTGAACTAGAAACTGATGGTAGTGATCGTCAGGGGTTCTTTATTGGTAACTGGGCAGGTCAGCAAGCTGGTTTAACTACTCTTACTAATAGAAACATTGCTATTGGTCACAGTGCCTTCCAGAAGGGTGGTCAGACTAAGGCAGAATCTAACCTTTTTGTAGGACATTTTGCTGGACAAGAGGCAGAAGGTTCACATAACATCTATCTTGGTGATAAGGTAGGTCAAGATTTAGGATCTCAAAGTGTTATTGGATATGGCGAAACTGGTAATGCTACTACAATTTCATTCTCTGATGGAAGTCAGTTACCAACTGACCCATATGATTATAAAGTATATGGTAG
>CENZ01045539.1_pt1 | contig 13139 bp, 15 predicted proteins | sample 361341 | NCBI WGS metagenome assembly CENZ01 (sample SAMEA2619782, study PRJEB7988) | marine metagenome | biome: marine biome (ENVO:00000447); feature: deep chlorophyll maximum layer (ENVO:xxxxxxxx); material: "saline water (ENVO:00002010), including plankton (ENVO:xxxxxxxx)" | depth 50 m
AAGGTGGCGGACGCAAAAAGCATATGCTCCATCATGATCATCGCGGTGATTGGTGTTCCGACCCGGAAGATATCCCGAAAAACCGACCAATCAGGTCGCCAAAATCGACCAAGAACACGGTAGCGCCGTAATCGATTGGCCTTCGATGCGATCAACATGATCGCCGCGCACATCACCAGGTTTGTAACCGTCGTCGCGATACCAACGCCCATGACGCCGAGTTTAGGGAATCCCCATACGCCGAAAATCAACGCATAATCGGCGAGGCCGTTGACGAGGAAGCCCGTGCACGTCACTGCCAGGATGAAGCTCGGGCGTTCCATGACGGCGATGAACCCCCGCATGGCGATCACGCAGAGCCCCGGCAAAATGCCCCAAACCGCGGCTCGGACGTATTCCTGAGAGACGATGGCGATATCCGGCGATTGTCCGAGCAAGAGAAAGATTTTCTCTGCCGGCCACAGCGCCAAAATCGACAGTAACCCGAGCAAGGTCGCGACCCAGAGTCCTTGGCGGATGGTGCGCCGCATGAGACGTGTGTTTCGGGCACCATGCGCCTGCGCCGCCAATGGGGGGACTGCCGCAAGAATGCCCATGCACAGCAGATAGACGACGATATAGAGGGTCGAGCCCAACCCAACCGCTGCCAGCGCATCGCCACCGAGCCGCCCGATCAACACGGTGTCGGTCAAAGTCAGCGAGAATTGCGCCAATTGCGTCAAGGCGAGTGGCCCCGCAAGCCGTGACGTGGCCCGGAACTCATTCCGCCAGGGGTCGTTGATGTGGATTGCCGGTCTCATGTCCAATGCTTAGACCGGGGAGGAAATGGGGTCACGCGGATTCGGCGGAAGATATATTGGCTCTGCCCATATCCGAGGATTGGGTCTTCAAGGGGGATCGATTTTGTCGTTACGTGGATCGCATCGTTCGCCAAACGTAAAACACCACCCTGCAGTTTGGAGAGAGACATGAGCCAGAGCCTATTTCCCAACGACAACGTCTATATCAGCGAAGCCAACTTCACCGAGGCCCTCACACAACGGGCCAACCCCGACAGACCGCGTATGGGACGGATGGCCTGTGGGTCGGGGTGACGCGGGTGACGGCGCGCGACGTCCCCAGCCAATGGCACCACCACGCCGACAACGACTGCATTATGTGTACGATCGCCTGTGAAATCCGGGTTGATTGGGGAGAAGAGAGGGAGAATTCGTTTGTGATCGCCCCGGTTGTGATCGCCCTGTTTAAGCGCGGCGTCATACACCGCGCGTAAATCATCGACGCCGAGGAAGACGTCCGCTTCATGGTGGTCCGCACGGGATCCGGCGAGACCGTCATGAATGTCGATGGGCCAGGGCCGAATGTGATCGTTGGTTAGATCGCCGTTGATAGCTAATTGTGCGCCTCGTTCCACGATCACGAAAAAATGGCTCTATCGATAGCAACAGAGGTTTCGTAGACCAATGGGGCGCCACAACGATTGTTGTGTGGAACGGCCAACCGCTCTGCGACGGAAAGAACGAGCCCGAACATCGCGAGCTATTCAGCGAAGACCTTTGGTAAGTATAAACGAGAAACGGGAGCATGTACCCAGCGACAAAAATGTTAATCGTGATGCTCGTCCTTTTCTTCGCCTGCGTCATACTGGCGGCTATTTTTGGAGAACGGTTTTGGGCACCCGCAGTGTGGGCTTTCGGAGCTGTCGTGTTCACTGCTTACCGTTTTATGGTTCGCAAGAGGACGACTCTCCCAAGCGCTAAGACAACGATTAGCTGGACGGTTTCCGCGGAATGGGTGGCGGTTCGCCCCATTCTTGCGGCCATCTGCGGGATAGCGGCCTGATCGTCTAGATTGATTATCGAACCGTTCTACCTAACTGAATCACAAACAGAACCGCTTTCACGACGAGGAGCATTGATCAGCCATGGAATACCGTAGAGTTTCCGCAGATTGCCATTTGGATATGCCTTGGATGCCGCCGGAGTTGTTTGTCTCCGAAGCCTCCGCTGAGATGAAGGACCGCATGCCCTTTGTCACGGACGGGCCGGACGGTCCGCAATGGGTGACGAACAAGGGCGCGAATTTCGGGCTGTTGAACGGTGTCGGGCCGGGTGGCGTCAAGCTGGTCCCAGGCCAAAATCAGCGTGTCGACAAGATGGCTGAGACCGGCATGTTTTCCGACGGTAAGCAAGGCATCCAGCGCCCCTCGGACCCGCATCTGCGGCTGAAGGAAATGGAACGCGACGGCGTTGATGCGGAAGTCATCTTCGGCATTCTCGGATCGGCCTCGAAGATGCAGGACCCGGAAGCGGCGATTGAGATGTTCCGCATCTACAATGACTGGCTGGTGGATTTCTGCAGCCATTATCCCAACCGACATATCGGCCTCGCTTGCTTGCCGTACGGCGATGTCGACGCCGCGGTGGCGGAGATTTACCGCGTCGCCAAGAAAGGCCTGCGCGGGTTGGAGCTGTCATGCTCATGGGATATGGACCCGATGTGGCATCCGAGCTGGGAGCCGCTTTGGAAGGCGGTGGACGAAGTACAGTTACCACTCCACTTCCACACGTTCCCGACGACCGATCCGAAGGCGCGCGAGCAGGCGTCCGGTCAGGTGCGCCGCGCGGCGTTGTTCACGGGTGTCACCGCGTTCCAGATGGGCTTGGTGAATATCCTCGCGGCGGTGATTGGTGCAGGTGTGTTGGAGCGCTACCCGAACATCAAGATATCGCTTGGCGAGAGTGGGATCGGGTGGATTCCCTATGCGCTCGATCGCATGGATTTTGAGTACGAAGACCGCTTCCGCGACCTCATGCCACTGAAGCCGTCGGAATATTGGCAGCGTCAGTGCCGCGCGACGTTCCAGTATGACGTAATCGGACCGGGGTTGATCAACAAGAACGGCTTGATGACGGAAGACTCTCTGATGTGGGGATCCGACTATCCGCACACGGATGGTATCTGGCCGGAATCTGACAAATATATCGATGAGCAGTTCGCGGGCCTAACAGCGGCGCAGATCAAGAAGATCACGTGCGATAACGCGGTGGAGTTCTACGGTCTGAAAAACTAAATTGGGTTTAGCGCTCCAGGTAAATGCCGACACCGGCTTGCCGGGCACGCTCGTATGCCAGGATGGCCAGTGCCAGATCGCCGATGGCGAGGCCGCGAAAGATGAAGGCGACGCGTTCGCTTTCATACCGCCGTCCGGGAATGCGTCCGGTCACCAGGTCCAAAAGGTCCTCGCCGATCAGCTCGGCGGGTATCATCTGTTGTTCCATCTCAGCCTCTTGGGTGGCGTCCTCGATGATTATGCGGTTGAATTGGTCTAGAGTTTCCAGCCGCCAGGTGCGCGCCAGATCGAGCAGGTTCACATAGGCGCCGGGCTTGACCCAGTCCGTCTGCAAAAACGGTTTCAGTCCTGGGGCCAGGGGAACCGATGATACGATGATATCCGCATCCTCGATGGCACTACGCGGGTCGTCGTAATCCGTTGCTGTCAGGCCGAGCGCTTCGGCCTTTTCTGCTAACAGCGTTCGATTGGCCTCGCCGCGTCCGAAAATGTGCACGTGGCGCAGCGGACAGAAATCGAGGAAAGCGTCGAGATGACTGCGCGCTTGGGCACCGCTGCCGATGAAGGCGATGGTTTCGGAATCCTTGCGCGCGAAATGCCTCGCGGCGACGGCGCTCAAGGCCGCCGTCCGTATCTCCGTAATCCATGCGCCATCCATAATCGCAACTGGGTAGGCGGTCGCTTGGTCGAACAAGGTGATGGTCGCCCCGATCGTTGTCATCCCTTTATGGGCATTGGCGGCGTTTGCGCCAAGCGCCTTCACCGCCATGAAAGGCGGATCTTCGGAGACCGCGAGTGTGGCCATAAACAGCACGTCGTCGACCGGTCGGAGGAGGCTTTTCGGCGCATTCAGTACGCGTGCCGCATCGCGCTCGCGACACAGATGCTCGATCTGCGCCACGGTGTCGGCGGCTGTCAGCCCAAGTGTTTCAATGTCTGGTCGGCTCAGGTAGAGTAGCTTGTCATCAGTCGACATTCAGTACTGAGCCTTCAACCGCGATCACGCGATTTCTTGAACCAAGCATCTTCGTCGACGAAGCGTTCCGCGTTCCAGCTGAGTGCGGCCTTCAGACCGTCTTTCTCACGGATTGTGTTGAATTCATCGATCTCGGGTGAGGAATTCGGGCTCGCGAGTGCGATGGATTCGAGTTCCAACGAACGCTCAATGACTTGCCGCACGCCCATCAATTCGTAGGACGAGTTGATCAGCTTCTTATTGTACTCAACGGTCGCGGCGGGGAGTTTGGCGATGGTCAGCGCTTGGCGCTCTACCGCTGCGTCCAGTTCGTCGAGCGGGACAACCTCGTTCACGAGGTCCAGGCGTTTGGCTTCGGTCGCGTCTATCAGGTTGCCGGTGTAGAGAAGTTCACGAGCTTTCGTCATGCCGATGACCCATGGCCAAATGGCAGGAATGTAGGGGCCGCCGGTGCGAATCTCCGGCGCGCCGAACTTAGCGTCCTCGGAACAAATACGCAGGTCGCAGAAGGTTGCGGTCGCAAGGCCACCCGCGATGCAAAATCCATGGATTTGCGCGATGATTGGTTTTGGATTGTTCCAGAATACATCCCACCATCCGGATGCGCTGAAACTCTTACCCTTCAGGTACTTCGCGCGTCGTTGGACCGCATTCACCTTGGCTGAGGTTGTGATGTCGAAACCGGCGCTGAAGGCCCGGCCCGCCGCCTTGAGCACGATCACCCGGATAGTGTCGTCTTCCCAGCCCGCATCCTCGAGAGCGTGCCGAACTTCGAGCTGCAAATCATCGGACAGTGCGTTCAATTTGTCTGGCCGATTTAAGGTGACGTATGCAATGGGACCCTGCTTCTCGTAGATGATGTTTTGGTAATCCATTTGATCTCTCCCTAAATCACGCGCTCCGCCACGAAATCCATGAATGCCACCGCACCTTCTGTCGCGTGACTACAGGCGATGGCGTGCTTGGCGTGGGGCACGACCATCATATCTGAATTTGGCAAAAGAGAATGAATTTCCGCCGACATGGTAACCGGCAAGAAAGGGCTCGAATCAGGATGGATGAGGAGGACCGGTGTGTAGATCTTCTCCAACTCGCCCGATATGTCCTGCGCCATCAGCATCTCGCCGAGCGCCACCGTCGTCTCCGGGTCTGAGTTTGCTTGGATCTCCGCGAACCAGTCGTAGGTCTCTTCGCTGACTGCGCCGGGGAAAAAGCGATGCTCCATCATCCGATTGGTCCAGGCGCCGAATCCTTCTTTCTCGACCATCTCGCGCCAGCTGCCGACGTGATTGATGTAACTGCCGCGATGACCGGTGGAGAGGGCGGTGACGCTGTGCAGGCGTTCCGGTGCATGGAGTGCGGTGTAAAGCGAGATTGTCCCGCCGACAGATTCGCCGATCAGGTGGAAGCGTTCTGCCTCGACCGCGTCGGCCACCGCCAGCAGGTCCGACATCATACCGTCCATGGTCCAATCGTGACCGGCGGGCGGCACGGTGGATTGGCCGCAGCCGCGCATGTCGACGCGGACGCAGCGGAATTCGGTCGCGAGGATCGGTAGCCAGTCGGCCCAAATATCCCGGTCCGTTCCGACGCCGTGGTGGAAAATGATCGTTTCTTTCGGTGCTCGCCAATCGGGGGCAATGCTCGTGATGTCATACGCGATCGGGCCGGTGGGGGTGTCGACGGTCGGCATTTAAATCTCCTATCTGCGTTTGGCGCGGGTTTCCCGATGAAGGATATAAAGGCCGGAGCCAACAACCAAAGCTGAACCGCACAATAGCCAAGCATCCGGGACGTCGCCCCAAATCAAAAAGCCGAGGATAAGCGCCCAAACCAAGGCCGAATAGCGGAAGGGGGCGACAACGGAAGCCTCCGCCCAGCGGTGGGCTTCGATCATCATGTAATGCGCGCCGCCGTTGAGTACGCCGAGCAAGGCGAAAAGTGCTAACTCGGTGCCGTTCGGCATCCGCCACGGGAACCAGAAAGCGGCGACAGCACCGACAATCATAACTGCGCTGGTGGAATAGAACAGGATCAATTCGGACGGCTCCTCCGCGCTGATACGCCGTGTCACCATATCCCGCAACGCACCCCAAAAGGCGGCACCCAACGCAATGAACGCGGCCCATTGGAAGGTGTCTGGCGTCGGGCGTGCCATCACGATGATGCCAGCAAAACCAACAAGGATCGCGCTCCAACGCCGCCAGCCAACATTCTCACCGAGGATAAATGGCGCCAGCGCTGCCACGATTAGTGGGGCGGTAAAGGTAAAGGCAATGGCGTCCGCGAGCGGCATCAAGCTGAGTGCTGTGATGATGAAGAAGGTGGAGCCGATAAAGCAGAGCGAACGTAGAACGTGATTTCGGATGCGGTGTGGTTTGAATGCGCCGAGCCCGCCGCGCATGAGAAGAACGATGGCCAGGGGTGCCAAAATAAACACACCCCGTAGGGAGATGATCTGCGGCACGGGATAATCCGCCGCAAGCCATTTCGCCGTTGCGTCGTTCAAGGTGAGGAGAAGGAGCCCCGCCAACATTAGCGCGATTCCCCGTCCCGGCGCGTCCGTATGGGGGGTCATGACGCAGCTCCGCGTGTCTCGCGATGCAGAATATATAATCCACTGGCGATAATGACGCTGCCGCCGACCAAGACGAACACATCGGGCAAGTCGCCGAACATCAAATAACCGAGGGTTACCGCCCAGATCGCAGCGCTATAACGAAAGGGTGCGACGGCGGCGGCTTCACCTTGGCGGAAGGCAAGGATCAACGCGTATTGCGCACCGCCGAAGGCGAGACCGTTGAGCGCCATCAAGAAAAGGTCGCCGCCGACGAGCGGCTTCCAATCGAGTACCGAAAATCCTGTGAAGGCGGTAAGCCCACTCACGACGAGCAGCAAGGTCTCGCCGCACATCATCATGGCGTTGGTGTTCTCGGTCGTGCGCATCTTTCGCGCCCAAACGTCGCGGAGGGCGGAGAAGAGTGCTGCAGCGACAGCGAGAAACGCAACCGGTTGCCAGAGCTCCGGCGTCGGGCGCAGCATGATCAGGATGCCGATAAATCCGACAAGGACGGCCGACATCCGATGCCATCCTACGCGCTCCCCGAGGACGGGACCGGATAGCAGGGCGATAAACAGGATCGACGAGAATAGTAAAACCTCAACATCGGCCAGCGGTAAAAGGACGACACTGGTCACGATCAGTGCGGCTGTCAGGGTGTGGAACAAGGATCGCAGACCTTGGTCGCGCCAATTGGTAACACGCAGAGTTGCGATACCGCCACTCCGCCAAATGATTGGGATGAGGAACAGCAAGACGAACAAACTGCGAAAGAATACGACCTGTCCTGCTGAGTAATCTGCGCTAATCCATTTGGTGGTCGCGTTGGAGAGGACGATCAGTCCCATGGCGACCAGCATCCACAGAATGCCGCGCAGCGAAGAAGTGGCCAGTGCGCTCAAGCCGGGTCCGCCGTTCTTTGTGCTTCGCGGCGCAGGATATAAAGTCCACTGCCGATGACGACCGAGACACCCGCGATGACGAAGCCGTCGGGAATGTCATCGAAGAACAAATAGCCGAACAGCGTGGTCAATAGAATGACGGTATAGCGGAAGGGTGCCACCGTCGCGACTTCGGCGGTCAGAAATGCGACCGCCATGACAAATTGTGCCGCGCCGAGGAAAAATCCGGCGAAGGCCATGACGCCGACATCGTTCATCGTAACCGGCTGCCAGAAATAAAGTGCAATTGGGAGGGATCCGGCCAGGACGCCCATCTCGGACCAGAACATGATCGCGTTCGCCGTTTCACCTTCGCGTAACTTACGGGTCCAGATATCCCGGAGCGCAATGAAGATTGCGGCCGCGACGCCGAACAGGGCAGTTGGTTGAATCAAGTCGGGCGTCGGCCGCAGCATGATGAGAACACCGAGAAGCCCGACGGCGATGGCGGTCTTGCGCCGCCATCCGACGCGCTCTCCCAACATCCGTGCGGAGAGGAATGCCATGAGGAGCGGGGCAGCAAAGAATAAGGCTTCTGCATCGGCCAGAGGCAATAGAATAAGCGTCGTCGCGATAAAGGAGGCCGCGCCAAACTGGAAGAACGCGCGTATGGCGAGGCCCTTTTTGTCGTTGACCCGCAGGCTCTCGATGCCACCATTTTTCCACACCATGAAAAGGATCGGCATCAGCACGAAGATATTTCGGATAAAGACGATCTGCGCCACGTGATAATCGGGGCCGACCCATTTCGTTCCGACCCCCATGATGGAGATAAAAAACATCGCCAAAACCATCAGCAGAATGCCTTTGGTCGCTTGAGATTTAGTCATGGCTGAAGTGGCTTTGGGCGCGTTCATGCGCTTATCTTCCGTTGCGTCTCTCGATGCAGGATATAGAGCCCGCTGGCAATGACCAGAGCGCCACCACTCAGGATGAAGGCGTCCGGGATGTCGCCCCAGACAAAATATCCGAATAGGACGGCCCACAGAATGCCGGAATATTTAAAGGGTGCGACGGTCGCGGCCTCGGAGATGCGGTAGGCTTCGATCATGAGGTAGTGCGCGACACCGATGAGAAAGCCTGATACCGCCAGCAAACCCCAGTCGATTGGAGGCGGCGACGTCCAGGCGAAGGGCAGCGATATCCCGCCCAAAATCACGGTGGCGGCAGCGGACCAGAACATCATGGAATTGGCGCTTTCGCTGGTCGCTAATCGGCGGGCATAAATATCGCGCATCGAACTGCAGAATGCTGCTGCCAAGGGTAGTAATCCCAACCATTGGATGGCGCTCGGTGTCGGGCGCAACATGATGACGATACCGCCGAAGCCGACGGCAATGGCCGTCCAGCGCCGCCAGCCAACTCTCTCCTTGAGCATCGGCACTGCGAGCGCGGTGATGATCAACGGACCGGCATACAATATGGCGGCGGCATCGGCGATCGGTAGCATGATCATGGAGATGGCGATCAACGAAGTGCCCACTGCGAAATAAAAGGCTCGACACGCCTGTCCTCGCCGGTCAACGATGGCCAGACTGGCGATGCCGCCGCGAAAGGCAATCATGATCATGATGGGTATAAGAGAGAATACCGCCCGAAAGCAAATAATCTGTCCGGCCGGATAGTCCGCCCCCAGCCATTTCGTCGTCGCATCTGAACAGGTCAGCATGAACAGCGACATAAGCATCAACAGGATGCCCTTCGCGGTGGCTTGCGGCGCGGTGGAAGTCATGTGGAGTGAGGGCCTAGTGACGGAGACGTATAAAGATGGTACGTCGTTCAGGAAAAGAAGGTAGGGAATTTTGTGGTGTGCGATCATCCTTCGACAGACTCCGGATGACGTTTTAGCTTCTGTAAACTACTTTCCCATAACCTCACCCTGAGCCCGCCGAAGGATGCACCGTCGAATCTTAAGCGCGGCGCTATAATCAGCCCCTCCATTTGCCTCCATCGGAGCCCGATTTAACTTCGCACATAAGCGAAAGAACGAACCGAGAGGACCCTACTGCATGACTGAGTACAAACGCATCCGCTACGAGGTGCGAGACCGCGTGGCCGAGATCACGATGATCCGAGAGCCAGTCAACGCCATTGATATGTTGTTGGCTCAGGAAGTGGTCGATGCCTATGGGCGGGTGCGCGAGGACCCGGAGGTGCGGGGCGTCATTCTGACCAGCGATTGCAAGGCGGCGTTCAGTGCCGGGATGGACCTAAAGATGATCCGGGGCAAGACTGGGCTCGACCTCCGTAATTTCCTGGAAGTGCTGTATTTCGGCATGCATGACGCGCAATACCGTCTCGGCAAGCCGAGCATCGCGGCGGTCACCGCACCGGCTCGGGCAGCGGGCGTTACGCTCGCGGTTTCCTGCGACATGATCGTCGCGGCGGACGATATCGATCTTTCCTATCCGGAGATCGATGTCGGTGTCATTCCGGCCATGCACTACGTTCATCTGCCGCGCCAAATCGGTCGCCATAAGGCGTTCGAGTTGCTATTCTCCGGCAAACCCATCTCGGCTAAGGACGCCGAGGCGCGGGGCTTGTTGAACTATGCAGTGCCGCGCGATCAGGTCTTAGAAAAGGCGCGCGAATTGGCGCAAAACATGGCGCGCAAGTCGCCGGTCGTGATGCGCATCGGTCGCGATTCCTTCATGCGCGCAAACGATAACGAATACCGCCGCACTATCGAATATGTCGTCGACACGATTTGCCATATCATCGATACGGAAGACGCGCAGGAAGGCCTCAACGCCTTTGTCGAGAAACGTCGCCCGGATTGGACATAAGGGAGAAATCGCAATGCCGCAAAAATGGAAAAACCGGCCGCCAGGATCGAACTGGGGTGAGTTTGGGCCGGACGATCAACTCGGGCGGCTGAACTATCTGACCGAGGACAACACGGTTCAAGCGGCTCGGGAGATAACGACAGGAAAGCGTTTCTGTCTCAGTTTGCCGCTTAACGTTCCGGCCACGGATGCGACCAATCCGCGGCGCAAGCCGCCGCTTTTGAAGCCCGTGGTCCGTGGCGGTAAGACTGCGTTCAATATGCGTATCGACGCGTTTGACCCCGGTAGTACCCAGGTCGTCTCGGACGACGCGGTGCTGCTTTATAACCAGCATTCCTCGCAGTGGGACAGTTTCGCACATATGGGCGGGCTGTTCGATGCGGATGGCGACGGGGTGGAGGAGATCATCCAGTATAACGGGCACAAGCTAGTCAACGAGGCAGGGGAGCCGCGTTACGGTGAGCTCGGCGCCTGGAACTTGGGTATCGAGCACATGGCGCAGCACTGCGTGCAGGGGCGCGGCGTCATGCTCAATATGAAAAAACATTACGGCGAGGAGAGCCGGCCCGTCAGTTATGACGACGTCATGTATATGCTGGATGCGGACGGGATCGAGATCGAGAAAGGTGACATCGTCTGCTGCTATACCGGTTACGCAGATAAACTGATCGAACTCGGTTCTGACGCCCCGCCGGATCTACCGCGCACGCATTGCCCGGCCTTTGACGGTTTTGACCAAAAGCTGCTGCAATGGATCGACGGCTGCGGCATGGCGGTTTTGGTCTCCGACAACCGCGCGGTCGAATATGAACATGGCGGGCGACCCGAAGGGATGGAGAAAGGCCCCGGCCTGCCGATCCACGAGCTATGTTTGTTCAAGCTTGGCATTCATCTGGGAGAGATGTGGTATTTCACAGAGATCGCTGAATGGCTGGCGGCGAACAACCGATATCGCTTTTTTATTACCGCCCCGCCGCTCTTCCTACCGGGCGCTGTTGGCTCACCTGCCAATCCGGTGGGGACAGTATGAGCCAATTGATTTCGGAAATTTTTGAAAAAGACGCGACCGGCGACATCGATCATATCTATACTGAAGTTCGTCGCCTTTGGGGAGTGCCGAACGTCACCACTATCGTGCGCCATGTAGCGTCAATTCCTGGCGCGCTTGAGTGGTTGTGGGCGGCAATTGGTCCCGCCAATAAATGCGGCGACTTTCAAGAGACGGCATTAGCTTTGGTCGATACGCTAGAGACCGAACCGTTGACGCGGCTGCCCGAAGTGGCGCTGCGGGCGATGGGTGTCGATGCGGCGGCAGAGCAAAAAATTCAAGACGTCTACGCTGCCTATGATCGCAACAACCGCCCGAACATTCTATTTGTTTGCGTCCTGCAACGATTGCTCACGCAATCCGCGACCGGTGTTGAGACGTATGTTCCGCAACGTTTGGGTTGGACCCCGCCGCCGATGTTGCCGAGCTTGGTTCGCATGGTCCAGGCGGACGAGATGGATCCGAACACGCGGACCTTGGCGCAGACCATCGGCTCTTGGGGATTTCCAGCAGGCACCGGGTTTTTGCCGGGGGTTTATCGGCACCTGGCGAATTGGCCACCCTATCTTGCCCATGTCGGCGCGGTGCTGTGGCCTTACTTGAACTCCGGGGAAATCTTGCGGGCCGGGGGCAGTATCGCCAAGGCCGCAGAGGCGGCAGCGGATGAGCTTGTCGCTCGCCTGCCCGCCACGGCCAGCACACATCCATCACCGACGCCGGAACAAGCAGCTGCGATGACTGCGATACTTAGTAATATGACGCAAAAAATTCCCGAGATGATCTTGATTTGTAAATTGCTGGCTGACGCATTGCCCAGCCGCAGAAAGGAATAAACATGGCCAATACGGTAAAACTGTCGCTCGATGAAATTCGAGCGCTCTCGACTGAGGTGTTCATCGCAAACGGGATGTCGGCCGCGAATGCGGACGTCATTGCCGACGTCGTGACACAGGCGGAGGCGGATGGCACCCATTCGCACGGATTATTTCGTATTCCGGGATATGTTTCGTCGATGAAGAACGGCCGGATCGACGGCAAAGCCGTGCCGGAAGTAAACGACAAAGCACCGGGCCTGGTTGATGTGGATTCCAAAAATGGTTTCTCGCCACCGGCCATTGTTGCGGGTCGCGCGATGGCAATAGAGAAAGCCAAGTCTCAAGGTATTGCCGCCATGGGTTTGCGCAACAACGGCAATCTGAACGCCTTGTGGTGGGATGTTGAGCCTTTTGGCGATGCGGAATTGATCTGTTTTTCGATGTCCACGTCGCGCTCACTGGTGGCGCCCTGGGGCGGGGACACGGCATTGTATGGCACCGATCCGATGGCCTTTGCGTGCCCGCGTGAGGGGAAGCCGCCGATGGTCTTCGATTTCGCGACCAGTGCTGCGGCGCGTGGCGAAATTATGGTGGCCGCTCGCGAAGGCCATTCGATCCCGGAAGGCTGGGCGCTTGATAAGGACGGCAATGCGACGACCGATCCGGCGGAAGCGTTGGAAGGTGTGCAACTGCCATTCGGTGCACATAAGGGCAACGCCATCATGATGATGGTGGAACTGTTGGCAGCGGGATTGACCGGCGGGAATTTCTGTTTCGAAGCGCAAGAGCAATTCGCCGAATATGGCTCCAGCGACAGCGGCCCCTCGAACGGCGGTCAGGTGTTTATTCTTATCGATCCGAAAGGCTATTACGACAATTTTGCGCGGCGGGTTGAGGGCCTGTTCGGCCTTATCGACGCACAGGAAGGTACGCGCATTCC
>CENZ01190670.1_pt1 | contig 13130 bp, 13 predicted proteins | sample 361341 | NCBI WGS metagenome assembly CENZ01 (sample SAMEA2619782, study PRJEB7988) | marine metagenome | biome: marine biome (ENVO:00000447); feature: deep chlorophyll maximum layer (ENVO:xxxxxxxx); material: "saline water (ENVO:00002010), including plankton (ENVO:xxxxxxxx)" | depth 50 m
CCGAGATCTGGGCCTTCCTAAAGAATGCCTCATTAAAACCAAGCAAGCCATACTTTACAACTGCTATCTATTACGCACCAGAATAACCCCTTTCAATATCCTGCAGAAGCCCGCGGACAAAAACGTCGCGCTCTTCTCCAACGTAGGCATCACCCTTGGCGATTGCATCAACAACCCTTCGGCCAAGCGCCTTAAGGGTTTTTCGATCTTCTTCCTCAGTTGGTCTTTCAGAAATAGCCAGAACAGAATTTTGGGTGTAGCAATGGGTAGGCAACCCCTCTACCGCCCGCGCATGCATCGCCTCAGGAGAAGCGCCGGGGTTACTGCCGTTAACGCCAGCACGCAGAAGTTTGCGGAACATATAAACACCCACGTCACTGGCAATAGGATTTTCGAGAGCATGAATTGCTATATCGCGCTGGCCAACAATTGCCTCATAATCGCCGGGTAAAAGTTGTCCCTCTTCATAGCTGCGGTGTCCTACTTGGGCATCGAGGAAGTCCATTTTATCCCAGCCCACCCTCTCTTTTTCGCCAAGTTGGCGCGGATCAATGCCTTTTCCAAACATCCTCCAACCAAAAATAATTGAATGAGTGTCATCAACAGGTACGTACCAGCGAGACATGTGAACCCGGTGAAACAGGCGCCGCTCTGCGCCATCTTCGAATAAATATGCATGCTGGGTCATATTAGGTAAAATGCACTCGTTAACCCGTACCCAAACCTTCTGCTCGTCTAACCGGCGGCAAGCTATGAAAGCCATACTAGTGCCATCACGAAGAGGCATGTAGTCAAGCACCGGGAGAATTTCAAAACCTTGCAAAGTTAACCTTGAGGCGTCTAACCCCTCGGGCAATTCCCCATTATAAAGCTGATCGACTGGCTGATGAAGAATAGATGTGTGCAATTGATCTGCAATATTATCGACGGTTTGCAACCAATTACACGGAAAAACATTAGTGAAAGGTACTAAGCAAGTATCTTGATGTTTTTCAAAGGCGTCCCAGTTCGGGAACGGCGGTTTGTGCTCAGGAGGCCCCATATAAGCAAAAACTAAACCTTCGCGTTCGAACGCAGGATATGCACCTTGTGATAGCGTTTGACATAATTTAGCTCCACGATCAAGCTCACCGGGAATGTCTAAAATAGTACCATCAACGTCGAATTGAAAACCATGATAACAACAGCGGATTCCCGCCTCCTGAATGACACCATATTCAAGAGATGCACCTCGATGCAAACAATGTTTGTGCAAAACCCCAACCTTGCCACGTTTATCCCGAAACGCCACGAGTTCTTCATTCATTATCCGAATGGAAAGGGGCACACCCTTCAACTGTTCGGACATACAAACCGGTTGCCAGAAACGGCGTAAGTATTCTCCGAGCGGCGTGCCCGGACCGGCCCTCGTAATCTCGTTATCAGGTTCTCGCAGGTCACGTTTTATGTAACCAGAGTACGACAATCCTTTTCTTCTCTCTGCAATCTCGCCCGATCCATCCATCTTTTTTCGCCTATCTCACTTTTCGCCACCTTAGTCATAAATTAGAATATAATTATTTTAATTGCCATACTTTTTTGAGCAATTTTGAACGCATTCGCCCCAATATTGTGACTGATTCGTTTTTATGAATACTAAGAAATCCATGCGGCCTCAATGAGCATGGTTGATGCTCAAGCGCAGCTGGATGGTTAAAACGTGGAGCAGACCATTGAGTGAATAAGTTGCCACCGACGAGATAGATTTTTTACTGACTAAACCGATATCATAAAGACGATCGGGATGCGCGCTAGGTCAAGGCGTTTTGGTCTACAAGTCCTCGTGAAGGAGGTTTCTCCATTATCTCCAACAGAAATTCCCCAGCTTTGTTTTGTAGCTGTCAGCAGCGTTTATAGATTACTTCAAATTCTGTGCAAAAGTGAACATTCTATGCGCGATCGTGCAACTAAACGTTCTGTGGCAAGTCCAAAAATATTGTTCTCTCAACAGCTTTATCATCCAGCGAATGTAACCCGGCGTGCTTCAGCGCCGCTACTGACCTGACTTCGCGACGGAGTAAACCACACTGCCGCTTTAATTTTGTTGTATTGGGCAGCGTGGTTTAGAAGAGTTGATTCCCGGCCGTAATGAATTACCACCTTATTATTTGGCGTGCCTCGATAGCCCGTTGCGTGCATCAGGGGGAGAACAAATCGTGCTTATGAAAATGAGCATCAGCAATCAGCAGCTAATTCCCGGACCAGCCCCGTGACGAGCGATTACGGAAAATACACTGAGAGAGGACCTGTTTTTTAATGACTTAAATCTACGCCGTGGGAAGCGATACACTATTCGTCGAACCGTTTTTTTATGGGTTATTCCCCGGTTGTCGAGCGTTTTTGGACTAGCGCTCGCAATACAATCTGCTGTTTTTTTCTTACGGGTCAATCACAAAGATTGCCAGAGGTGAAAGCCTCGGCGATTGGTGGCGTATTTTTAAATATAGACCTTTTTTTCATTAACCCCATCTCGACAAAGCTTGGAGCAAGTTTCGAAGCTCTCATAAATTAGGCAGTAAAAATTAGGCAGTAGAACTGTTAACTTTTTCCCTGCACCGATAACTCTAAAGTGTACGGGTAGTCCAAAATATCTGACTCTACAAATCCAACTTTCGTAAAAAATCCAACTGCCTCCTTAAAAGCCTTTACAATGAGGCGGGAATGATTGGTCTCCAATGTTAAGAAAATAGCTTTGTTAACAAGGCTGCGCCCGACACCTTTGCCTGCAGCCTTGGGATCGATATAAAGACTATGCAGAAGAACCCCGGCTTCCATTTCTCGCAATGCTATCACGCCGATTATAGGAACTCCTATTATCCATATCTCCATTAGCTCAAAGTCAGTCGTCTGCAGGTATAGCAAACCCTGCGTTAATCTCTTCATTCGGTCTGTTACTGGCCTTGTATAAATGCATGATTTGATGATTTTATTGATGGAATGCAAGTCGCTGAGAGTAGCTTTGATCGGTTCTACCTTCATTGGAGCTCACAAAATGGGCTAATTTCATAAGTATATTTGCAGAGCAAAGAGCCAGCTAACTACTTTACAAAAAAATAAGAGCAAAGCTAAATATCATCCTTGCTCTCAAATGCTATGGGCACATTAACACTTGCAGTAGATCGCTCAAAGGCAAAAATTGTAGTCGGATAATAATTATTGCCAACACATGCTGATCAAAAACGCGCTTGGAACCAAGTGCAGTCTAGCTCGCGACGCGAGCACTCGAGGCTTTCCTCAATTCTTGGGAGATCCTTTTGGTAAAGAGCCCGCGGGTAAAACAGGAATTTACTCTTAATGGGGCTTCTGCCTAATATAGTTGGGATTGCTGGCGCTATGAAATTAGATGCTCAACAGCATCCTATTTGCTTAAATTTTAGTCATAGTAGTGATGTATTCTCTGATTTCAGTGATAGAGACACCTCGCCCGTTAAAAGTCGAGCTTTTACTCTTGAGGGCAACCTGCACAACTCCAAATTGGCGATTTATCAACGCGTCAAATACCTGCCACGAAGCTATTTAATTTCGCTACTCCGCGCCGGGTTTTTGAAGCTTGCTTGTCGAGAAACAAAACAATCAACTCCAATTTCACTTTTAAGGGCGCATCAATAGGGAGTTTATTCGTCGCGGACCTGCCCAGCATTGTTCCCCACTTAAAGACTTTAACTGGAGAACGTGGGGAGAAATTTACAGAACCTTGCAGCCGAGTATTTTAAAAACGTCTGTTTCATGAACGTTTGTGCACACCTCTGTTATGGGAATATAAAATGTAAACTTGGCTTACCACATCTTTTCAACTTTTCAAAACCACTAGGACACATCCGACGTTTAGATAACATGCCCTCGCACCTAAAGATCCAACCGAGCGAGGTGAGCGGTAACATCCTCTGAATGAGATGATCTTGCCTATCCGTGCAATATTGAGCCGTCCACTTCCTTTAAATTTTTTTTCCCACACAAACCTAGACTCAAATCGAGTTCTTTCTGAAGAATTCCTAACGTTTTACTAACCCCCTGCTTTCCGCTGGCACCAAGGCCGTAAACATAGGCTCGACCAATTAGAGTTCCTCGAGCTCCAACTGCTATTGCTCGGAGTATGTCTTGACCGGAGCGAATGCCACCATCAATCCATACCTCACATTTTTCACCAATTGCATCTAAGATTTGGGGTAAGGCTCGAATTGACGATATCGTGCCGTCCAGCTGACGACCCCCGTGGTTTGATACAACTATAGCATCCGCGCCTACGCGTACAGCTTCAATGGCATCATCTTTATCCATTATTCCTTTTATGATCAGCTTTTTATCCCACAAATTACGCAGCGACGCCAAGTCTTCCCATCTCAGACTCGGGTCAAATTGACTGCTCGTCCAATCAGCTAAAGATGACATGTCGTCCACACCCTTAACATGGCCCACAATGTTCCCGAACTGTCTTCGTTTAGTCTTCAACATGTTCCAGCACCAAGAGGGCTTTGTAAGCATATTAAAAATATTATTAATCGTTGGTTTAGGCGGCGCGCTTAAGCCATTTTTTAGATCTTTATGCCTCTGCGCTAATAATTGAAGATCAAGGGTTATCATTAACGCAGAACATTGCGCAATTTTTGCCCGCCCAATTAACCTTCGAATGAAATCTTTATCTCGCATTACATAAAGCTGAAACCAAAAAGGTTTTGTAGTATGCGATGCAACATCCTCGATTGAGCAAATCGACATAGTCGAGAGCGTGAAAGGAATACCAAATTCTTCCGCAGCTTGAGCCGCTAATATTTCCCCGTTCGCATGTTGCATGCCAGCAAGACCAATCGGTGCAAGGGCAACCGGCATTGGCAGATTATGCCCTAACATATCCATCCTCGTGCTACGGTTACTTACATCAGCACCTACTCTTTGACGAAGTTTTAACCGTCTAAAGTCTTCCTCGTTTGATCGATATGTAGCCTCGGTCCAAGAACCAGCATCCACATAATCATAAAACATACGTGGCACACGGCCCTCGGCTAATCTCTGCTGGTCTTCAATACAGGTTATCACCGTCATTGTTGAACCTCGTCATAAAGCTCCAAATTACTCTTATCATGCAAGAGTATCATTCTTCCAATAAGGCCCACATTTCATAAGGTTAGGTTTTTGGAATCTTGCAATATACGCCTCATGTCTCTTGAATTCGCTATGAAACGCACACAGCCAGCGTTTCTGACCTTTTCATTATTAGATCGTATAAAATTTCAGGCAAACATAATTTACTATGCTACTTTTTTGGTAAAGCCATGAAGAAGACATTTTCGTTCTCCATTTTTTTAATGACTATCAGCGGCGGCGACGCATCATGCCCTCTTGGGTTACTGTAGCGATTAACCTGCCATCATCAGAGAAAACATTACCAAAATTTAGACCTCTTCCTCCAACCGCCGATGGCGCCCACTGATCAAATAATAACCATTGATCTGCGCGAAAATCTCTGTGAAACCACATGGCGTGATCGAGACTAGCAGAAACAACGCCGTCTGAGTACCAAGTTTGACCATGTGGGGCCAGAGCCGTCTCTGCAATTGTGACGTCAGACGCATAAGCTAACACGCTTTCATGTTCAGTGAATTTTATGGGTAATGGCTGAAGTGTTCGCACCCAATACCGACGTACAGGCTCACGAGGCTCATGTGTTGGGGGGGTGGGCGGATCAATTGGTCTGATTTCGAGTGACTTCTCTTCCAGAAATCTCCTGTGGGTAGCTTCTGGCAGAAGGTGAACTATACTCTCACGTCTTTCTTTTTCAGTTGGTAAATCATCGGCTGCGGGGACATCCGGCATTTGCGCCTGATGGTCGAAATGATTCTCCTTGACCATAAATGATATAGCCATTTGATAAATTAGCTGCCCATGCTGGCGAGCAACTACATTGCGGGTGGTGAAGCTCTCTCCATCCCGCAAAAACTCCACATCATATATGATGGGTACTGAAGGGTCTCCTGAGCGAACAAAATACGCATGGAGAGAGTGTGGGCTGCGGCCCTGCACAGTGCGGCTGGCCGCTACGAGAGCTTGGCCGATAATCTGACCACCAAAAACACGTGATCGCCCTGTTTTCGGCCCATGCCCCCGAAATAAATTCGTCTCCAACATTTCCAGATCAAGAATATCTATTATCATTTTTAACACACCACTGATAAACACCCATGAGGTTATCTAAGAGTACCAGACGAAAACCTTCTCAGAACTTAGAAAATGACCTTAAGCACTCATACAACCCCATCATATTTAATGTCTGGATTTCCCTCTTAATATTATAGATATATCACAATTGCTTATCTCGGAATTGCTGTGTGCCTCGTTTCTGCTGTATTTTCTCAGGAATATCGCAGTTTATGTTCCATACTACGGCGCAGGTATACCTTGGTACGACTGATAACTGATTTGCATGCTACGCAATTGGTGCACTATTTTCAAATACTGGTCGGGGCTTCGCCGCAAAAACCAATTCCTAAAACATAGAGCGCGATTACGAGCCTTACGCTGTATAAAATAGATGACATAATCCAACACAAGCAAGTTTATAGCAGCTTTGCCAAAAAGGTAGATCATTCGAGTTACATAGATTGTTGACGGCTGGCAAGTGATGCCTGCCCTAGATACTTTTTACCGATTTTAAAATTTCAACAGTGTTGCCAAATGGGTCCTCAACATAAACACTGGATGTGCCATCTCTATGTCCTGTCAGCGGGCCATACTTCTCGGCTTCATCGCACTCAAACGCTATGTGGGGTGGGTGTTGGCTTGGAATCACAAAAGCAATGCGTGTCCCGTTAACCTCCATTAACGCCCATGTATCGTCTTGGTAAAGCGTGACTGCTTGTAATTTAGACGAATACCAATCAATGGCTACCGTTAGGTCGTCCACGCACAAGGCAATGTGATGTAGGGTTAGTTGACTCATTTGCAATTACTACGCACCAAATGTTTGGTAGGATCACTGCAGAACGCCTGAGATTTCTGTTTTTTACGCTCAGCTCTCTATTCACCCGACTTTAGCTATTTTTTTTAATATTTTTGTCAATTACCGGCCACAAACTGACCTTAAGATAGTGTTAACCGATGAGTTGGGAAATGGGTACCTCCATTTTTCTGGAGACGTGATTGAAGTAGCCTCCCCTCCTCCCATCGGCTCTTTATACGGGGAAAAAGCCAAGTCTTTATAGCGAAAAGCAGCACAATCACCTTGAGAATAAGTTTTGTCAGAACAAAAACCATACTTGTCTGTTACTGGAGAGTTACTCAATATCCAATAATAAACATATCCCTCTCGTTGTGTGATGCTCTCAAAATCTACATACAGACTCTTCCCGTCCACACTGTTGACCACCTCTGTCCAGTCAGCCAAACATTTAGAGGCGGACATTGCAGTAAATACAAGTATCGATATGATCACGAAGTTTTTAATAAAAATAAAAAGAAGCACGGCGATTTAATACGCAGCTGTTCAAAATCAGTTTTGATAAATATTGCAAAGTTACGGTTTAAGAATTTTAATTTAGTATATACTTAAGTGTTTATATTGGGATGCGTAGTGTGAAAACTTATTTTATATCACCGCTTAAGAAACAATCTATGTTTGCTCGCCGCCAGTGGACAAAAGGCGGGGCTTTGATTTTTGAATATTGTCGCTGGGTCGACGGCATGATTTCAATATCTGTCCCCTCAACCGATCCTACTTTTGACCCTTATCTCATTATCAAAAATGCAAATAATGACTGGAGGAAATACGCATACGAGATTATTGAGGGATTCGATGGAAGCATAGAATGGGATTACGGTGATCATTTCAAGCGCGATGAGTGGCTAGATCTCGCAACAAAGATGGAAAGCGACATCAGGGAAGAATTAGACAAATTGGGGTGGAGTGAGGGACCAGAGGAATTATTTATCGAAGGTGAAATTGAGCTTGAAACCGATGAAACTCGGAAAGTACGGAACAATTATAATCTCGAGTGGTAATCGTTTTTAAATGCCAAGACGATAGAAAAGTTATGACGGAGTGGAGACTAGGTTTTATGATTAAAGCTACTTGTTCAATAAATAAAAGCTCATCAATATTGGCGGAAATGCTTTTAAAGAGACTTAAAGGAGAATCTTTTTTTTAATGAGTCCGCACATGTGGGAAAGTCTTATTATCATTTTAAAAGCAGAGCTCGACCCGAGGCTTCAGAAAACCCCTAGTTGCGTTGCGTTTTTCTTTCAAAATAAAGCGGACGTTAGTCTGTAGATTTTGTCATAACTGCGATTCAAGAAGAGAGGCATCTTAGCTCTTAGCTCAACTTTGATTTGACAAAATTCCAACCCCATTCGGGATATACTTCATCCCTAAGTGGCGAGCTTGGTTACGCTCGAACTCCTTACATGTGTCATTATGATTATGACCACGGATACCACCTCGAACCACTCCAGGCTGGGTTGATCGGAAAAAATCACACCAACTATCCGGAAGCTTTACCGAAAATGGTGGGGCTAACCAAAGCCGATAAAGCAAGCGTTTCTTATCCTTTTCCTGATAGTCTTCGAATTCAGTGCGCGAATGCAAAACAATATGATTATTAATAAACTGTAAATCTCCCGGCTCTAGCCACATTGAGAACATTGCGCCCGGGCGACGCAGAATATCGTCGAGTAGATCTATGCATTCAATTTGAGCTTCGCTCAATCGCGGCACACCATCCAGCTGCTGCGCCGTGTTGATACGATTTCGATTCCACTTCGCAAATAATCGACCATCTTCAACGTCAAATAGAGGTTGAGCATAGAAAGCACCCTCGTCAGGGGCCTGCTCTTGGTTACGGCTAAAGTGAAAATCTGAGAGTGCTACCTCAGCCAAATCTGGTCGTTCCTCTAACAAGGTTTGCCATGCTAAAATACTGCTGGACACCATACTCATACCCCCCGCCTTCGCTGCATTAAAGCAAGCCAGCGCGACGAGATCACATCCATCGGCGTGAAAGTCCAAATTAGAATTAGTGTTGTAACCCCGACCCCCTGCATGACGGTATATACCTCCTGCAGCCTGCACTTCAGAAATATATTGTGTCATTCTCCCTTGTGGGCGCGGAACACCCAGATGCAGGCCAATAACCCATGTTAAAATCCGATACTCTATCTCATTTAATTCTGAAGAAGGCAGACCTTTGACCAAAGTTACACCTCGCCCGAAATAGGCCTGCTTAGCGGCTGATATAATAGTGTGGAAACCCGAGCCCAAGTCAAAATCGTCAGGAGCATACTCAAAGAAAGACCGGTCTGGCGAGTAATTCTCTCTGATGACGTCAACCATGTGACGCGCTTGGGAGTCGCTTAAGTAATAAATCCACCCTGTATCGGTTTGCATGTTTTCCACCGTCCAAGCGGCGCTGGTATCAAAATCTATTAGCATCTCTAATCAAATTCTCCCGTGTTTTCACAAACCTATTTACACATTATTTTTTGCACGCTCTTAGTATCGCAATTTGATCTTTAGCAGACTAATTGAGTCAGCTTTTTTGAGCAGGCAACCAATAGATGCTATGATTTTGCTACTGATGTTACAACTGAGTGATTTACAGTGTCTAAATACCCAACGTCATGATAATGAACTTCAAGAGGGCACCCTATGAGCAATCCACGTAATCTAAGAGAGTTGTTGACCCGTGACGGTATAATTCGTGCCCCGGGCGTTTATGATGGAATCACAGCTCGTCTCGTCGAGCAATCTGGCTTTGATGCAACATACATGACGGGGGCCGGTACATCCATGTCGTTAGGATACCCAGATTATGGTCTTTTAACCCAATCGGAAATGGTAGCAAATGCCGCTATCATTACTCGAACCATCAGTATCCCTGTAATTGCAGATGCTGATACCGGCTATGGGAATGAGCTAAACGTCACTCGTACGGTTAATGAGTTTGAACGTGCTGGAGTGGCGGCAATTCATATTGAGGACCAAGTAAACCCCAAGCGTTGTGGTCACCTTGCAGGGAAAGAGTTAGTTCCAATTGACGAATATATTTCCAAAATACGAGCTGCCGTGGCTGCGCGCCAAGACCCAGATTTCATAATTATTGCCAGAACAGATGCAAACACGGTAACCGGCTTTGAGGACTCGATTCTGCGAGCAAACGCGGCATTAAAGGCAGGCGCCGACATCGCCTTTATTGAATCGCCTAAAACAATGGAGGAAATTATCGCCGTGCCAAAAAAGATAAAGGGTCCATGTTTATTAAATATAGTCGTCGGCGGCCTCACTCCCTCAATTAAACTCATTGACGCACAAAATCTCGGGTACCAGATAGTTATTCTACCATCAGTTCTCACAGCCACTGTTTTCTCTGCGTGTGACAAGGCGCTGGCAGAGCTGAGAGATACGGATCAATTGCCAAGTATACAGGGTTCAACATCCGTCGCAGACCGATTTAAAAGATTTCACGGCGATTACTGGAGCGAAATACGCACAAAATTTACCGATCCCTAAGACGAGTAAAATAGCAAGCTCTCGTCACACTCGAGTTCTAGGATAGCACAAAACTTATTCGTTAAAGAAGAAGCTGCAATTCCAAGGAGTACAGCGCTATGAATAAAAACAGCAAGTCGCTCAGAAATAAAACCATATGTAATAATAGCCGACTGGTGTTTACTACTCTATATCCGATAATGTCGAGGAGCGAAGCTATTATTAAATACAGTTCCACCAGAGGTCTAAAGACAACAGTAAATTGATTTTGAATGAGTCCAAAACATAAAATTGTCTCGTGCTTATAAAAAAGGGTCGCTAAAGTGGGAAGTGTCATAGATATGATTGGGTAAGAAGTAATTACAACCGGCTAACTGTACCCGCATTGACGTGTTCTTTGGGAATGAGTGTTTTAGTATTAACGACAAAGTAAAAAAGTGTCTTACAACTCTAAATATTAAATACGGTGTAGCGGGAAACTCTTGATCCTCGTAAATGTTTATATACCACGTGTCCATTATTGATATCTTATCATATCTTACAGTATTAATTTCATAAAGAGCATAAAATGGATCTTGCAACAGTACTTGGTCTAATGGGTGGCATAACCGTAGTTATCTTTGCTATTGGTGAAGACGGTAATTTTGCCCAATTTGTGAACATTCAAGGATTTATAATTGTTTTGGGCGGTACCTTCGCCTCAACAATGGTTAAGTTTCCAATTCAAAGCTTTTTTAAGGCCATTCCAATTGGGCTAAAAGCAGTTGTAACAAACGTAGATTCAAATCCCTTAGATATAATAAATAAGGCGATTGATGTGTGCGAAAACTGCAGGCAAAGCCCCAAGAAACTTTTAGCCATTGAGGATAACATGGGCGCAGTTGCAAATTTATTTTTTAAAAAAGGGCTTCAAATGTGCGCGGATGGAAAAGACAGCGCCTACATTCGAGAGTCACTTAATGCAGACATGAATTTGTATATCGTACGACAAGAGAATAGCATAAAAATATTCTTTTCTATTGCTGAGGCTGCCCCAGCCTTTGGAATGTTTGGCACTCTTGTCGGTCTAATACAAATGTTGAGTAGCCTTGAGGATCCAACTACAGTTGGGAAGGGCCTGGCAGTCGCTTTACTCACCACAATGTATGGTGTTCTGGTTTCTTACTTGTTTGCTCAACCCGTTGCAGAAAAACTGGACTCAAAGCTCAATTCAGATTCGGCTAATAGAACACTTATTATTGAGTGCGTCTGTTTAATTCAACAGCTTAAAAATCCTACGGAGATGTACGATATCTTAGAATCTTACTTGCCAGAAAACCTTAGGCGTAAGGAAGATCCAAGTAAAGAATCTGAGAAATAGTAAAGCGTCATCAGAATACATTTATAATTTACTTAGTAATTTGCTTAAATGGCCAGAAAATCAGTAAGAAAAGATCTCAGCCAATCGTGGCTTATGACCTTCACAGACATGTTAATGCTGTTGGTTGTGATGTTCGTTCTATTTTTGTCTTTCTCAGAAATCAACTCTGACAGTTTTAAACAAAATGCTGGAGCAATATCTGATGCATTTAACCAAGCCCCAGCCTCATCAATCCTTCCGGGGACAGCCTCAATCATTGATCTTTCGGATACAAATATTGACTTTGATAGCGTGGGTGAAAATGCCGCCACGAAAAGTAAAATTCCAGAGGATAATAGTAAGACCCTGGTTAACTGCGTTGAGGGAAAAAATTGTGAGGAAAATCCGAATAAAAGTGACGTTGGCAAGAATACCAAAAGTAAATACTTCACAGATGTCAACTCCGATAAAGCCGTAGTTTTTAAGAAACTTAAAAATGAGGTGAAGAATACGGGTCTGGAAATCACCAAAAACGAAACCAACATTACTATTAATGTTCCAGAGAAGATGACGTTTGATCAAGGTAGTGCGTATCTCAAACCAAAAATGAGAGATTTGTTAATTAAAATTAGCTCGGTAATAAAGGAGTTCGCAGATATAAAACAAGTTGTTGTAACAGGTCATACTGATAATGTACCAATTTCAAATATCGATTTTCAGTCTAATTGGCAGTTATCTGCCGCTCGCGCGGTAAATGTCGTTCATGGTTTATTGGAAGAATCGAACATCGACAGAGAACTTCTTTTAGCTGTGGCGTCAGCTGATACTCAACCTATTGTTCCCAACACAAGCCGCGAAAACATGGCTCAAAATAGACGGGTTGAAATAGTATTACGATTTTGATGCTTTTACATTGATTTAGCTGATTATCCATCGCATTTGAGGGTTTGGAGGGGATTGAGCCCCTCGCTTAGCAACTGGCAAGTTTAGCCGCCTAAATTACCCAAAAAGTCATGTTCCACACACCCAGCCTTTAGTAAACGGCCATAAAGCAAAATAAGCATGCCGTCAGCTGTCAAATTCAATTTTATTTAGGGCATTAGTCGCAATGTTCAGTCATTATGTTATACCGTAATTGTGATATACTGTTTCGTGAAATTAAACTAGGTTGACAAAAAAAAATTATTTTTACACACGAAAAAAAACGGGTTTTTAAAAGGATAAATTGTGCCTTCACTCCCTCCAAAAAATTTGATCATCTTCATGTCAGATGAGCAT
>CENZ01204239.1_pt1 | contig 13093 bp, 13 predicted proteins | sample 361341 | NCBI WGS metagenome assembly CENZ01 (sample SAMEA2619782, study PRJEB7988) | marine metagenome | biome: marine biome (ENVO:00000447); feature: deep chlorophyll maximum layer (ENVO:xxxxxxxx); material: "saline water (ENVO:00002010), including plankton (ENVO:xxxxxxxx)" | depth 50 m
CGATTGAAAGCATTAAGAGAGGCAATGCCCAATATTCTAACCCAAATGTTATTAAGATCTGCAAATGGCGTTGGTTACAATAATTACCCTGACAATGTTATTAAATTCTTCGTCAAGCAGTGTGCAGATGCTGGTATGGACTTGTTTCGCGTATTTGATGCATTGAATTGGGTTGAAAATATGCGCACCACAATTGATGCTGTGCGGGATAATGGCAAGCTATGCGAGGGAGCTATATGCTATACCGGTGATATTACTGATCCTAAAAAAACAAAGTATAATTTAGATTATTACGTAAGGGTTGCAAAAGAATTAAAAACTGCTGGAGTTCATATTCTTGGAATTAAGGACATGGCTGGAATTTGCAAACCAAACGCCGCAAAAATATTAGTCAAAAGTCTAAAAGAAGAAACTGGATTACCTATTCACTTCCATACACATGACACGAGTGGCATAGCGTCAGCCAGCATACTAGCAGCCATTGATTCTGGCGCGGACGCGGTAGATGCAGCGATAGATTCAATGAGTGGGTTAACATCTCAGCCGAACTTGGGCGCCATCGTGGCAGCACTTAAGAATACCGAAAGAGAAACATGTCTCGACACACAAGCACTTGCTGATATCTCAACTTATTGGGAACACATAAGATCTCTATATTCAGGTTTTGAGGCCGATTTTCGATCTGGAGCGTCGGAAGTATATTCTCACGAAATACCGGGCGGTCAGTATACTAATTTAAGGCAACAAGCCAAATCATTAGGCATTAATGAAAAATGGCCGCAAGTTGCCAAAACCTATGCTCAAGTTAATCAAATGTTTGGAGATATAATAAAAGTAACTCCAACATCCAAGGTGGTTGGAGATTTGACACTTTTCATGATTACCTCGAACATTACAAAAGAAGAAATATTAGATCCGAATACTGAGATTGCTTTCCCAGAATCAGTAAAGCAATTATTTAGGGGTGAGTTAGGTCAGCCATATCAAGGTTTTCCATTAGTTTTGCAAAAAAAAATACTCGACGGAAACAAGGCTCTTACTGTGAGACCTGGATCGATCTTACACGATATAAATTTAAAACAATCAAAGAAAGAGGCTGAAAAGATTGTTGCCCGGTCAATAAGTGATCAAGAACATGCCTCTTACCTGATGTACCCTAAGGTCTTTTGTGATTACTCAAGACATTTGGAAGAATTTGGCGATGTCAGCAAAATCCCCACTAAAGCTTACTTTTATGGTATGAACGTAGGCGATGAGATAGCAATAGAGATGGAACGAGGAAAAACTTTGGCTCTCCGCCTTCTGGCAGTGGGCGATCCAGCTAGTGATGGTCACAGAACAATTTTCTTTGAATTAAACGGGCAACCACGATCGGTTCGCATTCATGACAAAAATCAAGAAGAAAATAATCAACTTAACCGTGTTGCCGAGAAAAATAATCCAAACCATGTTGGAGCACCAATGCCAGGCATAGTATCAAAAATTAATGTAGACGTGGGTGAACAAATTAAAAAGGGTGATCAAATCCTGTCAATTGAAGCAATGAAGATGGAGACAGGCATTAAATCCGACCGCGACGGGATAATAAAAGAATTATTAGTCTCTATTCAATCACAAGTTCGTGGAGGTGACCTTCTCGTTGTTTTTGAGGATTAAAGGTGAATATTTAAATCTCATTATATATTGAAACGATTGAATACAATTACTTTAGAGTAAAACAAAATATCCACCGAGATTCATCCGGTGGATATTTGCCTCAAAAAAAACTCTAACTTTCTGATAGCGTCCCCCTAAAGAAATGTTGCCTGCCAAGCATCTAACATTCCGTTTAATACAAAGTTTAATAATTATTTGGATTAGTTATCCCAATTCTATTCACATTTATATATTTTAAACATTTGATCATGGTAAGACGGTTTTCAATATCTATTAGGTGTTCTAATAAACTATTATCTGTTAAACGAAAAACTTGGCGTTCAGAAGAACTCCAACCCGCACTATTAATAATAGATTGAACATTGTTTCTATAAATTTCCCATGTCTTGATATAATTATTCCAATCACCATGATAAGCGGCATTCACATGATCAACAATTTTTACTGGATCCGTTTTGATTTTGTTAACCGCGGAATATACTACGCAAGACTCAATTTTTTCTAATAGACTATGGTTTTTTTGTATTTTAAATTCTGTTGCATTTAAGGAAAGCCCCACAATACCCGCTACTAAACAAAAACCTATAATTGTGGGACCCAATAAAACGACTATCATTTTTGATTTTAGTAATATAGGCATAGAATCCACCTTAAATCTCCTCAAGAGAAAAAGATTTTACGCCATCACCATTTTAGTTTTTTATTTATTAAAAAAAGATATTCAAAGAAAACTAAAACTTTATTAACAAGCATTAAACAAGTTAAAATGATATTTGCATTTGAGAAAATACTCATAGTGAATTAGCAAACCTTTTTTTAATTCACTATTTCACACACAAAGGCACAAGTCTTAACATGTTTTTAAACTTGTTAAGTTACCTTATTAATTAAAAATTAAATGTGGTGGATAGATGAGTGGCAAAGCAAAGTAAAATTAGTCCCAAAATAGGTATTCATAAAAAAAACGTAATTTTGGATAAAGAAAATAACTCAAATAGTCGGATTAGCCAAAATCATATGGCGACCCAACGAGCCAAAGCTGTAGCCATTAAAGACACCAGCCAAAGTGGCAAAATGCCAAAAATTATAGCAACTGGCGCAGGGACCTTTGCTGATCAAATACTTCAAATAGCTTGGGCAAATAATATAAAAGTAAGAGAGGATGCTGATTTAATTGAAATTTTATCAGCGATAGATATTGATAGCGAAATACCTGTTGAAACTTTTGCGGCCGTCGCGGAGATTCTTACTTATGTATATCGCGCTAACGCAAATAAGAAATTAAACGAGAACATAGAAAACGAGATGGGAAAAAAATAATGAAAAATATCGATATTACTAATTTAATCTCTGATATCGAGACCACAATTATTAAAACATTAGATAATGTTGAAAAGGGAAATTTTTTTAATCTACCAACATTAAATTCAAAAATTACAAAATTATATAGTTATATAAATAGAGTTAACCCAAAAATTAATAATAATGAAAAGAATAATTTTAAATTATTGTTATGTCCCCTTACAGAAAAAATAGATGAAATAGAGAGCCATATTAAAAAGAATTATAAATTTATTAATACTAAACAAGACATTACCCCGCAATCTGCCGCTCAAGCTTATAAAAAATAATACTGAATTAAGAAAAAAATGCCACTGGATAAATAATAATGGATCTAGACACGATCAGTTATCTAAAATTTTTTTTCGCGTTGCTTTTTGTGCTAGGACTCATTGGTGGTTTGGCGCTTTTAGCAAAACGATTTGGTATAGGAAATAAAGGGCCGCTTTTTAATCGAAAACATAATACTTTATCAATAATAGAAACACTACAACTTGACTCAAAACGCAGAATCATAACTGTCAGACGAAATAGCACTGAATATCTAATCCTCCTAGGAACCGGAGCTGACATACTTTTAGATACTCAGCCTAGTCATAAATCAGATAATATTAGTCAAGAGTCTGAAATCAGTAAGGTAAAAAATAATAATAAGGATTTGGATTTTTCTAAATGAAAATTATATGACTAAGTTTCACATAAAAATTTTATATAAATCAATACAATTAAGTTTTTTTGTAATATCAAGTTTTATTGCTTTATCATTTTTTTTATCTGATACCGCAATTGCTCAATCATTTTCTCTAGACCTTGGACAAGGTGGGTCGACAGCCACCGAAAGGTTAATTCAGCTATTTTTACTCGTAACGGTAATGGCTTTAGCACCATCCATACTAGTGATGACCACTTCATTTATAAGAATTGTAATTGTGTTGTCCTTTTTACGAACAGCAATGGGCGCCCAACAAACACCACCAAATCAGGTCATTATGGCTTTGGCGCTTTTTTTAACTTTTTTTATAATGGCTCCAACATTTGAAAAAGCTTGGGAAGACGGTGTCAGACCATACATAGATGGTCAGATTGATGAACGTGAGGCATTTGAAAAAAGTCTAGAGCCATTAGAGATTTTTATGCGGAAATTTGTTCGTGATCAAGACTTGCGACTATTCTTAGATATTGCAAATATTCCAGAGCTTGAGAGCCGGGAAGAAATTCCTATAAAGGTTCTTATTCCAGCGTTTATCATAAGTGAATTGAGAAGAGCTTTCGAAATTGGTTTTTTAGTTTTTATACCCTTTCTTGTAATTGATATGGTTGTTGCCTCAGTTCTTATGTCAATGGGCATGATGATGTTACCACCAATTATAATTGCACTTCCATTCAAAATAATTTTCTTTGTTCTGGTAGATGGTTGGTTTTTAATAGTTGGCAGCTTAGTTCAGAGTTTTGGTAGTTTGAGTAATTGAATATCAAAATTAATTAACCAAACTCAGTTTATTTTGTTCAAGTCTCTTGCGGTAGCCTACCATGAAATTTTTAAAATTACTAACCAACTTAACTCGACCCGATATGGTTCGATAATCTATTAAACCAACACTATCAGGGCTGGCTATTAAACGAAAAGCATCTTTGAATGGTGTTGTATCCATCTCTTTAGTGTAATCTTTGTTTAAACGAGTTATTCCACGATTATTCCCACTGTAAGCTAACGCTACACCATAATTCAACACCAACTGGGCCTGGCGTTCATCTAACTTTCGACCTGGTCCTGCACCCGAAGTTTTTAAAAGACGTTGCAAGGAGTTTGCTGCTTTAGGCCAATCTCTTCCCCAATATATTTCTGTTCTCAAAAGGTCAGCTTCACGGCTTTCATCATTTTCCAACGGTGTTAATGCCTCATTAAATCGCTTAAGTTCAATTAAGGCCCTTGAATTAATATAACGTCTTTGCTTACTATTTGCCGCAGATCCTGTCTGTGTTTTTACAAGAATATCAACAGCCTTTTCTGGCTCTTTATTAAGTAAATAGACATTTGCTAATTGCCCCCCTACCTTTGCCTTTTCATTTCCCTTTAGTCTAAATTCAACTTGTTGCAACAAAAGCTTTGACGCTTGTTCAAGAAGATCTACTCCCGTCAATCGAGAAGCCAATTTTCTTATCATTTCATCACCTTCGGCACCAGATGGAGTAAGTTCTTTAAATTCTTCAAAAAGTGCAAGAGCTCGAATTGGTGCCAACTTATCAGCCTGGTCATTCAAATAAAGTTCAATAAAAGCCGCCTCCATTTCCTGGGTAAGTGTTGCCACCTCTTTCCGACCACTAAAATTCGAAACGGCTGATCTTAATGTTCTTAATCCTTTACGATATTTACCAACTTGATTATATAAAACTCCTAATCTACTCAGGAGATTAAATTCAAAATCGCCGCCTCTCCAAAGATACCTAAGTTTTTCGAGCTCGCGAATTGCTTTTTCTGGCTGCATTTTTTTTAAATCTAAGAGCAAGTTAGTCCTATCTACAATTGAGGCAGCAATACTTGGGAAGTGCGTTCCTTTTTCGACAGCCTCCCAGGCTTTTATAGCACCTTTAAAATCACCAGCTTGTTTTTTTAATCTACCTTCAACCAGAGCCAATTGATCGATTTCTTGCGGAAGCAAACTCTCTTTAGCTAGAGAACCGAGGTGTTTTATTCCCGCCTTGACATCACCTACTGCAATATCCGCTTCAACCGCCAATATCCCTACTTTAACTTTTATTGGTCTAGGATATGCGTTAAATATGTTACCCTTTTTACTTAGAAATTTAGCAGAATTTTCAATATCCTCCCCAGCCGTTAATTTTGCAGCTGCACGCCAAAAATTTCCCTCATCTGTATCTCCCATACTTGGATGCATAAGCATTTTTAGAGCTTCCGTATTTCTTCCCATCATAAAATTAGTCGCACCACTGAGTAAACGATATTTCCCAGTAAGATCTATATCTGGATTCTTTGCCTTTATAACCTTTAGAACACCATTCGCCTCATAACTGTATCCATTACCAAATAAAAATAGTGCTAAATCCATTCTGGCCTTATCTTTCTCGGGACCTTTTACACGCGATAAACGATCTAGTATTTTTCGTTTTGTAAAATAAAATTCGCCTGGTTTTTGACGACGAATGTTTCTCCATGTTCTTATCGTAAAAATTCTTGATAGAGCTTGTATTGTTTTACCTTTAGCTTTCGCCATACCCTTGGTCGAAAGAGCGAGACGACTTGGCGAGAATATTTCAACATTTTGTTGTTTAGAACGAATTGTCAAATCATCGATATTTGGTTTGATAACTATTCCTTGCGCAGATTCAAGAATATTTAATTGTGGATATTTATAGTTTCTAATTATACCTGTTGATAGAGTAATGACTGGGATCACGAATAAATTATCATAAACCTTGGTATCCTTAAAATAGATAGGCTCGCCAGCGTCACGGATAGTTGCGAGAAGTTTAGGCCCTAACTTTGTTAATTTGGTACTTATATTAATTGGGGTTTCTGGCTTCATAAGCTGCTTCTTAAAATCAAAAATCCAAGCAAACCCATCTCTCCTAATACTCGGATTAATTCCCTCAATTGTTACCAAACGGAGTATGGTTGAAGAATCTGATGGATCTTGTGTTATAGATTTTAGAGCGAGGCCACCTTGGTCTTTTAATTTACAAATATCAACTTTCTGCGCTTTATCAAAAACCATCCATAGGTTTCCGGCTCTGCGAAAGACAGCCGCTGCAACTGGGCCAGGCCAATCAACTCTCAAAGAAACATTCTTAATATCATCCGCAGTAATTTTTTTCTTTGGCTTTGGTGTCGGGGCGCAAGAAACCTCTTTAAGAAGTTTTTGTTTTAATTTATCCTCTTTTTTCTTCAATTGTTGTTTAGAACCTTGAGGGGTTTTAGTTGCTTTCGGCTTTTTTATAGATGATGACAAGGGTTTCTGACTTTCTTCTTTAATAATATTTTGAGCTAATTTTAACCCATTCTGCGTATCATCAATAGTTTCTTTAAAAGTATTAGACAATTGAGGTATTCTAATTTTTGAATTGGTAATAGCCGCTTGCTTGGAAGTGAAGATACTTTTACGTTTGTCAGAGATTTTTTGAGAACCAAATATCATTGAACTAAGCGCCCCAATTGGTGGGGCATCATTCAGGTCCTTTGGGTTTGAAATATCAACAACTATTTTATAACCGCTCCGAAAATGTTTGAAATCAGACGTTGAAGGAACGGATAAACCGACTATTGTATTGTTTTCTTTTACAATGGAAACGGCGCCATTAATATTTCTCAAATTATATTGTTTTAGGGAGCGTAACCTTATATTGGCCTTTGCCCTAAAAACTATCTTAACTAAATTCTTATTTTTCTCTATAGAATAAGGTACTTTATTTCTCCAATCGAATACAATTCTATTATATGAAGGATAGATCCCTGTTCGAATAGCAATATTCTGTAATTTATTTCTCTTGGTGTTTATCTTTTTTATTATTGGAGATTGAAAATCGTCTCTAATGACTTCCACTACAATGGTTCGCCCATTTGAGTAATAATTATGACTAGAATCGCCCAACAGAGGAAACGTTAGGGTTTTTCCATTATCTCGTAAACTGGGCATACCAACATATTGTTTTAATGTCCGTACTGTACTTGTATAATTTGCCTCAATAGGCCTTGAAAATTGAATTATTAATTGTCGCCCCTTTAATCTTGCGACAAAAGGAACCGGCTTTGGCCAAGTAAATATCATCTTCCCGATGCCATCAACATCTTTAGCTCGAATACTAACGGGATCTGCAACCACCTCAAAACTAAAGAGCGATACGAGCAATAAAAGCCCAACCTGCAATATTCTATGACTGATTAAGTTTATTTTAATAATAAAGCGGTCGATAATACTTTCCATTTATTTTTTTCGTCCAGATGCAGAAATAACGATGTCAACTCTCCTTGATAAGATTTGACGCTGAATAGCATCAGCTTTCTTCAAATAAGAATTATGTGCATTTCCGTAGCCATAATTCATGAGATCGCCAGTATAACCAGCTTTGCGCAATGAATTCCCAACTGATATAGATCTAGCTAGCGACAACTCCCAATTAGATTGATATTTTGTATTCTCAAAATTTTTTTCATCTGAATAACCATTTATACCAATTCGATTTTTTACATTTCCTAGTAATCCGCCTAGCGTAAATAATGGTTCCTGAGCAACTGACTTGAGCGCTGCAGAATTTGCACCAAAAAGAAGAGAGCCTGGCAAAGATAATACTAAGCGATCCTCAAGAAGAGTTAATTTACTTCCTCTCAATGCTTGTGAACGAACTACTTTTTGCTCAAGAACGGCCTGCAAGTAGTCCAAATTAATAGCTTGGGATTGCATTTTAAACGCAATTTTCTTTTCAGGCTCAACAGCTTCCTTAATAGTTTCATCACTTGGATTTAATGCCTCAGTAAGCGCATCTACCATTTCTTTCCAGCTTTCCGGTGTAACGTTTGAGATTGAAAATAGCATTACAAAAAATGTAAGCATGAGTGCCACTAAATCTGCAAATATTACTAACCAATTAGTTGATAGTTCTTTTCTTTTTTTGAGCTCAAAAATATCCACAATATTAGCCATCTAATTTTCCTTTTTTAGAGGACTTAATAAGCGAGCATAAAACTTTTTTGCATCTGCTGGTGTACGTACATAAAATTCGAAAATAATTTCACCATTATCAATCGCTCCTAAACCGATAGAAATTGAATCGGGTGGGGCACCTCGGCCTAAAATCTGTCTAACAAATGCTCCAGCTCTTGCCATAGGAAGAGTTTGGTTCACTGGTAGATTTCCGCTCGGCTCAATTGGGGTACCCACAATAAACTCCATATCAAATTGGAAACCTGGCGGACGACTGCTCAAAGCTGAAATTATTCTGTCTATTAAATCTCTTTGGGACACCTTAATGGTAGCTCTGTCATTATTGAAAAGAGCTTCAGCTCCCATTTCAATACGAAGTATTTTTCCGGTCTTTAACTCTTCGATTTTTTTTACACCATTAGCTTTTAAAAATAAATCATTCAATTTTTGAATAAATGCTTGGCCTGGACTATCAGCCCCCCGATCGCTATCGGACAACTCTTCCCTTAACTGGAGACTATCCATAACCGCTTCGGATTTTTTCTGATCAATTGTTGATATGGTTACCAATAAAATAAAAAATGCAAGAATAAGAAGATATATACTTACAAATTGTAATATTGTATTATTCTGCGACTTAGGCACGGTCTTAGCTATTTTTAAATTATTTATATCCATTTATCTTTTCAGTTCTTAAGTGCCTGCATCTGGAAGATTCCGGATACGTGTTAACTCAACGGTCATCTCCTTCGCCCTCTCAGGATTCATTTGCGCCATGATTGGAGCCAACTTTCTCTCTTTCATACGTTCGGCTACCATTAATAATGTGTTGATATCCAATTCACCAAATATTCTTGCTGCATCCTTGGGTTTCATCGCCTCATAAATTTTTACTAGAGATTGCATTTTAAGATCTTCTTGACGGTCATGTGTTTTAATCAATTTTTTAATCGCCAACTCAAGTCGCCTCATTTCAAGAATTTTTTTGTCTATTCTTTTCTCTGCAGCACCCAATAAGCCCTCTCTTATTCTTAATTCCTCTGCGCGTGCTTCAATTAAATCTCGTCGCTCCGCGAGTTGCTGTAATACTTTGATTTCATTGTCAGTAAATAAAGTTGGATCATCTTCCGGATCAATTGACAAATCACTTTCTTGATCAATCTTTTTTGATTTATTTTTATCTTTTAACGCTGCCCCTTGATTATTATTTTTTAATGGAGCTTGAGCTTTAGCATCTTTAATGAGAAATAGAATTTTATTCTGCTCTTCAATAATTAATTTTCCTCCAGAAAGGAAAAAGAAAAAAGAGGCTAAAATTAAAAGGTTTAGATAATAAAATTTATAACCATTTGGTTTTATTTCCATAATACACACTTTACTTTCTAAATATTTTGATTACTAAAATTACAAGTAATTTATTTTTTTACTTTATTTGCTATTAATTTTTTTAGTGCTAATTCCAATCTTCTCATCTCTTGTATTTTTTTGTCTATTCGTTTTTCTGCAGCACCGAGAATACCCTCTCGCAAAGCTAATTCTTCAAATTGGGCCTCTATAAACTCCCTCCTGTTGACTAACTTTTGCAACATTTCAATCTGCTTAGAGGAATAAAGGGTTGGATCCTCATTAGACCGTTTAGATAGAGGACTATTTTTAATTTGTGTAGATTTAGAGCCTGCTATGGAGCTTTTACCTTCTCCGAAAGCGTCTTTGTTAGGTAACTCATTTTTTTTCATTTGAGCCATTGCAGATGAAAAAAACCTAGGGTTTTCAATATAAATAGTTGAAAAAAATATGCTAATAAATATCATTATGAATAGTGTAACCATAGTTTTAAGGCAATTCATAAATTTAAAAGAATGTTTAAACATATTGCTATTTTTTCCATCCGTGAATTAGCTTGCAGATCTTAATGCTTTTATAAATTCAAGCTCTACATCTGATTTAATAACCGGTTTTTCCTTAAGATTACTAATTAAAGAACCCAAATCCCTTCGATTATTGATATTTGTATGATTATGAACATCTTCTAATTTTACATTATTCTTGTCCAAATTATCACTTAAACTACTGTTTGTTTTTAGTGAAGTTATTTTATTAACTTTGCTGCGTTCGGTAATCCTCACGCATCCTTCTAGGTGATCAGCTAACTTTTGACCGCGGTCAATTAAAAAGTTTAAATCATCACTAATTCCAACAGCCTGATCGGTTCCTTTGTTCATAATATCGGCTGACTTTTGGGCGGTAAGCTTCAATTTACTGATACTTGCCTCAGCTCTTTTAGTGGCTGTTTGAAAATTAATAGCTAATTTCTCTAAACTTTTTTGATCTCTGCGCAATGCCATAATTCTATTATTTAACATAATTCCATACCCGATAGCTGAAATAAGTAAGATGGCGATAAAAATATCCATAATTATATACATAATTAATTTTTCTCCTGACTAAATTTTTTTTGTATTTTAATTGCAATATTTTGGGCCTTGCGCCCCATTACACCTGTAAACATTTTGATATTTCCACATTTAATATCAACTAAAGATGTTGATTTTACGTCTAAAAGTAAATTTGAACCCTTTTTTAAATTAAATATTTTACCTAATGAAATAGTTTGTTCGTCGAGAACTGCAGTTAGGTCAATTTCTGTTTGCCATAGTTCGTTTGCTAAATGAGTCTCCCAGATTGCATCGCGGCCAAATTTCTCGCCCATAAACATTTGTAACAATAACTCGCGAACAGGTTCTAAGGTCGCATATGGGATGAGTACATCTAAAAGTCCTCCTCTCTCTTCCATTTCTATTCGAAATTTTGCAACAATAACCGCATTAGATGGCCTTGCTATAGTCGCAAATTTAGGGTCTGTCTCAAGGCGTTCGAAACTAAAGGTTACTGGAGTAATCGGCTCAAAGGCACTACCTAAATCATTTAGAACCACTCGAACCATTCCTTCAAGTAAATTTCTCTCTATAGTCGTAAACGGCCTTCCATCAAGTTTAGTAGGAGCCGAGTCACGTCTTCCACCCAGTAAAATATCGATTGTTGAGAATATCAGCGAACTATCAAGAGTAATAAGACCTGAATTTTCCCATTCGTCCGCTTTAAATACCCCCAACATTGCGGGGGCCGGCAAGGATTCAATATAATCGTTAAATCTCATGCTGGAAACATTATCTAATGCCACTTCGACATTATCCGAAGTGAAATTCCTAAGAGATGAAGATAATAATCGCATCATTCGATCAAATACAACATCGAGCATGGGCAGACGATCATTCGTTACCATTCCATGATTCAATATTGCATCAAGACCAGTATCGTCATTAGAACCTTTTTGTTGGGGGTCGGCACCAAGCAAACTATCAATTTCGTCTTGATTGAGAACACGAGTAGCCTCAGTATTTGATGTCATTTCTTCCCATTCGGCAGCAAGTTGGTCCTGATCATCAGAAACCTTTTCCCCTACCTTTTCGGCCTCGGGCTCCGCGAGAGCCTCAATATCATCATTTTCTTCACTGGGGGGAGTCACAATTTAATACCAATGTTATTAATGTTAATTATTATTTGGGTGATACAGATATAACCCATAACTATTGCACCAGCATTTCTTTAAATAAAACGCCCTTAACTTTAGATGGGGCAATCGCAGAATTTACACGTGTCAACAACTCTTCGCGCAATCGATAAATTCCAGCGGAACCCTTGAGATCACCAACACGCAACTCCCTCAAATAAACTTGAAAATTATCGATGATACGAGGCAACAAAGCCTCTAATTTTGGAATTAATTCTGGATCAGAAACTTCTATCGAAACAATCAATTTCATTCTTGCAGCTTTTCGTCCGATCGTATTCAGATTAACCGCAATTTCGGGTAATTCATAAAAAAAAGCCGGGGCAACAAAATTATTTTCTGGAACTTCGCCAGCTTTAGTTATTACATTCTGCTGATCAGTTGTATTAGAGTCGAATAGACCGAAAAAATATGCGGCTGCGGCAGCCCCTAACAAAAGGACCAATACTCCAGCTACAATTATAATTATCAACTTTCCCTTGCCCCCACCTTTGGAAGCGTCCTCACCTCCACCGTCAGCGGTGTCATCAAGTTGTTCTGATTCTTCGTCAGCCATTGCCCACCAATTTTTTTTAAATCAAGTTATACTGCCTGATCATTAACGCCAGACCGTTTTTTCACAACCTTACTATATTTCAAGATAGTTAATAATAAGTTGAAAAACCCCATAAAGAAATCTATCGCAACAAAACCCTCAAAATTTAATTTAAAAAAAAAATGGGAATTTGTGGCAACTTATACCTAGAAAGAAAATTATTCTACGTAATATTTGGTCTCAAGAATCGATATTATTTTTATAACCATCTGATATTATTAATTAAATAATAATGGCATGAATGATGCATTTGATTAACCAACCTTTAAAAAA
>CENZ01394851.1_pt1 | contig 13068 bp, 10 predicted proteins | sample 361341 | NCBI WGS metagenome assembly CENZ01 (sample SAMEA2619782, study PRJEB7988) | marine metagenome | biome: marine biome (ENVO:00000447); feature: deep chlorophyll maximum layer (ENVO:xxxxxxxx); material: "saline water (ENVO:00002010), including plankton (ENVO:xxxxxxxx)" | depth 50 m
AAACACCAATTTATATCTTCAAGGCTTGTCAAAGAGATTGTTAGTATGGGCGGCGATATAACACATTTTGTAACGCCAAACGTGCGTCAGATGCTATTGGATAAATTCTCTTAATAATCTACTTTTATCTTATTTCACTGCGATCAAGTATTGACCAAACATCAACGTATGCTTATGTTGCGCGTTTAATGGTTGCATCATTAAGCTCATGTCTCAAGCTGAGATGTGTGTTTGTGATTTTCTATTAAGGGCACGTAGCTCAGTCGGTAGAGCATCCGCCTTTTAAGCGGACGGTCACAGGTTCGAATCCTGTCGTGCCTACCATTTTGAAAATTCTCAAATTGTTGATTGGGAGAAAAAAGGGTAAAACCAAGTCTTCTTATTTTTCTTACTTCTAAATACTTGTTGATTACTTGAAGGTTGTATACATCCTGCAAGAACGTTGGGTTTTACAAAGCGCTGGCTTATATTGCCTATACTGTTATTGGTACATAATTTTTTGAAATCGGGGGGGTCGCTCATGAACATCCTTTTTATAATGTATGATCAGTTGCGATTTGACTATCTTAGCTGTGCGGGGCATCCGCGATTAGAAACCCCAAATTTTGACCGTGTTGCGTCCATGGGCGTTCGATTTACGCAGGCTTATGTTCAATCTCCAATCTGTGGTGCAAGCCGGATGTGTTATTATACGGGGCGTTATGCGAGCAGCCACGGGGCACAATGGAATGGTTTCCCGTTGCGCGTTGGCGAGCAAACAATCGGCGATCATTTGCGCAAGGTTGGAATGAACTCCTGGATTATAGGGAAAACCCATATGAAAGCTGATGCTGAGGGTATGGCCAGATTAGGGTTGGCTCCAGATAGTGTAATAGGGGCACGTCAGGCCCAATGCGGATTTGATAATTGGGCACGTGATGATGGGCTTTGGGGATACGGGCCTGATGGATATTATGATGAGAACCGTAGCCCCTATAATGAATACCTAAAATCCAAGGGTTATGATGGCGAAAACCCCTGGGCCGACTATGCCAACGCTGGTATTAGTGACCAGCAGATTGCCTCGGGCTGGATGTTTAGTAATGCCGACAAGCCAGCAAATATTCGCGAAGAGGATAGTGAAACCCCGTGGCTTACAAGTGAAGCTATTAAATTTGTAGATAAGACAAAGGAGCCTTGGATGGCCCATGTAAGCTTTATTAAACCACACTGGCCATACATTGTGCCAGCCCCTTATAACGATATGTACGGACGTAATGACGTTCCGGGGGCTAAGCGCCATGATGTTGAACGGGAAAACCCTCATCCCGTTTTTGGCAGTTATATGGGTAATAAAATTGCATTAGCATTTCAACGCGATGAAGTTCGTGAAAAGGTAATTCCTGCTTATATGGGACTGATCAAGCAATGCGATGATCAACTTGGGCGACTGCTGAACCATTTGGAGGCGTCAGATCGGTTGAAAGATACGGTTGTCGTTCTAACTTCTGATCATGGTGATTATCTTGGTGACCATTGGCTTGGCGAGAAAGATTTGTTCCATGAGCCATCGGTTAAAGTTCCTCTGATCATTTATGATCCGAGGCCTGAGTTTAATAAAACGCGCGGAACGACCTGCAATGCACTCGTGGAAAGTATTGACTTGGCACCTACGTTTGTGGAGATGGCTGGAGGGTCTATTCCAGATCATATTCTTGAGGGTAGATCTCTGATGCCCTGGCTTAAAGGAGACAACCCTGCTTGGCGAGATTACGTAATTTCCGAGTATGATTATTCTGTTACACCACAGGCTGCAAAATTGGGCGTGGACTCGCGTGATGCTCGGTTGTTTATGGTTTTTGATGGTAGATATAAACTGATGCATGCAGAGGGCGGAATGCGGCCAATGTTGTTTGATCTGAAAAATGATCCTGATGAGTTTTATGATCTTGCTAAAGGTTCCAAACATAGCTCCGAAATTAATAAGCTTTATAAGAATCTGCATAACTGGGGCCTGAGAATGTCACAACGTTTAACAAAATCGGAGAGCGATTTAGATGCTATGCGCGGCAGATCAATGCGTCGAGGAATTTTACCATTTATGTTTGATGGTAGCGAAGCACCAGACGAACTGACCGAGAAGTATCGTGGTTTTATCAAACAGAATTATGTAAAAGAATAATTTTTTCAACAGCATACACATTCATCTTTTACAATAAGCGCAAATTCACTATGCTATTTAAAATTTTTCTTTAACTCATGCTTGTGGAAAGTTTTAATGTCGAGAGAGGTTTTAATAGTTGATACTGAATATGAAAAATATAAATCGTATTTAGAACCTATATTTCCAGAGTTAAACTTTTCTTATGCCGTTAATGGAACTGAAGCATCTGACTTGCTAACGAAAGCCGAAGTTATTATTTCGATCGGCCGCTGGTTAACGCCAGAAAAGATTAATAATGCTAAAAAGCTCAAATGGATCCAGTGTAATATTACCGGCACTGACCATTTGAATGATAGTTTAGAAGGGCGGCCCGATATTATACTTACAACTGGACGTGGAATACACGGACCGCAAATGACAGAGGTAACACTTTTGCATATGTTAGCTCTTTATCGTCAGGTCCGAAGGTTAACAAAAAATCAGGAGATTCACGTATTTGATCGCTTTTTGCCCAAAGTTCTTGATACCCGAAAGGTTGCAATTCTTGGATTAGGTGCCATCGCTGAACATATGGCAAGAACATTTAAAGCGCTTGGAATGACGGTTTATGGCATCTCGCGAACAAGTCGGCCTGTAGAAGGAATTGACAAAGTATTTAGTCGAGAAGACATCTGTGCGGCCGTGGCTGATGTCGATTTTCTAGTTGCTCTGGTACCCTATTCCTCGGATACGGATAAAATAATAAATTCACGTACTTTTAAGGCAATGAAACCGTCTGCATGTTTGATTAATGTAGCAAGGGGGGGAGTTGTTGACGAGAATGCTATGATAGAAGCTTTGCTCGAGGGTGAGATAGCTGGTGCCGGTTTGGATGTTTATGAGGTTTCACCATTGCCAGATAGCAGTCCCCTCTGGGATCTTGATAACGTATTTATGACACCATTTACGGGCGGGCGGAGTGACATGTATGCTGAACGAATATTAACGGTTATCGAACCTAATTTGAGAGCATATTTTAATGGTGAATTGGATCAGATGATTAATTTAATTAAAAGACAGTGATTGTTTGGAGAAAATTTATGATTGAAATGTCAGAGCGCATTAATAAACCAATATCCACGAGGGAACTTGAACGCCGTTGGAGTGCAATGCGTAGCGCAATGGATCAGCAAGGTATCGATGTTCTATTAATGCAGAACAATAACGATCATATGGGGGGGTATACTAAATATGTTACTGATATTCCGGCAACTAATGGTTACCCCGTTACTATCGTATTTCCTCGCGATGACGATATGACACAGATAAATCAAGGTCCTTTTGATTTTGTAAAGAATATGGATATAAAAGGATCAGACGGGGTGCATCGCGGTGTTAAGACGATGATGACAACCCCGTCTTACGCGTGTGCTTCATATACTAATGAATATGATCCTTTACTAGCATGTAAAGCTATTGAGCCTTATAAACATGGAACGATCGGTCTTGTCGGGACTTATCAAATGTCATTTGCCATGGTTGATTATGTCAAGAAACAATTTCCTAAGGCTAATTATGTTGAAGCTTCTGATCTTGTTGATCAAATTAAAGTCATAAAAAGTGATGAAGAACTCGATTTAATTAGAGGTACGGCCCAACAGCAAGTGGCAACAATGGAGGCTGTGATTAAAGAAATCAAACCGGGAATGAAGGATTCTGATGTGGCTGCGGTCGCCCTTCACGTGGGTAATAAACTTGGAAGTGAGCAAGGCGTTTATCTCTGTCAATCATGGCAGATAGGTTCACCAGCTGCAATTGGTCCACGCCATAATCAAGACCGGATAATACGTGAAGGTGATAGTTTTAATATGCTTGTTGAGAACAATGGCGCTGGAGGATATTTTACTGAGATAGGAAGGACGATTGTTCTGGGTGAAGCGACACAAGAACAACATGATGAGTTACTGTTTACACTTGAGGCGCAGCAATTTGCCCTAAATTTAATGCGGCCGGGGGCTTCATGTTCGGAGATTTGGGATAGTTATAATTCATTCATGATAGAGAATGATCGTGATCCAGAAAACCGACTTTATAGCCATGGACAAGGCTATGATATGGTGGAACGTCCCCTAATACGAAAAGATGAGACAATGAAGATAGCAGAAAACATGAACCTCGTTTGTCATCCTGGTTATGTTAGGGGTAATGTCTATTCTTGGATTTGCGACAATTATATTATTGGTTCAGATGGGCCGGGCGATAGTATTCACGAGATGCCCCAGAAAATTTTCGAGGTGGGATAGTTTCTTTTCTAAAAACTTAAGTTAATCATATTTATTTAAAATCGATTACTGATATATGCCATTCTTATTTGTGGATCGATATACTGCTAACATTCAACTCGGCATTATGATCTCTTCCAATAGCAACGATCGCTATAGAAGTAATAGTTTTTGCTTTGGGTATGTCTGCTAGAAAGAGTCCTGATGTTTTAAATTTTGAAATCGGAAAAATAAATTCTTTAAAGTTGGGTTCCGCTTTGAATCCAGTTTGATAATATTGCCACGGAAAAAACATTTTAGAGGTTCGCAAATGAATATAGTATTTCTCATTATTTCCTTTGGCGACAACCTTGATATATTTAGCCTCTTTTAGGCTAATACTGCGTAAATTACGTCTTGCTTGAATGAATCCACCATTATTCTCTGTCGAAACTTTCCCTTTTAATACAATTACTTTATCACGCTTAACGGATTTGATACTAATTTTACCACTAGAGACCCCTCCCATTACATTGTCGGATATAAACTCCCATTCTTTTAGATCGTCAAAATCATCGTTAAAGATCATTTGTGCAATAGCATTTTGGTTCATAGCGGTAATTATTATATATAAAAAAATAATATTTATCATGAGGACAATGTGACATATAAATTTAATAAACGCATTTAAATTAAAACAGGTTTAGCATCAAAAAATCTATCGGTTTTTAGTAAAATACCGATATTCTCTCTCACAATATTCATAATTGTTCTCGTATGAGGTGTATCACTTAGTCCTCGATTAGAGACCAAGTGATACGTAAGTACTAACTTATCAATTGCAGCAACCTGCAAATCTTTTTTTTGCTCCCCTGATAGAAGCATTGAATGGGTTAAAACACCCATTGCAATGCCGCGTTGAATAAAAGAACTGACTATTCCCGAGCCACTTACTTCAAACTTGATATTTAGAGCAACATTAGACTTGAATAGAGCACGGTCAATAATTCTTCGAGGTCCATTACGACGCGACGGTAATACAAGAGGGTATTTCGGTAGGTCAGTTATTTTGATGTTATTAACAGGAAACTCAGAGTCTTTACATTTACCAAAAAGATACATTTGCTCGGAAAATAGGGGCTCATAATGAAATTCAAGCCTTCGGTCGGGGTCGACCATAATCGCAATGTCAATTTCGCCTGTATCCAAACCACTGCCGAGCGATATAGCATTGCCTTCGACAAAGCTTAAAGATATTCCTGGATATGTTGGCATAACCAAATCGGCAACCAATGGAAATAGATCTCGAGCAACCGAATTCGGGGCGCCTAGTGTTACCTGACCTTTAATTTTATAATTTTTATCTCTTATCTTAGATGGAAGTTCTTCAACCTCAGTAACGATTCTTTTTGCCTGTTCATAAAGGTGCCATCCCAGTTTGGTGGGCGTTATTCCTTTTGGATGCCGCTCTAAAAGCTCACCACCAACGGTATGTTCAAGTGATTTAATATGTCTACTCAAGGCAGATTGGGCAACATGCATGTAAAGACTAGCATCGGAGAAACTTCCTGAATTCACTACACCAACAAAATACCTTAATTGTCGAACATCCACGCCTTTTACCTTTTTATCTCAAAATTATATAGATATCTATGATTTGAATATTATTTTAATATACCAAAATTAGAGTAATATATCAATTTAGTTTAGGGGATTTTATTCGGGGTCATATTAAAACCTCAGTATTTTAAAGGATGTTTAAGAGTGCAGTTTTCTTATTTTACCCATATTTGGGCAAAGCCGGATATGACCCCAAACCAGCGTTATGAGCAGTTGTGGCGAGAGTTAGAATTATGCGACGAGGTTAACTTCGATCATGCTTTTTGCGTAGAACATCATTTTCGACCAGATGAAAGCTTGATGTCTTCGCCTAGTCTTTTCTCTGTTGGTGCCGGTGTAAAAACAAAAAGGCTTCGGATTGGCCCAATGGGCTATATACCTGCACTTTATAATCCTCTGCGGTTGGTGGAAGAAATCGCTATTATCGATCAGATGTTAGGAGGTCGCATGGAGCTTGGCTTAGTTCCAGGCGTTAATCCAAATTACTTTAAGCCCTTTGGAGAGAGCCATCAGGCTCGAAAGTCACCGACAATGGAATTTGTAAATTATCTGCGCGCAGCGTTCAGCAAACACCAACCTTTTAGCTATTCGGGAACAAATTTTGAAACCGAGAGCGCTGAACTCTCGGTTTTACCTGTGCAACAACCTCATCCCCCACTCTGGATGCAAAGTCGTGATCCTGAGACACTTGAATTTTGTGCGAGGGAAGGGATTAACACAGGGTATTTTTTGGTTTTTCCTCATAGTAAAGCAGGACCGATATATCGTAAGTATATTACAGACTGGGAGAAGGCGGGCTGGACAAATAAACCAAATATTGCTCACTCGACCGTTATTTATGTCGATGAAACAGATGAAAAAGCTATGAGCGTTGCTCGGGACCGAGCGGCACGTGCTTACGCAGGATTTTTGCCTCCTCGAAAAGAAGGAGAGAGCTTTGACGAACTTCTCAAGCGTTACACGGCTGGATATATAGAGAGGGGTGATTTGCAGTCGATCCAAACACGTTTAAATCTTTTTAATGCGGATTACATATTTGAAAATGATATTATGTTTGTCGGCTCACCGGATACGGTAGCTAGGAAAATTAAAGCTGCATCCAAGGTCGGACTTTTTAATACCCTAATGGGGGAATTTAATTTTGATGATCTTCCGGAGGAAGATTTAATGCGTTCCATCCGACTGTTTGGAGAAGAAGTGATACCAATGCTGCGAGACTTTGAACCATTTTAGCTTGTTGTCATATGTTTGGGATTATTTCTGATGAGAATTAGTTCCAATCGGATTATTCATGGGGATTTTCTATATTTATAATAGTGATACCCAACGACGAGCAACCCAATAAAAAGAGCTGCGACTTGAACGTTAATCGATGCGTACAAAAGGCCCAACGCAGCTAATAATCTTAAAAATATTTCTAGAATATTCAATTCAATTAGTTCGAAAGCACCTAGTGCCGTAGATATTAGCCAAACAGCAAAGGCTACTCGCGCGATGGTCAACGTGAGTTCAATTGCATTAAAATCAAAAATTAAAAGGAGTGAAGGATAAAATACAAAGGCAAAGGGTATGACAAATTTTGCAGCCCCTAGTCTTAGAGCCATTAGAGATGTGGTAAACGGGTTGGCATTAGCTATAGGAGCCGCCGCGTAAGCTGCTATAGCAACTGGCGGCGTAAGTGAAGAAGCGACGCCGTAATAAAAAACAAACATATGGGCCGTTAATACTTCGGTACCGAGTTTTTGTAGTGCAGGCCCAAGAATCAAAATAATAATTAGATATGCCGGGAGCGTTGGCATTCCCATGCCGAGCACCAGAGCGCCAGCCATTGCCATAAATAATGCTGCAACGAGGCTCTCGCCTCGAACTGCACTCATTACTGTTGCTAATTTTAGACCAAGACCAGTGGAATCTATGGTGCCCACAACAAGACCAATTGCTATAATCGCCATCATCAATTTGGCACCAGAGTTTGCTCCTCGGAGCATGCCCGAGATTAGTTTTAGTGGATTCTTGCGAACATCAGGATTTATAATACTTACAATAATTAAACTTATAATAGCTAGATATCCAGCGAACGATGTGGAATAACCTAAGATTAAAGCAACAATAATCGTTGTTATTGGGGCAATAAACATTATTGAGTTGATCAGATCTTGTCTTGTTAACCTGTCTTTAGCGGCGAGGGGTGCGGGATTTATTCCTTGTCGTCGTGCCTCGACGATTACACTAGTGAATAGGCTAAAATAGTACAAAAGAGCGGGTAATAGTGCTGCAACAATTACCATCAAATATGGCGTTGAGGTAATGTCTGCCATTACTAATGCGGCCGACCCCATAATAGGCGGCATAATTTGACCGCCGCTGGAAGCTGTAGCTTCAATGCCGGCAGCAAATGCTGGGCTAAAACCCCGTTTTTTTATCATGGGAATGGTAAACGTACCGGTTCCCACGATATTGGCGACTGGGCTACCTGACATCGTACCAAACAAGCTTGAGGATAGAATAGCTGCATGTGCTGGTCCACCGCGCATCTTTCTTGTCACAATAAAGGCAAATTTTAGGAGTGTTGGTCCAGCTCCAGATGCCTCGAGAAGTGATCCGAAAATCAGAAATATAAAGACGATATTGATAATAATGTTGGTAAGACTACCAAAAACACTTTTGTTAGAATTGTACCAAAGATTGTCGGCCATCTCGAAGATATCGGCTCCAGTATGCTGAAATATCCAAGGCAAGTCTTGTCCGAAGACCAAATAAAGTACGGCTAGAGCAGCAACAATAAAAAGGGACCATCCCCAAATACGCCGGCACATCTCTAGGGCCACAAGTATTCCACCTACGCTAACAATTGCGTCGAAAGTGTTGAGCTCATATATTGTCTCTTGTTGAGAGGCAATAACCATCCATGCATTCCACGCCGCAAATACCCCTACTAGCAACAAGATGATATCTGCAAAAAGGTGGACCATTCCTTTTAACGGTTCAGTTTGATATTGTTCACGATTTTTTAACCAGCTAGAGGAAATAACGCAGATTATAATTGAAACGCCAACAACGCTTGTACGTTGCACAACCGCATCAATGAGCCCGATCCCAGTTGCATAAAAGGTGGCGACCACTAATCCAACAAGAAGTAATTTTACGACTATGTCGAATACGTTTTCAATCGTTTCTAAAGTCGTTTGATGTTTTTCAGTCATATAATTTATGTAAGCTTTTACCTACAAAAGACCGGCATTTACCAGAAATCAATACCGGTCTCTCGTTATATAGTTCGCTTTTATTTAGCCTCCGGTGGCACCAACTTTTTAGGTACTTTAAAACCAGCTTCTTTATAATATCGGTATGCTCCTTCGTGAAGTGGAGCATATACTGAAGTAAAGGCTGTTTCTTTAGTAATCGACTGAAGAGAGACTGCTGTCGCGTGAACATCTGCCAAATTACTCCAGAACGCTTTTGTCACTTTGTAAACAATGTCAGCACTCACATGAGTACTTGTTCCTATATATTGATCAGCCGACATCATGAACATGTCTTTTTCATTAACTAAACCTTTATAAGTTGATTTGCTTACAGTCGCCATTCCCCTGCCAGGACGTTTCAGTATTTTTTTGAACGTATTGGTCTTGGAGGCCTGTGTTGGAATTGTTAGAATTCTTATAGGCTTTTTTAGGGCTAATTCCTGAACATTTGCTGAACCGATTTGCGCGGGTACAAGATATGCGTCTAACTTTCCATCTCTCATAGCAGCTTTACCTTGTCCCCATGCTAAATGAATAGCTCTATAATCTTTTCCCGGTTCGTAGCCGGTTACTGCGCGTATTAGGTCTTCTTGGCTTGAAGTTGCGCTTCCGCCAGGAGGTCCGGTAAAAACTGTTTTACCTTTAAGATCAGTGAAATTTTTTATACCAGCATCGTCAAAAGTAATTGGGTGGAACGTACCCGCCAGATAGCCAAAAATCGAACGGATTTTTGATTGAAGTTCCTTTCCATTTTTGAGTTTTTTATACATTTTTTTCTGTTTACCCAAAAATAAATATGCTACTGGAATAGCAGATGAAAATTGGACTTTTCCTTTAGCCAGTGCGACCAAAGATTTTGTTAGTGTTTTTCCTGCATTAACTTCAATCCTTACCCCTGCCTTTTCAGCCTGCTTGGTAAAGGTTACAAATGGCACGTAGGTAGAACCACCAGAATTACCCGTATGTCCCTTAAAAAGGTTAGCTGCGTTTAAAGGCGAAACTAATATCATCGCAGTAACTGCGCTTACTATTAATAAAAAGTTCTTTGAAAAATGTTTCATAATAATCTCCCATATTCCCATATCTTTTGACATTTATATCACTCTGCCAATAGCTTAGTGGAATTTGGTCATAATCAAACTAGTTTGAAATCATGGATATCTATATTAAATCGAGATAGGCTATCGGATAGAGTGCACAATATTTTAAAAAAAGTACTAACTAAGATATTTTGTATTATACCTTTATAGGATAAAATAGAGTTATAATTATTATAAGAGAGAGAGATGGCCATTTTCAAAAAAATCGATCACATTGCGCTTCATGTTGAAAATTTAAATATTTCAAGAGAGTTTTATAAGAAATATTTTGGTTTTTCAGATCATTACGAACAAATTACGAATTCTAACATTCACATATCTTATTTGAAACTAGGAGATACGATATTAGAGCTTGTCGGCCGTACTGATGGAAAAATAGCCGGATTTCACTGGTGTATGGAGACCGATGACTTTGATGGTGCAGTAGCCCAGTTATGTGAGAAAAAAATAGAGTTAGTTCAGGCGCCTCATCCAACTGACGCTCGTGAACTGAGAGAAGAAGGATGGCGTCGAGCTGTTTTTAAAGGGCCCGACGGTGAGCATATTGAAATTAGAGGATAAAAAAATATTAACTTAGTTTCATTTCTAAAAAACATTAAACGGTCTTAATTATAGAAAAAACGAATAACTTTGCTTGTTAATAATCATTCGTTAATATTTTAAGCTTGAGAAGGCCCAAACTATTTTTTAGTGTGTTTAACTTAAAAGTATTTTGGAGAGAGTTATGAGACCTTTACGCTACGGCGTCACCGAATATAATCGCGAAATAACCCAGCCAGGTTATGTTGTGCTATCGCCAATGAGAGGACAGGAGTGTTTTTTATTAGGTATGGGTGGCGAAATTTTTCATCAGTGGCATTTACCAGCAATCTTGGGAAACTATGGCTATCTGCTTGAAAATGGTAACTTATTTGTTTCTGTCCCCACAGCAGGCAGCCCTAAGTTAAATGCCAGTGCTGGACGACTTCTTGAACTCGATAAAGATAGCAACATTGTTAGGGATTATATTGATCCGATGCAGCATCATGACTTCCAGCTAATGCCGAATGGCAATATAATTTATCTCGCATGGGAATTAACGCCGACAAAGGAAGCTGATCGGGTTAGGGGAGGTATACCTGGCAGCGAACACGATGATGGAGGTGTATACGAAGATGTTTTAAGAGAAGTTGACGGAAGCGGAAAAGTTGTCTGGGAGTGGCATGTTAAGGATCATATGGACTATGAAAAATACCCGTTGCGAGTGAATACACGACGTAAGGAATATGGTCATGCAAACACTTGTCATGTCAGATCAGACGGAAACATTCTTGTTAGTTTTAGGGAATTGGATTTAATAATTCTTGTAAATCGTCAAACAGGTAACATTGACTGGGAGTTGTGTGATCGAAGTTGGGGGGGGCAGCATGACTGCCAGTGGATGGATAATGATAATATAATATTATTTGCTAATGGATCGGATCAACCCACTGCCGAACATTCTAGGATATTAGAAATCGATACCGTGACCAAGCAAGTGGTATGGCAATATAAGGGTAAGCCTCAGCATACATTTTATTCACCTCGTATTAGTGGCGTACACCGTATGTCTAATGGGAATACTTTTATTTGTGAAGGTAATCATGGAAGATTATTTGAAGTTACTCAGGCCGGCGATATTGTCTGGGAATATGTTTCACCTTTTTTTCATACCCATAATGCATTTGGTGAAGTTAACCATATTTATAGGGCAAGAAAATATGCGAAGAATGATCCGAGATTATCTGGATTGTTAAATGCCTAGTTTAGACTGAGTTTTGGTTAATGAACTTTAGTTAAGTTAATCCAGCCTTCTTGAGGCTATCAATATATATTATTTTTTGTCTTTTGTCTGAGAGTAAATTAATCGAATCTGCTCTCTCTATGGTAAAAGTTGGATCAAATAATTGAATATCATTCAGAAATGCTTCACCTTCTTCAATTTTATTTTCTAGCACCAGTGTGCTAAGCTTATAACCCCAAATATTTTTCGGTAATTGTTTAATTTGAAAGTCATCGAAATATTGATCAAATATTTTCAATGTGCCTGAGTAATCTTCTAACGCGTGCCTAATTTGGATCAATATAAAATTATTAACACCGTATAAGGGATCTAAACTTATTGCCTCCTTTAATGCTGCTTCAGCCTCTAAATAACTACCGTGGAAAAGGCTCATTGTAGACATTAATAGGTTTGACTGATAATCACCAGGATATTCTGCAACAAGCTTTTTAGCTATATTTAGGGCTTCCTCTTGTCTATTTGTAAGTGAATATACAATACAGCGAGCATAATATGCATCAATAAGTTCAGGATTAATTTCGAGAGCTTTATCGATAAATTCTTCAGATTCATATGTTAAATCTTTCCGTCTTTTTTCATCAAGCTCAATTTGCCACGCCCTTAAAATTGCGACTCTCCCCATACCCGCAAAGGCTTGGGCACAATATCGATCTATTTTGAGAGCTTGCTCAAATAAACTATTTGCAGCGATTAAATTTTCAAGGGTTGGGGGCACAATTGCGTGCCTACCTCTAAGACAAAAATCATTTGCAAGTTTACTCTCGTGATCTCTTTGTATATTGACGACTTGGCTATCTGCAGAAAACTCAAGATCTAAACTTTCTGCAATATTGCGAGATATTTCATCCTGTAGTTCAAATACATCATCGATGCTCCCATTATACTTCTCCGCCCAACG
>CENZ01012263.1_pt1 | contig 13051 bp, 17 predicted proteins | sample 361341 | NCBI WGS metagenome assembly CENZ01 (sample SAMEA2619782, study PRJEB7988) | marine metagenome | biome: marine biome (ENVO:00000447); feature: deep chlorophyll maximum layer (ENVO:xxxxxxxx); material: "saline water (ENVO:00002010), including plankton (ENVO:xxxxxxxx)" | depth 50 m
TTCGGCAGAGATGCTTGGCTCACTAATCAATCAATTGCCAATAAGGAGACAGTAAGCCATGCCAACACAAGGGTTTAGATTTAGCGGAAGCACGGGAAACCATCATGTTGGCAGTCATGTTTCTTATTCCCATAAGTTTCCCACTGATAACCCAAGGAAATACACCTGTTTGTTATTGGAGAGAATCGAAGAAGGCTTACTTGATCAAGAGACAGTGATTCAAGCTTGTACCAAGTACATGAGCGAGAGCGATGTGCAGGACATGATGGAATCAAACGAGTTCTGCAAACCTGATGAACTGGATTGAGGGGGATTTGCTATGAAATTTGAAAAACGAGAAACAAACAGAACAATTAGATTTATCATTAGCCCCTGAATATTTAGCCCTAGCTGAGAAGCAGGGAATTTTTACAGGGGAAAGATTAAAGGAACGCAAGCCTGAGGTTTATCGGGCTTGCGTTTCTTTGCTTGCACAGGGTGCAAGTTATTTATCAATTGCGAAACTGCTCAGCGTTTCAGTCAACACAATAGCAGCCGTCAAAAAACATGAAGCAATTTCTATAGAGTCAGAAAAAAGAGAACTTGCAGGAGCGATGCGGTTAGCGACAGGCTTGGCAGTCGAGCGGATCAATGAACTTTTGCAGGACGATGAACGAGCGAAAGAAATCCCCCTTAATCAATTAGCAATCACTACAGGCATATTAACTGAGAAGACAGAACTGCTAACAGGAGGAGCAACGAGCCGAGTTGATTGGGTGCAACCTTCTGCAAGTGTTGACGATTACACAACTTACTTGGAGGAGCTGAAGCGGAAGGCTGAGAGCATCGACATAACTGAGGACCATGAAGATAATGGGTTTTTGCCCAAGGAAACAAAAACAAAAGGGCTAGTCGAGTCGGTTGCCCATGAAGTCAAAACGGATGAACCAAAATCCGCACAGCCGGGAAAGATGCCTGGAGCTGATCCAGTTGGGGATGCTGAATCCCCTGATAATTATGCAAAAGAACAGTAAAACAGCGGATCCTAGTAAAACTAGGGCTAAAAGTGGGGCTAAAACGAAGAAAAGGAAGCCCGATCTATTAAAAGACGTGCGACTAGATAACGAAGGGGGGGAGGGGTCGAAGCCGAGTCGAGTTGCAAGTTCTAATAAACTCATTCAGCCACAGAAAAAATGTCACAAAGGGGGCAATAAGACTTCATGGGGAGAATTACTAGACAATCGTAAGCAAAAGTTACCTCACAAAGCGGATTCGACTGATGATTGGGCAAAGATTATTGAACGAGTAGAAAGCAACGGCAAAAAACCTTTCCGCAGACTAAAACGATATTCTATTCCTGAGCATGAACTAGCTTGGCGAATGGGGCTTCCAAGGCAGTGGTTGAGGAATATGCGTAAAAAAGATTTGACTGAGGGTAAAGATTGGGTCACAGAAGGTAATGCCGTAATACTATTACATACGGCTATAGAAACTATATTACGGCAATTAAATCTAACTAATGAAGATATACCTGAAGAAGAAGCTCCAAGGCTGTTCAAGATTACTAAATTTTGGGCTAATCCAAGGATCATTGGGTGTATTGATCCCGACCCTGAAGCCATACAGAGCGTTCTGCATAGTGTATGGGTTCGTGATTCTAGTTTGTTTAATATGCACCAACTCATTCCTGTTTATTTTAAGAGGGATAAGTGGGTGCTTGCTTGCCGACAACCTAAAAAGAAAGGAAAAATACTAAAATGATAGAAAAGCATTACAGCGTCAAGGAAGTGGCGAAACAGCTTAGCGTCAGTACAAGGACAGTCAGACGATTATTAGAGCTAGGAACTAAAACACAAGGCTCACAAGGCATAAGGAAGTTTGTGAAGCTCCACACAGGAATAATAAGAATTCCTGCTAGTTCAGTAACTCATTATTTGGAGGTTAATAATGCCTAGATTAAGTGTAAATTTAAGCAAAGATGACCTGATCCAATTGGGCGAATATTGCAAAAATCATGGTTTTACTACGAAAGCATCAGCAATTGTACACTGCATCATTTCAGCGTTAAAATCACAGCAAAATAGCGTCAAAGGTTCCCCATTCCCATCGCACGTCACGGGGGTAGCTTCGCTACCTAATAATAATATATTATATGGAAACGAAGTTCCCAAAGAAACTTTTTCACCTGATAGTAGTAAAAAATTAACTCAAAAAAAACCACCCCCCCAAGATTTGCCTGAAAACTGGCAACCCTCTGAACATTTGCGTGGTGCATATTGCTCAAAATATGGAGTGAAATACCATGATGCTCTCACTTTGTTCAAAAGCTTGGTTCATCAAGAGGGAGAAAGGTCACGCAATTGGGATGCGACTTGGAATGTCAAATTGATGAAGGGAGTTTTAAAGCATACCCCCTCTGATAATGATGACATAAGGTATGAGGATACAATGGCTTACGAATTCGGGAACTAAGATGGATGGAGCAGTTATTAAACAGATGTTAAACAACCGAATAAAAGAAGTTTGTGGTCATCTTTTGCCAAATGGCAAGGAATCTAGGGGTGAATGGCTTGCAAGTAATGTAAATGACATTTCTTCCAAAGGATCAGCAAACACAGGTAGTTTAAGGGTAGCTTTACTTGGCGATAAAGTCGGAATGTGGATAGACCATGCAGATACCTCACAAAATGGGGATATTATTGGGCTGTGGATGGCTTGTAGAAAAGTTGATTTTAGATCAGCGTTAAGGGAAGCATCTGATTTTGTTGGTTATAAATCGCCAAAGTCAGTAAAATTTAAACAAAGCATAGGTCACAAAACACCTACTCCTAAAAGGGAGAGATTGCCGGAAAAAGAAGCTGATTTTCTCAAGCCTATTGAGGAGGGTAGTAGACCATGGGAATGGTTGACTGATGAACGAGGAATATCTGAGGAAGCGATTCGTGCTTATGGTATTGGTCAGGGAAAATATCCATACGATAAAAAATCCCCCCTATGTGTAATATTTCCATTCATAGACAGTATGGGAGAAATACAAATGTTAAAATGGCGTGACCCTGACAACAAAGACTATATTCGGACAACCGCAAAAAGTAATAAAGTTTTATTTGGCATTCCTGCCATACCTGAAAATCAATCTTCTATGTTTTTAACGGAAGGTGAACTGGATGCGTTGACTATGTATGACATGGGATACCCTGCTGTATCTGTTCCGTTTGGGGCAAAAGTTGCAAATGGTGACAATGACCCAAATTCAGAATGGATAGAGCATGATTATGACAATTGGATCGCTTTGCATACTGAAATTATTTTTGCAGGAGATTCAGACGAAGTAGGGAGAGCTGCAACTGAATCAATAGCGAGGAGATTAGGTCGTGATAAATGTCGAATGATTAATTGGCCTGATGGAATTAAAGATGCCAATGAATTTATTCAAAAGGGTTTTGAGAGCAGTGAATTTACTGAAACACTTTTAAATGAAGCAAGTGATATGGATCCTGATTCTTTAAAATCTGCTAAAGATTTCAGAAGTGAAATATGGGAATGTTTTTTTCCTAGTGATGACAGTAAGTTAGGGGATCCTGTTCCTTTTGGTGGTGACTTTCCATTTAGGTTTCGCCCAGGAGAGATCACAGTTTGGACAGGTTATTCTAAGCATGGTAAAACTATTTTGTTAAATTTTATGTTGGTACATTTAACGCAATATAACAAGCGGAGTTGTTTGTGTAGTCTTGAAATGAAACCTGAAAAAAATTTGCAAGCGATCATAAAAATGGGCTTGGCAAAATTAAAACCATCAGACGAACAAGAATTTGATTTTGGTCTAAATTGGGCTTCAAACTATTTTTGGATATACGACAAGGTTGGTACAGCAACTCCTGAAGAAGTGATAGAAGTTTTTAGTTATGCCGCTAAAAAATATGGTATAACTCATTTTGTGATAGATTCTTTAATGCGACTAGACATTCCTGAGGATGAGGATGGTGTAATAAAGCATTTGATGAACAGGCTGTGTGATTTTGCAACGACATATAATGTCCATGTGCATTTAGTCGCACATTCAAAAAAACCTGATATGAAGCGACCTGAAACTAGAGGTTGGCCAAATAAACATATGGTGCGAGGTAGTGTTCATATAACAAATATAGCTCACAATGTAGTAGTTGTTTGGAGAAATAAAGCGAAAGAAGAAAGCTATTACAAAGGTGTAAACACTGGAAATATGTCTGTTTATGATAGTGAGTGGAAAGATAAATCTGATGCAACATTTGCGGTTTTGGCACAAAGGGAAAATGGTGAAGAGCCTGTTCGTAATTTATGGTTTCATAAAGAATCACAGCATTACACAGGGAAAGGAGAGTTGCCCATAATCTATGCAAAATGAAGTTAAAGAATTTATGCAAAAGGCAAAAGCTACCCCCCACAATAGTCTTAGAGTATTGTCAGGATATAGGTTTAATTTCGGACAATTGTTATGATTTGGATCACATCGAAATTTCCTCAGCCGATAAAGCTTTCCGATTTATTATCAGCAATTGGGCAGATTTCAGTGCGTTCTGTTCCCCTAGAAAAAAATTTATACAAACCTACAAAGATAAATTACACAAGGGAGATGCACATACAGGATTTGCAGGATGAGGTTCTAAGATTGAGAAAGGAAATAGAATGGATGAAGAAAATGAATTAAATCGTTCAAAAGCTTATAATATTTTAAATGCTCAAAGAAAATTTAGGCAAGCAATGGCTTTGCAGAAAATTATTGGGCAAACACTTGTTGGTTGGGATGTGGATCGAGGGGGAGAAAGTGATCTTAATGCAATGGAACTTGCTGAGGCAGTTTACAATGTAGTTGAGAAATACTTAGAACATCGCATGGGGGAACAATGAATTTAGTTGGGTGTTATGGTATCATGGGAGAACCATGTTCGAGCGATGTTCTATTCTGCTTTAGGAAACAGTAGCCCAACTTTTTTTTAATTATGAGTTTTACGCCAACACAGCATCCAATACTAAAAATTCCTGAACTGGATGAAGTAAAAGATTTAAGCAGTGAAGCGTTTGCAGATTTGATGCACAAGCGTGAGCAAGTCATAGCTGATGAAAAAATTGATCCTTTAAGAAAAGGATGGGAACCGCCCATTTGGAAAATTTGTGACGCATTATTGTCATGGGATTGGCTAGATCAAGAGTGGTGTGAAAGAGTAAGATTGGCTTTAGGATTTACTAGAATTGTTGATATTTTACTAATAAATGGGGGAAATCGTGCAGGAAAAAGCGAATATGCGGCTAAGCGAACAATGCAGATGTTGCAGTATGTAAGAGGTGCAAGAGCTTGGTGTTTTCATGAAAGTAATCAAAATTCAGTTGAATATCAACACCCCCTCATGTGGAAATATTTGCCACCTGAACAGCGTAAAAAAGTAAGAACTGAAGTAGCTTACATATCCTATAATCAAAAGTACGGCTTTAGTGATTCTAAATTTGTTTTGCATAACCACAGCGAATGCATTTTTAGAAACTACGAGCAGGACAGGGAAAAGATTGAGGGTGGTGAGCTTAATATCGCATGGGCAGATGAACTTGTACCCCCAGATTGGGTCGAAACACTTGAGCTGAGATTAGCCACACGTAGTCCGCTAAGTAAGATGCTCGTTACATTTACGCCTGTGAAAGGCTACAGCCCAACTTGTAAAATGTTTCAAGATGGAGCAGAAATAATGCAGGACAGCACTGCATTTTTATGTCCGAAAGATGAAGGTGAACAATTAGAAGATCACGCACTATATTTACAAAAATGTTTAGATTGGGCAGATGGAAAAAGTGGGCAAATGCCTGTACCTGAAGGAAGGAAATTTGAGCGTTTACCAAGATTGATGAAATGTATGGGATCTGATGGTAAGCGAGCTGTAGCTTTTTTTCATAGTTCTGATAACCCTTATGGGAATCCTAGTTCAGTTTTAGATATTATTAGGGGTAAACAGCGTTGGTATATTCGTGAAAGGTTTTACGGATTAGCAAACAAAACAATGGCATCTAGGTTTCCGAAGTTTGATACAAAAGTGCATTGCGTAGATCAAGATGCTATTCCTAAAAATGGAGTGAATGTTTTAGTTTGTGATCCATCGTCAGGCAGAAACTTTTACATGGTTTGGTTTAGAGTAGTTAAAGACAAAATTTATGCATATAGAGAATGGCCGGGAGGATATGAGATTCCTGAGGTTGGTGTAGTTGGACCTTGGGCAATGCCTGATGGGAAAAAATTAGATGGTCGCACTGGTCCTGCTCAAGATCCTTTTGGTTTTGGTGTTTGGAAAATTAAAAGGGAAATAGCTAGATTAGAAAAATGGAATGATTGTTTAAATTATAAACCTGATTCTGATCTTAAAGAATCTGAAGCTGTTAAAAAATGGAGTGAACAAAATGGCAGTGAAGAAAATGTTCAAGAGAGAATTATGGATTCAAGAGCCGCAAGTACCCCAAGAATTGAGAAAGATCGTCCTGTTACTTTGCTTACTGATTTTGATGATATGGGTGTATATTTTGAATGTGCTCCAGGGGATATAATTTCAGATGGTGTTACTAAAATTAATGATGTTTTAGACTACAATGAAGATGAGGATATATCTTACATGAATTGCCCGAAGTTTTATGTAAGCAAAGAATGCAAAAACCTTATTTTCTCTTTACAAAATTGGACAGGTGAAGATGGCAACAAGGGAGCCTGTAAAGATCCGATTGATGTATGCCGTTACTTTTTTTTAAGCGACTGTGATAATATAGCAGAAGGAACATGGAAAAGTGAGGGGGGTGGATACTATGCATAAAATGACATTTTTAAGAAGGGCTGAGGTAATGGATATGTTAGGAGTTACTAGGTATCAGCTAGAATGTTTAGTAGATAGCAAATTATTAAATCCAATTATTTTAAAAGGAATGAAACAAAAAATCTTTAAAACTAAAGAGGTTATGGGAGTGAAATTACAAAATGAAAAAAGTTAATACGATAGAAAATGTAAGGCAGGATGGTGGAACAGCGGAAGTAAATGAAGATGAATTGACGGATTTGAAAAATGAAATTGATGATATTTGCAAAGATGCCGCTATGGATGTTCAGGAAAGACGAAGAATAGCAGATGATGCTAGATTTTGTCGGTGGCCTTATCAACAAAGTGATGCCTTAAAGCATTCAGATCCGCATGAAGGGTACAAAGCATTTCCGTTCGAGGGAGCTAGTGACGCTAGAATTCGTTTATGCGATATGATTATTAATGAAAGATCAATGATCTTGGTTAGCTCTGCTATGCGAGCTGATGTGACTGTTGAGGGGGTCGAGGGCAACGATTTAGAATTGGGTGCAAGAATGTCTACTGTTTTGAATTGGGTTTTGAAGAACTCGATGGGATCTAAGTATAGAAGGGAATTAAAAAAAGTAGCACAATGGCAAGAATCTGATGTTCCTGCGGGTGCTGTAATGGGAGTTTACTGGCAAGATGAAGTAGCTTTAGAAAATAAAACCATAACAATTCAGGATTTAGCTCAACTGTTGTTGCAGTCAATGCAACAGGAACCTGAATTTCAAAACATGACCCCTCAGCAATTTCAAACTGAATTGGAAATTTTGGTACAAAATGAGGGTGAAGAGGATCGTTTAAAAAGTAAGTTACTTGAAATTTCACCACATTTGTCTGAGCGAAGATTATCTAAAATAATTAAAGAGCTAAGAGAAACAGGTAGTGCGGTTTATCCAAGTCCATATATTAAAACACAAACTCCTGTTATAACGGCTCACAGATTGTTTGATGACATATTTTTTCCCTCAAATACAAGTGATCTGCAAAAATCAAGAGCTGTATTTATTAGGGAGTGGTTGACTGAAGCAGAATTGCGTGAACGACAATTTACTCATGGGTACTCTGAAAAGTATGTTGATGCCGTATTAGATCAAGAAGGCGAAACTGGATTTCCTGAATATACCGCAAAAGAATTTGCAGGAGAATGGCAAGTGGAGCGTGTTAAATCTCCTACTCAAATTGAATATAAAGGTCTGTATGAACAAATCACTGCATATACAAGAAGCGTAAATAGTGATGGAGTTCCGGGGATTTATTATACTTGTTTTCATCATGCTGTAGATTTTCCTGCAAAAGAAAGATATTTATTAGACTATGCTCATGGCACATATCCTTTTGTTTGGTTTGGAAGAGAAACGCTAACTAACAGATTGTGGGATTCTCGATCCGTTAGTGAATTAGCTATGGGTCAGCAAAAGATGTTAAAAATATTGTGGGACTCTTTTTTAGATCATACAACTCTTACGACTATACCGCCAATAACTGTTCCTAAAAATCGTCCACAAACGCAGTTAAACATTAGTCCGTTGGGGCAAGTTAAAGAGAACCGCCCAGGAGAGGTAAGGTTCATGGATATGCCTAAGTACCCTGTAAGTAATGACAAAGCTCAACCAATATTAGAAAAACAAGTGAATGAATATTTTGGGCGAGCTGACGAATCGGTACAACCTGCCCTTACGCAATTACATATGCAGGACATTATAGACACTTATTTAGGAAACTTAAAAGATGTGATGCACATGATATTACAGCTTTGTCAGCAATATATGCCTGATGAAACGCTTTCTAGGATAAGTGGAACTGAAGAAAATGGTTTGCCTGTTGTTAGATCAAGGCAGGAAATCCAAGGTAAATTCGATCTTGCTATTTCTTTCGACTCAAAAGACCTCGATATGGAATATGTAATGAAAAAAGCTGAAATTATTGGTAAATATATTCTGCCAATAGACAGTGTTTCCACTATACAAAGAGATAAACTAGTACAAAAACTATTTGCAGGATTGGATCCAAGTTTAGCCGCTTCAACTATACAGCCTGTTCAGAATGCAAACATGAAAGAAGTATTGGATGAGCAAGCAAACTTTGCAAAAATTGCAACAGGCGTAGAACCGCCAATGATGGAAGATGGGCAAAATCATGGACTCAGGTTAAAAACGCTTCAGCAGATTGGTGAAGTTAATCCGCAAGCTATTGACAGACTTCCTGATGACAGCAAGCAAATGCTTGAAAACAGATTGCAACATCTAAACCACATGGTTGAACAGCAGACTGTCAATAAGCAATACGGAAGATTAGGAGCTGTGCCAGCATCTCAACAGGAGGAGTAAAAATGTGGAATGTTTATAGACCAAATCAAGTTGGTAAGTTTTACCGAAAAATCTTTCAAATGGGGGAATCTGAAATTGAAACTTCACTAGCAGGAGAAATAGAAAATCCTATATGTAAAGCAGTTTTAGATAAAATTAATGAGCACATTGAGTCAAAGCTACAGGCTACTTTAAATGTTGAAATGGATTTACCTGAAACTAAATGGTATTTGGGGGCAACCGAAGCATTGTTTGAATTAAGTGAAACACTAGAGGAGCTAATGAAGAACAATGGCAAACCCTAGCGAGAACAGGTCATATGTAGGCAATATCCCAACATCTGCTAAACGACACGAACAAATAAATAATCGTCTCAAAGAGATGGTTGCAATTTCTACAGCACCTCAAACACAGGCTGAGATTGCAGAATTTTGTGGAATGTCTAAACAAATGGTTTATCAAATTGAAAAGAAAGCTTTGCGGAAAATTGCAAAAAAGTTTCCTGATTTACTGCAAGAATTAAGTTTGTTCGTAAAATAAAGCTAAAAGAAGCTGATTAGGTTAAATCGGCACTGCGTTACTTTCCTTATTCAGGATTTTAGTGTCTAAGTGTCAAATGACTAATTGTTATCCTACTTGGGGGGTTCACCCATGACAGACGAAAAAACAGCTACTTCAGAGCTTCAATCTGATGATGACTTGGTTGCAAGTGTATCAACGCTTATGGAAGAAAATCCACAACCTGTAGCAGAGGATTCTGCAAAAACCGAACTCACGGAAAATGAGGAACAACAAACGACAGTAGAGGAAGTACAGGAAGAGAAATCTGAACTGGATCCTCATGTACAAAAATCCATTGATAAACGAATTGCTAAGGAAGTTAGTAAGCGTAAAGCAAAGGAAGATGAAATATCAGAACTACAAAAAAAAGTAGAGCTGTTAGAAGGTAAAATAACTACGGAAACAATACAACCTAAGGCTCCCACCGATCTCGATGCAATGACACAAACGCAATTGCAAGATGTCGAGAAGGAAGCGAAGGAATACATTCTTTGGGCAAATGAAGGTCCACTGCATGATGGCTACGAAGCTACTGATGAAAAAACAGGTGAATCAAAATTTTATAGCCCTGAGGAAATTAGGGAAACCTATAATTATTTTAATAAGCGTGTTTTATTAGATATTCCTGAAGCACAGCAAAAGCGTGTTGTATTGGCAGAAAAGTTAAACGCAGTTGCAATCGCAAATCCTGTTTTGCAGGACGAAGCGACTGAAGAGTATAAAATGTTCAAAAAAGTGTGGACTAGCAAAGAATATGAATCTTTGAAGAACCACGACAATGGAGCTGAGATGTGTTGGTTGATGGTTCAAGGACTACTTGGTGATTCTTCCAAAAAGCAAATAAAACCTATCAGTCCTCCAAATTTTGTACCACCTCCTGCACCAAATCTTCCTGTTTCTCCTGCTCCTTCAAGAGCAAAAAGTATATCAAAGCAATCTAAAGCAGGGAAAACTAGCTTGTCTGAACAAGACTATCAAGCTGTAGCCCAAGGAGATCTTGTCGATGCTGTCTCAAAGCTAATGCAATAATCTTAATTATAAAATGCCACAATTAACTGAAATAAATACAGTCAATAAGCCCGATGATTGGGCGAATTTGATTTCCACAGTGGAGTCCGACAAAACTCCATTTTCATCTATGTTAAGGAAAGGTCAGCAACCAAACCAAGTCATACATCGTTGGCAAGCAAAGAAATATCCTGAAGTAGGATTCAATGGTGTAATAGACGGCAAGGACGCTACCGAATTTAACGCAACGCAAGCACAGGAGCTTACTTCTGTAGCACAAAAAATCTGGTACAACATTGGAGTTTCCGACTTTGGTGAAGAACTTAATGACATCGCAGGAATCAGCGGTAGTAATTTCAACTATCAAGTTGCTGAAGGTGTTAAAGTCCTGTCACGCATGATCGAAAAACGCTGTCTTTCTAACGAAGATGTCAGCCGTGATAACGGCGTTGATGTAGCTAACGAAACGAGAGGAATATTTAAATGGTCTGACTCTGCTTTTGCAGAAGCCGCTTATGCAGTACCATCAGATTTCCGCACACCAACTGCTAGTAAATATACAGCAACTTTAGCAGGTTTTGATGAGGAAGAATTCCGCAATCAGGGTGTATCTGCTTTCAAGCAACTCAAAGGTCCGGCAAAGATGGATGGTTTCTTGGGAATTGATCTCAAGGAAAAATTCACAGAGTTTACTTCTTATCAAAAGAATGAAGCTGATTTCACTCCTGTTCGTAGGTTCAACTCAAATAACGATGGAACTTTTAAACAAGTTGTAGATCGTCTGATTCTTGATTCAGGCACATATGATTTGCACACAAGTTCATTCCTTCGTTGTGATCCTGTAACTGGGGCTGAAACAGATTATACTCATTCTTCGGGTATATTTGTAGACATGAACATGGCATCACTTTCTTACACTCGGATGCCTAGAGTCAAAAAATTGGAATATCAGGGTGGTGGTCATAAAGCTATCATAGATGCGATTTTCATGCTTCAGTGTGATAATCCTCTGACCTTGATGCCTTTGAACATTAATACCTGAGGAGGAAATTGATATGCCAAAACATTTAATACCACTTAGCGCTCAAGCCGCAAGTTACGATGGTGCAACTCATGAAGTTCAAATTCTTGCTTCTGATTTAACTGAAACAACTAACAATACTTCACAGTCTATTGTTATTCCAACAACTGCAAATTCTGCTACCAAAAATAGCACATTTCAGTTGGTTTCAATTAATGTAAAAGCAGGATTTTCGGGAACCAATGTTAGTCTCCTCTCGTTAAATATCAAAGTAGGAACGGCTGTAAACGGAAGCCAAATCACAGGTGACATACAATCAGCATCTGCTCATGCAAATACAGTTGACGCAAAGAGTGGTGGGGCTGTTACCAATGCAACAGCTAATATTGTTGTGACTGTTAGTGCTCCAGGAGCTGGAATAAGTTTATCCGATCTCGATAAGGGAGATATTAGGTTTAGAATTAAACATAGTCCTGATGTTTATTAACCACTCATCATTATATTTGGGGTAATATAATGGTTCGAGGGGATCCGACTCTTTTCTTTTTCTTCGAGAGTCGGATCCCTTTACCCTTTTTATCATGTTAGACGCTATTACAAAAGAGCTGTGTGAGGGAAACCTTATTGACTTTGTGCAAGCAAAGAAGGAACAAACACAGGCAAAAATTGAAAATGGTGATCGTACTTTTTTTGGTGATAAAGGTGAAGTTAAGTTTCAAATACACAATAAATTTTACCATTATTGGGGACAAAGATTAGGCTATCAATGTTGGGAGGATGAGCAATTTGTGCGTGAATTCTTACGTGATAATGAAATATGTAGGGTAAAAAGTCATAGTAATAAAATACAGGTTGGCTATGGCTCCTTAGATAAATCAAGCACTTTTTGGAAAAAGCCAATAATGGGAACTAAATTCCGCAAAAGTTATGGCTCTTCCGACAAACAAAGATAGCATACCTTTTAAAAAGGTTGTTGATCAAGTATTACAAAGAGACGGTGTTGATACCCAACTTGTAGGCTTAGCAACTGATTTAGTTGCTTATATAAATGACAGGCTAAAACAAGCTTGGCATCATGAATTTTGGCCTCAGACAGTTCGAGTAGAAAGAAGGCACTACCATCAAGTTTTCTGTGCAGGGCAACAATATGAAATTGGTGATATTCTTTACAGCAATGGATCTTATTATGTTTGCCAAAACGATACGCAAACTGATCCATCATTTACAACAGTAGAGTTTGTTGATGATGACGGAGATCCTGCAACGCCAATGGTGCAAGAAACTGTGCTTAATCCTAATTGGCTATTGCTAGAAGATTATCCTAA
>CENZ01037673.1_pt1 | contig 13047 bp, 9 predicted proteins | sample 361341 | NCBI WGS metagenome assembly CENZ01 (sample SAMEA2619782, study PRJEB7988) | marine metagenome | biome: marine biome (ENVO:00000447); feature: deep chlorophyll maximum layer (ENVO:xxxxxxxx); material: "saline water (ENVO:00002010), including plankton (ENVO:xxxxxxxx)" | depth 50 m
AAGGGATAGCGTCGGGTCCACTCGGTGTTCTTGTGGTTCAGGACATTTTTCCGGTAAAGGCTGGTCGTCTTGCCGTTAAACGGGATGACCGTGGAGGGTGAGGCCTTGTCGAGGTCGAGCACGGCCGCGGCCGTGACGATCTTGAAAACCGACGCGGCAGGATAGGTTGCCCTCGTCGCAAGGTTCTGGTCAGTGATGCCCCGTCGCTGATGATTGACGAGAGCGAGGATTTCACCGGTGTCGGCATCAAGCGCAGCGAATACCCCGTAGTCGGGGTTATATTGCTCGAAGACCCCCGCGACGGCCGCCTGCAGGCTGGGATCAATCGTGTATTCCACCGTAGCGTTGTGGTGGCTGCCCTCATGCTCGATGGAGATTTTTTCCGGATAGCGGTTTTGGTCAATCTGCAGCCCGAGAGTCCGCCGGATCAGGGCCCGGTCGATTCCCCAGATGTCCTGGCGGGACCATTGCCGTGTCTCGATCTGCTGGGGCGAGAAGACGAGACCGGCTGCGAGCATCATCAGCGACAGCAACAGCCACCAGATCCAGGAAATCCGCCGCGCGGATCCCCGTTTGGTTTTCTTCGGGGCGATAGCGCTCACCGGCCCGAGAGGAGGGCGTCTCTTGCCTCGTTAATCAGCGCGGCGAGATAGTCGGTACCGCCACGATCCGTGTGCAGTTTCTGGATAAGCCTGCGGTGTGCTGCGGTGATCTCCTCATCCGAGGCCTCGGCCGGCACGCCCAGGATCTCGGCGGCCTGGTTTACGGACATGCCGTCCGGCGGGCTGGGCCGCGCGCTGTGCGATCCCGCGTCATCGGTATCCGAATCACGCCAGCTGTCGCCGCGGGTTCGATCCAGATACGCTTCCAGCAGGGCCGCGGACTGGGGATCACGTTCCCGGCTATCGCGCAGCACTTCCAGCAGTTCCGATTCGGAGAGTGACTGCAGCGCCCGACCAGCGAAGGGGCCGCTGATGACCTCGCCGTCGAGGTCGCCGCTGTCATGGTCAAGCGTCATCCGGAGCATCAGGGTTTGAACTGTGGACTGCTTGCCGGCGCTCGGCCCGCGGCTCGACTTGAACATATTCCAGGCCTGTCGCGCCATCATGAAGCGCTGCAGCCAGGGCACGACCGCGCCGATGAGGGCAAACATCCAGGGGATCCGTCCGGTCACCACCAACAACAGCAGGGCGCCGGCGATCCCGTAAAGCACGATGAGTTTGAGCGCCCGGCTGCGCTGCTCCGGGGTAGCCTTGCCCAGCCAGGACGCCAGCCACATAAGCCCGACCAGCGCGACCAGCGCCAGGAATACCCTTGCCAAGGCTAGCCCCTGCTATCCAGTTGCGCGATCAGGCGAAGCACTTCACCGCCGCGCTGTTTCCCGTGGTCGGCCAGCGCTTTGTGGCCGCCGGCGGCATAGACCGCCACCGCACACAGCAGATCCCGAAGCTGGGCTGCGCTGCTGCCGTCGAATCGGCAATGCGCCCCCCGGGTGAGTCTCGCAAGCGTGGAAAAGGTTTTTGCCGCAATAGGATCAGCGCCATCCTGAAAGAGAAAGACCGGCACCGACAGGATGCCGAGTTCACCGGCGAGCTGGGCCAGAGAATCAGGGTCCTCTTCCATGCAGTCGCCCACAAAGACCAGCGCACTGACAGCACCCTGCTTGCTGCGCGCCTGTTCAAGCGCATGTTTCAGCAGCCTGCGGATCTGGGTCTGTCCTGCTGCACAGCGTATCGACGTCATGCGCTTTTGCAGAACGTCTGCCTCGGCTGCCCAGGGCGCTGCCTTGAATTCGCCAAAACCGCGGTAGTAGGCAAGTTGGATCTCGATCCCGCCCATCGACGCGGTGGCTTCAAACATCTGCGCCTGGATATGACAGGCCCGGTCCCATAGGGGCTCCCGGCTGGCGGTCGCGTCCATCCCGAAGATGAGACGGGCACGCCCGTCACGTTTCGCCGGTAACGCAGTGCTGCGGACTTGCTGCAAAAACCGGTTTACGTCTTCCTGGCTGGACGGCTGCAGGACATTTTTTCTTGATGAAGCCACGAGATAAAGGATTTAGCAGAACACAAAACAATCTTATCATTGCGCAGTCGAATACCTTGTGGGGATACCGCTTTGAAACTGCTGGCGTTATGGGAGGGGCTTGCCCTGGGCAGCGCTCTCATTATTGCGATTGGCCCACAGAACGCTCTGGTTCTGCGCCAGGGTCTTGTGCGCCAACATGTGTTTGCCGTGTGTACGGTGTGCTTTCTGGCTGATGCCCTGCTTATTGCGCTGGGGGCCGGCGGTTTGGGTACGGCCTTTCGGGCCGACCCGCTGATTCTGAAAACCGTGGCTTGGGCCGGAACGGCCTTCTTGCTGTTTTTTTCCTTTCAGGCTTTTTCCCGGGCGGCGCATCCGCAGGCGCTGACCGTGGAGGCAGGCACCGCCAAGTCTTTAGGCGCCGTGATCAGCACGACGCTCGCGGTGACTTTCCTTAATCCCCATGTGTATCTAGACACCGTTTTGCTGCTCGGCGGAGTGGCAGCCCGTTTCGACGGTCTCGAACGCGTCATGTTTGCCAGTGGCGCGGCCTTGGCCTCACTGTTGTGGTTTTACGGGCTGGGCTACGGGGCAGCCCGCTGGTCGCGGTTTGTTTCCCGCCCGCAGACTTGGCGGGCGATTGATATCGGCATCGGCCTGATCATGGGGCTGCTGGCGCTATCGCTCGGCTACTGGGCGTGGACCAGCAGTTAGCGCCGGCGTTTAAGTGTCGGCAAGGGCGCGTTCTACAATTTCACCGACATCGTGCGAGAGATTGGGCGCATCGATGATCTGCACAAGGGCATCGCGCATCTTCTCTCGCCGGGCCGGTTCGTAGCGTTTCCAGAGATTAAAAGCCGAGGCGAGCCGCGCCGCGACCTGGGGGTTCTTGGGATCGGTAGCGAGCAGCTGCTCGGTGACAAACTGATATCCGCTGGCGTCAGGCGCGTGAAAGTGCAGCGGGTTGGCATGCGCAAAGGCGCCAATGAGCGCGCGGATTTTGTTGGGATTCTCCTGCTGGTAACAGGCGTGCTGGGTGAGCGTCTTGACCCGGCTGAGGGTGTCCTCGCAGCGAGACACGGCCTGCGCCCTGAACCATTTGTCCATGACCAGGGGGTACTTACCCCAGCGTTGCTCAAAGAAAGCGAGTGCTTCATCCCTGGCAGGCCGTGCCTGATTGGCGAGCGGCACCAGGGCGGCAAGTGCGTCGGTCATGTTGTCGGCTGTCGTCAGTTGCTCAAGCGCCAGATTGGTAACGTCTTCTGAATCAAGGATCATGAGATAGCCAAGGCAGGTGTTGCGCAAGGCGCGGCGCGCCGCGCCTGCCGCATCGCGCTGATAGGGTCCGCTGGCTCGAAGGGCGTGATAGTGTTCAAGCAGGGGATCGCGGTAGAGCCCGGCGAGCGCCTGCATCACTGACCATCTCGCCCGGTGAATGCCCGCGGGATCAATCTCTTCGGCAAATTCCCCAAGGTCGTTCTCCTCCGGGAGTGTTAGCGCCAGAGCCTGAAAGGCACAGTCCGGTAGGTCAGCGGTCAGCGTTTTGCCAAAGGACTCCGAAAAGTTGGCGTCGAGCGTGTCGACAGAGGGGTCATTGAGCCAGCGGAGGATTTCCTGGCGGGCGAGGGTCTGGCCTGCGTCCCAGCGGCAGAAGGGATCGTTATCGTGGCCGGCCAGCACGGCGAGATCGCGGCCGGTGAGTTCCGTCTGGACCATGACCGGAGCCGAAAAGCCGCGCAACAGCGAGGGGATCGGCTGGCTGGTGAGACCCGTAAACACGAACTCCTGAACCGCGTCCATCAGCACCAGCGTGTGCTCGTGTTGTTTTGGACTTTTGGTTTGCAGTCCGGCTTGCAGTTCGGTTTCAACCGGGTGGCCGTCGGTATCGAAAAGCGCGACGACGATCGGAATCTGCAACGGGGGCTGGCGCTCGCCCAAGGCATCGGGATTGTCCTGGCCCATCCGAAGCTGATACTCACCTGTTGTCGCGTCAAAACTGCCCGAGACCTGCAGCTGCGGCGTACCGGCTTGCTCATACCAGCGACGAAACTGGGTGAGGTCTATATCACAGGCTGTCTCGATTGCCCTGACGAAGTGGTCGGTGGTGACTGCCTCGCCGTCATGTTGCGCAAAGTAGTGCCGGCAGCCTTCGAGAAAACCTTCGGATCCCACCAGCAGGCTCAGCATACGGACGACTTCAGCCCCCTTGATGTAAACCGTCAGGGTGTAGAAGTTATTGATCTCAACAAAAGAGTCGGGGCGAACGGGGTGAGCCATTGGCCCCGCGTCTTCGCGGAACTGCTGGGTGCGGACCAGATTGGCATCCTCAATCCGCTTGACGCCGGCAGAGTCATGATCAGCACTGAACTGCTGCTCACGAAAGACGGTAAAACCTTCCTTGAGGCTGAGCTGAAACCAGTCGCGCAAGGTCACCCGGTTGCCCGACCAGTTGTGCAGGTACTCATGGCCGATGACATCGCGAACGGCGCGGTAATCCTGGTCGGTTGCGGTGGCCGGCTGCGCCAGAACGTAGCGGGTGTTGAAGACATTGAGACCCTTGTTCTCCATGGCCCCCATGTTGAAGTCTTCGACCGCAACAATGTTGTACTGATTCAGATCGTATTCGCAGCCATACACCTTTTCTTCCCAGATCATCGAGTCGCGAAGCGCGCCCAAGGCAAAATCACACTGGGGGATATCCCGCGCGCGGGCGTAAATCCTTAAGGTCACGTCCCGTCCGGAAGCCGTGGTGAAGTGATCCTCAATGTGCTCAAGTGGCCCCGCGACGACGGCAAAGAGATAGCTCGGCTTGGGATGAGGGTCGTCCCAGACGGCGAAATGGTATGGCCCGTCCTCCCCGGCTTCGACCTGGTTGCCGTTCGCAAGCAGCACGGGATACTGCGCCTTAAGAGCGCGAAGCGTTACCCGGTAGACCGACAGGTTGTCAGGCCGGTCGAGGAAGTAGGTGATACGCCGAAAGCCTTCCGGCTCGCATTGGGTGCATAGCGTATCGGCAGAGGCATAAAGGCCATTGAGTTCAGAATTGGCCGCCGGGTTGATCTCGGTCTCAATCTCCAGTGTGGTGTCGGGCTCATTGAGAGAGAGCGTCAGTGTGCTGTCATCGCATTGATACTGGCGCTTCTCCAGCACCTGGCCGTTCACCTTGATGCTGATGAGATCCAGTTTCTCCCCGTGCAGGACGAGCGGCCGATCGTGGTCGCCGGATCGTTTGACGTTTAGGCGGGAGCGGACCCGCGTTTTCTCTTGCTCGAGGTCGAGCTCAAGCGCAATGGCAGGAATCCGAAAATCCGCTGCCTTGTAATCCTTCAGGTATATGCGCTGCGCGCGTTTTTGTTTTGCTGCCATCAGACGATATTGATCAGAAAGATAACGAAAGCCGCCACAGCCACCAAAGGCAACAGGACCGCCGGCCAATCCCGCGGGGCGTCGGCAGATTCCTTCATCAAATTCTTAACACCGGGAAAAAACCAAAGAATGATGAGCAGGGCCAGGACGCCCAGCAGAATTTTTTCCCAGGTGGCAAGCGGGTCCATTAAGCGTTCTTTTCTTGATGAATTTAGGGTTTAGATTGGATAAGACACCGGAGTATCGCGATGTAACCGACTCATTTGTCGCGAGAATTCTATCGCAGAGCACGTCTTCTGATAGAGAAAATGTCTGGCCATAGGGTGATGAAATGTTTCAGCGAAAGGAGTAGGATGGAATCAAGCGCGGTAAGGTCGCAAGCAGTGACCGCGTCCAGGTTACCGGTCCGTGTGGTCTCGCTGCGTGTGTGAAAACTCACCAACCGCTAGTACGTGAGGGAGACAGGCCTATATGACTGAAGCACAACATGCTGTACTTGACCTTGGCGCAAAAATCGAAGAGCTGAGAACAGAACATCGCGCCTTGGACGACGAACTCAAGACCATTTCTGCAGATCCGCTGATTGATGACCTTCAGCTGCAAAGAATGAAAAAACGAAAGCTGTTTCTCAAAGACAGCATCCTTCATCTGGAAAGTCGGTTGGTGCCCGACATTACCGCCTAGATCCTTTTAAGCCAGAAGAAAAATGCCCCCGGAAACCGGGGGCATTTTTTGCCTGAACTTCTGGCGGGAGATCAATCAGTAACGATAGTGGTCGGCCTTGTAGGGCCCATCTGCTGACACGTCGATGTAAGCCGCCTGCTGGTCGGTCAGCTGCGTCAACTTGGCGCCGATTTTCTCCAGGTGCAGTCTTGCCACCATCTCGTCGAGATGTTTGGGGAGGATGTACACCTTGTTCTCATACTGATCACGCTTTTGGAACAACTCAATTTGCGCCAACGTCTGGTTGGTGAATGAGGCGGACATGACGAAACTCGGGTGGCCGGTCGCGCATCCAAGGTTCACGAGACGACCCTGGGCAAGCAGGATGATCCGCTTGCCGTCGGGGAAGATCACGTGGTCGACCTGAGGCTTGATGTTTTCCCACTCATACTGCTCAAGGGAGGCACAGGCGATCTCGTTGTCAAAGTGGCCGATGTTGCAGACGATGGCCTGATCTTTCATCTGCTTCATGTGATCATGGGTGATGACCTCAAAGTTGCCGGTCGCGGTAACAAAGATATCGGCCTGACTTGCCGCTTCTTCCATCGTGACGACCCGGTAACCTTCCATCGCTGCCTGCAGTGCACAGATGGGATCGATTTCTGTGATCCACACCGTCGCGCCGAGGCCGCGAAGAGACTGTGCTGAACCCTTGCCCACGTCACCGTAACCCAGCACGACGGCGAGCTTGCCCGCGACCATGACGTCGGTGGCGCGCTTGATACTGTCGACCAGGGATTCCCGGCAGCCGTACAGGTTATCGAACTTCGACTTGGTCGCTGAATCGTTTACGTTAATTGCCGGGAAAAGCAGTTCGCCGTCTTTTTGCATCTGGTAAAGACGCTTGACCCCTGTGGTGGTTTCCTCGGTAACACCCATGATGTTCGCCTGGATGGTGGAGTACCAATTTGGCTGGGTCTTGAGGCGTTCGCGGATTGAATCAAACAGCGCGACTTCTTCTTCACTGCCCGGGTTGTCCAGCACCGACAGATCCTTTTCGGCTTTTGCGCCCAAACCGATCAGCAGCGTGGCGTCACCGCCGTCATCAAGGATCATGTTGGGGGTGCCGCCATCGCTCCACTCAAAGATGCGATGGGTATACGCCCAGTATTCCACCAGGTTCTCGCCCTTGTAGGCAAAGACCGGTGTCCCGCCTGCGGCAATGGCCGCAGCAGCGTGGTCCTGGGTCGAGTAGATGTTGCACGAGGCCCAACGCACGTCTGCTCCAAGGGCTTGCAAGGTCTCAATCAAGACCGCGGTCTGGATGGTCATGTGCAGGCTGCCGGCCACTCGCGCGCCTTTCAGCGGTTGGCTGGGGCCGTACTTCTCCCGAAGGGCCATCAGACCGGGCATTTCGGTCTCGGCGATCGCGATTTCCTTTCGACCAAAATCGGCCAAAGAGATATCGGCGACTACATAGTCCTGATCGGACAGGGGCTGTATCACAGCGCTCATGGGGTGTTCTCCATGTTCACTGAGCGCCGTTGGTCAAGATAGACGCCGTGAATCCGAGCCTGGCGGGGAAATGCCCGTTGCAACGCTCCTCGGCGACGTCTTATTTAAATAGTCTACCTATGAATTCTAAATCCCTATCCAATTAAGGAATTCACGATAATTTTACCGTGCTTATCCGTCTTACAGACCTGCAGCGGCACGCAGGGCGTCGGCCTTGTCCGTTTGCTCCCAAGGGAAAAGCCCATCTTCGCTGCGGCCGAAGTGGCCGTAGGCAGCGGTGGGGCGGTAAATCGGGCGCAGCAGATCCAGGTCTTCAATGATGCCCTTGGGCCGCAGGTCAAAATGCTCACGGATCAATGCTTCGATCTTGTCTTCGGCGATAGCCGCGGTGCCGTTGGTGCTCACCATTAAAGAGACAGGCTCGGCGACCCCGATCGCGTAGGCCACCTGGGCCTCACATTGCTCTGCGAGACCTGCTGCCACAACGTTCTTGGCGACGTAGCGCATGGCATAAGCTGCGGAGCGGTCGACCTTACTGGGATCCTTGCCGGAAAAGGCGCCGCCGCCATGGTGGGCAGAGCCGCCGTAAGTGTCCACGATGATCTTGCGGCCGGTCAGTCCGCAGTCCCCGTGAGGCCCACCAATGACAAAACGCCCCGTGGGGTTCACCAGGAATCGGGTGTCTGAGGTCAGCATATCTGCCGGCAGTACCGGCTTGATGATTTCTTCTATTACGGCTTCGCTCAGGGTAGCGTGATCGACGTCTTCGCTGTGCTGCGTTGACAGAACGACGGTATCAACAGAGACGGGCTTCCCATCCTCGTAGCGCACCGACACCTGACTCTTGGCATCAGGCCGCAGCCAGGTTAGAGCCCCGCTCTTGCGAACTTCCGCCTGGCGTTTGACCAGTCGGTGGGAGTAGGTGATCGGGAAGGGCATCAGAACATCGGTTTCGTTGCAGGCATAACCGAACATCAGGCCCTGGTCACCGGCTCCCTGATCTCTATCCAGGCCCTCGCCTTCGTTCACGCCTTGGGCGATGTCGACCGACTGTTTGTCGAGGGTCACCATGACCGCGCAGCTCGAGTAGTCGAAGCCCATCTCAGAGGAGTTGTATCCAATGTCCTTGATGGTGTTCCGCACGGTCTGTGCCAGATCAACCTCAGAGTTGCTGGTGACTTCTCCAGCGATGACGGCGAGCCCAGTATTGACCATCGTTTCGCAGGCAACTCGTGATGCCGGATCCTGGGCGAGCATGGCGTCCAGCACTGCATCCGAGATCTGGTCTGCCATTTTGTCCGGGTGACCCTCGGAGACCGACTCTGAGGTAAAAAGAAAACTGCTAGCCATTGCTCCTCCTTCGTGATACTTCAATAGATGTTGTGACGAAACGGCCGGATTCTAGCAGACCGTTCAGGAATTAACGGCGCAGGCATGGTGCTCAGGATGGGCATCCTAATGGGCAGTTTGGGGCCTTCGCCCAATAACTCTCATGCCGCGCCGAGGCATTTGATGTCAGTCACGGGCGGTCTTTTCCAGCGCGATCTGCCAGTGGTGATCGTCAAGCTCACGCTTAAGGGAAAACCCTGTGTCAAAGGCTGTGCTCGACCATTCAGCCGTCAGGGTTTCGTTCATGATCCATTCGCGGTGTTCGTTAAGCGCCTCGCTGACGAGCGATGAGCCGTCGACATGCAGCCGAATTCGATCGGAGACTTCAAGACCGGCCTGCTTTCTTCCGTCCTGTGCGGTCCGCACAATCTCACGGGCAATCCCCTCCCGAAGCAGGGCGTCGTCCAGGGTGGTGTCCAGCGCCACGAGCTGGCCTCCGGATTCCGCACAGGCGTAGCCTTCAGCTGACTCGGTTTCAACGAGCAGATCCTCGGCTTCAAAAGTGATACTCCCCTCGCCGACCGTCAGGGTAATGCCTTCCCCGCTGGCGCACGCGGCAGCAATGGTCGCGCCGTCTGCCTCGGCGAGCGCCTGCCGAATCGCGGGAATCTGTTTGCCGTAGCGTTTTCCCAGACGCGGCAAGTGGGGTTTGATCCGGTAGCTCACCAGTTCCGCGTCGGCGGCGATGAACTCGAGCGCTTTGACGTTGAGTTCCTCCAGCACCTGCTGCTCATGCTCGTGCAACGCCTCGCGCGCTTTGTCGGTAGGCACCCGGACAAGAAGCTGCGCCAGCGGCTGGCGGACACGAACCTGGCTCGCCTCGCGCGCCGCTCTGCCGAGCGCAACAATTTCCTGTACGACTTCGGTCGCTTCCCGAAGCGCGGTGTCCTGCCATGCGTCCGGCGCTTTGGGCCACTCGCTCATGTGCACGCTGATGGGAGCGTCTGGCTCCCGCGAACACACGAGATTCTGGTACATCGCCTCGGCGAGAAAAGGCATGAACGGCGCGATCAGACGCTGCAGTGTGTCCAGACATTGGTACAGCGTCAGGTAGGCAGACTGTTTGTCGGCGCCCGCTTCGCTTTTCCAGAATCGGCGCCGATTGCGCCGGATGTACCAGTTACTGAGCTGGTCGACGAAGGTCTCGATGGCCTGCCCGGCACCGCGCGCATCGTAGGCATCCATCGCCTCCGTGACGGTGTGGACGGTGTGATGGGCCAAGGCCAATGCCCAGCGGTCAATCTCCGGACGATTCTCGAGCGCGACGTCTTTACTGAGGTCGATTTCATCAAGGGAGGCGTACAGAGTGAAAAACCCGTAGGTGTTCCACAGCGTGTTGACGAAAGAGCTCGCCACCTCACGCACGATATCAACGGAGATTCTTTTCTGGCTCTCCGGTGCCAGTCGGGCAAGAAAATACCAGCGCAACGGATCCGCGCCGATATGATCAAAGACGTCGTAGGGATTGACGATGTTGCCAATCGACTTGGACATCTTCTTGCCGTCCTTGTCCACAATATGGCTCAGGCAGACACAGTTGCGGTAAGCCACGCTGTCCGAGACGAGTGCGGCAATCGCGTGCAGGCTGTAGAACCAGCCGCGGGTCTGGTCGATTGCCTCGCAGATATAGTCGGCCGGGAAGTGCTGGGCGAAGGTCTCCTGGTTTTCGAAGGGATAGTGCCACTGGGCATATGACATGGCGCCTGAGTCGAACCAGCAGTCGATGACTTCCGGCGCGCGCCGATAGTGTCGACCGTTCTCCGGATGGGTAAATTCGATCTCATCGATCGCCGGCCGATGAAGATCGGTCTCGCTCAGCGAAGTGCCGCAAAGTGATTCGAGTTCTTCCAGCGAACCGATACAAAGGTAATCGCCGTCGCCGTCGGTCCAAAGCGGCAGCGGCGTTCCCCAGAACCGCTCACGCGACAGCGCCCAGTCAATATTGTTCTCCAGCCAGTTGCCAAAGCGTCCGTCCCGGATGGATTGTGGTACCCAATTAATCGTCTGGTTCAGCTCGACCATGCGCTCACGAATAGCGGTGGTTCTGATGTACCACGCGTTCTTTGCGTAATAGATGAGCGGATCACCCGTGCGCCAGCCGAAGGGATAGTTGTGAGTGTATTCCTCTGCCTTGAAGAGGATGCCCCGTTCCCGCAGCAGGTCGATGATGACAGGATCGGCATCTTTGAAGAACATCCCGGCGACCGGAGTGACAGCGTCGATGAAGTGGCCATCCAGGCCGACGACGTGCACGACCGGCAGGTCGTTGGCCTGGCCCAGCGCCAGATCATCCACGCCGTAGGCGGGAGCAACATGGACGATGCCGGTGCCGTCCTCCGTGCTCACGAAGTCGCCGGACAGCACGCGACAGATATCGCCGGGTGCATCGAGGTAATCAAAAAGCCGGTGATAGTGGCGGCCCACGAGGTCACGGCCTTTGACCGTCTTGACGAGTTTGAAGTCCTGCTCGCCCAGAACTGAAGGGACGAGGGCTTTTGCCAGGATCAGGGTTTCGCCTGCAAGCTCCACATAGTCGTACTCGATGTCTTCGCCGACCGCGAGTGCCAGGTTTGAGGGCAGCGTCCAGGGAGTGGTGGTCCAGACAAGGAACGAGGCGTCTTCATCAGTCAGGCGAAACCGCACCGTTACGGACGGATCAACGGTCTCGCGATATCCCTGGGCCACCTCGTGTGAGGACAGGGTGGCGCCGATCCGAGGGTCGTAGGGAACGACTTTGTAGTCTTGGTAAATGAGGCCCCGATCCCAGATTTCCTTAAGCAGGTGCCAGACAGACTCAATGTACTGGTTGTCCAGGGTGTAGTAGGCCTGATCGAGATCGACCCAAAACCCCATCCGCTCGGTCATCGCCTCCCAGTCGCTGATATAGCGCATCACCGATTCGCGGCAGCGGCGGGTGAACTCTGCTACGCCGATAGCTTTTTCAATTTCTTTTTTGTCGAAGATTCCGAGTTCTTTCTCAATCTCGTGTTCGACCGGCAGACCATGGGTATCCCATCCGGCTTTGCGCGGCACATGGAACCCCTGCATGGTTTTATAACGGGGATAGATATCCTTGAAACTGCGCGCCAGGACGTGGTGGATGCCGGGCTTGCCGTTGGCCGTCGGCGGCCCCTCATTGAAGGTAAACAGCGGCCGATCCGAGCTTTGCTGCAGGCTTTTCTCAAACACCGCCTGCTCCCGCCAGAATTCAAGGATGTGTTGCTCGAGGGCCGGGCCGTCGTAGCGTGTGTCGACTTTGCTGAAACTCATAGTGATTCGCGCGTGTTGGTCCCCTCACCGGGTTTAGTTTCGCTCCGGGGCGATTCGAGCTGCCCCGGGGAGAGGAGCTCGCGCGCGGTACCACCCGGCTTTGCCGGGCGGGCACCCAGCCTTGGCACATGTTTCGTATGCCGAACCTGTGTCGAAGGTCAATCGGCTGAGCCTACTGCCGGGTGCAGTGGCGACATGCCCGGGTTCGGTCAGCGGCTCAGGGGTGATTTTCATTGGGACCCGGCCCGGGGATTCCAGCCTCCCCCGGTCTCTGGGTGCGCGGGCATGCCCAACTACTCTTCCCCGTCAACGCCTCTTCGTCCGCAGGCGGCCATCGCCTTCCTGCATACAGGGGCTAAATCTACCCGTGCAACATAGGCAAGGCAAATCCATGGCAACGCCGCATCGTGTTATTGAGGCTATGCCCACGCCGGTGAGGCCGGTAAAGTCAATCCTATGAATGCGAATCCCGCCCTTGTTTTCGACAGGCAGTCATGATTCTGCCGGTGGTGGTCGATGTAATTGTGCCGGTTTTCGGTGTGGTGACCCTGGGGTATCTGGTCGGGGCTTTTCGGTGGATGGATTCGGGCGCTGTTCGGGGCCTGTCGCTGTACGTATTCAATATCGCGATTCCTTTGCTGCTGTTTAAGGCGATGAGCACGGTCACGTTGCCCGGACAAATGCCCTGGGGTTACGTATTGGGGTTTTTCGCTTGCGCTCTTGGCGTCTTTTTGGCCGTATTTTTGCTGTTGCGGATCATCTCGAGCCGGAGCCTGGGCGAGATCGGGATATTGGCTTTTGGCAGCAGTTACGGAAACT